>TARA_Y100000385_G_scaffold5784_3_pt1 | contig 10598 bp, 11 predicted proteins | sample TARA_Y100000385 | Tara Oceans TARA_Y100000385 (sample SAMEA2620980) | marine metagenome | biome: marine biome (ENVO:00000447); feature: surface water layer (ENVO:00002042); material: "saline water (ENVO:00002010), including plankton (ENVO:xxxxxxxx)" | depth 5 m
TAAATTTTCAACAAATCTTTCTCCCTGCTTAAATGTTTGTCTCATTGGTTCAGGTAATTTACCTGCTCTTTTATCTATTTGTTTTTTAATATTACTTCTTGGTGGTCTTATGTCTGTTCTGTCTGTTAAAGGTGTTGCTTCTGTAATCTCTAATGTTGGGTCAAACTCTACATCTAATGGATTGAAGTTACTTCTTGTAGCAAATTGTTCAACTACTGCACCTAAACGTCTTGCTAGTGCTTGTTCGCTTTTTGTTGAAAATTCTAATAAATCTTCTCTTGTAAAATCATATACATCTAATTCTTCAATAATTTCTATAATATTTTTTGCTGGTATTCTTGGAAACTTTTTTATTATTGCTTTTACTTCTTTCTTTGTTAATTTAGTTCCTACTTTTCTTTTACTTAATATTCTATCTATTTCTTTACCTATTATTTTAGGTTGTATTATAGGGTCTGCTAATGCGTCTTCACCTAATTGTTTTGCTTCTTCTACACTGATTTGTCTCGTTACTTCTTGGGGTTGTGGTAATCTTTCAGTAACAGGAGCATCTCTTGTAAAGGCAGGTAAGTCTGCTAATTCTATTGCGGAATCTAATGCTTCTACTGTTTGTCTAAAAGTTCTACTCATTTGCGTAGGGTCTTGTTGTCCCTCGTATGGAGTATCTTCACTAAAATTAACACTATATTTATTATAATAATCATTTGGTGCTGTAATATTTTCAACATCTCTTGGAAAAAAATCGGGTTCATAAATACCATATTTTTTAATACCTGCTCCAATATAAAAAGGATTATTTGTATCTAAATCATCTATACCTGCTCCAACTACTTCTGCTATTCTTCTTGCGCGACTGGGTTTGTGAGGAACAGTAGGGTTCAATGGTTTTTTTATTGGGTGTGTTAAATCCCCTATTGGAAACCCTCTATTGATAGGTTCAAATTTAGGGTGGTGAGGTGGTGTGTTGTCGGGAACGAAAGGTAGATTATCTCTATCATAAATAATCCCACATTCAGGTAGGTTTTTGAGTTGTTTCTCATTTTTAGGACAGCGTTCACCATCCTCACGAAACTTTACTTTATATTTAGGCATTCTTATTATAAATAAACATTATATTTTTTAATGTAAAAAAATTGATTTACAAAGAAAATCGTTTCTTAAAATCTGATATACTTGCTGATAGAGTTGTTTTATTCCATAATATATATCGCGATAATGCCCCTGCTGATTTAGGGTCATTCCAATTTTCATTTACTTTATGTCTTGCTATATAAGCATCTTTTTTTTTATCATCTTTATTATCTATATAAGTTGAACTACCTAAAAATCCAAAGTGAGTAGTAGTTCCATCATCAAATTCCGCCATTAACTTCTTGCCTTTACGTGTAGATTTCTTTACAGATAAAAGTTTCATTATAGTATATAAAAATAAAATATTATTATTAGTTAATATGCCTACTAAAAATAAAAAAATAAAACAAACCTTTTATGAATCTATTGATAATCTATATCAAGAGAGAGATAGAACAACTGAATTAAAAAACGATTTAGATTATGATACAGAGTTTGGAGAATTAGTAGCAACTACTACACGATTAAAAATTATAAATGAATTATTAGTAATTATGAAAATCTTAAAAAAAGACAGTAAAGACAAAGAAATACTAAATAAAATTAACAAATTAAAACCACGCCTAAAACTACATTTTAAACAACTGGAAAAAATGAATCAAATAAACATTAAAGAAAACCGAGAATATTTCTTTTTAATATTAAAAATTATTTATTCTTTTGTTTTATTTTAAATTGATTTAAAAAAATAATATTACATATATATAGAGAATAATGAATTCAACAATCACAAAAGAGTTAGAGAAAAGATTACGCCGAAAAGAACTGGATTATAATAAATATTATAAAGACCCTGAAAAAGCGAGAAGAAAAAAAATTATACAAAAAATATCACGTGAGGGAACTATACCCACAGAAGCATCAATTGATAAATATAATATTACTATTGAAGAATTATTTAATATAAAAAACTATTTAGGAATAAATGAAAATCCCAAAATATTAGATAAAGTTTTAAAGAGAGTTAAATATATTAATGAAAAATCACTTAAAGATAAAGAGAATAATAATATTAATTAATGGAGAATAATAAAATAAAAATAAAAAAAAAATTATTTTATAATAATAATATAAAAATGGCCAGAATTTCTAAAAATCAAAAAATAAGAAATGATGTTTTAAAACTTTTATCTGAACTAAAAGATAAGTTCAACACACGGTCGTATAAGTCTTTTCAAAAGCAGATTAACGAGAAACGCATAGATGCTGTTGGTAGATTAGCAGATAAACTTAAAACATTACAATCTTCTACTGAAAAGAATATTACGAAAAAATCATTCGCAGGAAGTGTAAGTAAAGTAAAAGAACAAGCAATCAAGAAGATACAAAAATTAGCATATAAAGATGCTTCATTTATTCCAAAAATTAATCAATTTAATAAAACAGGTAAAAGCATCATTATTAAACAATTAACACCAAATAAATTAAAATCAATAGTTAATAGATTAGATTTAACAAAAAGAGTTATATTACAAGCTGGTAAAACTTACCATACAATTACACCTGAAAATGTAAATAAATTTTTAGATAAAATAGATGAATTTTTTATAACAGGTGGTATTCAAGGAGAAGGAAGTGATGCTGAATATTGGAGTGAATTAGTAGATACACCTGAAATTATTATTAAAAGACCTACATGGTTAGGTAAAGATATTAATGAGGGAGCATTCTTTAATTATTATAATAATTACCCTGAAATAGATTTATCAAAATTTCAAATATATACAGAAAAACAAGATAAATATGAAGAAAATTGTTTTGTAGAAGCACTTATACAAAGTGAAGTTTTAACTAATATTGAAATTGCTGATTTAAGACAAATGATTAAAGGTAAATATGTAGCAACAAAAAACTTTACAGAAGTAGCATTAAAATTTAATTTACATATTGAAGTAAAACATTTATATGATAAACACAAGAAAAAGTATGGTTCAAAAGATGGAAGAAATGTTGTATTAGGATTAATAGATAAACATTATTTCTTTGTTACAAATGTTCCATATACTATGTTTGCTATTGAAAATATAGATAAAATTAAACAAATTGAAAATTGGAATGAAATATCAGAATATGACATAGTCAAGAAACGTTATAAAAGAAAGAAGGATAGATTTACCAATTCATTTAATTTAATTAAATATATGTATGAAAATAAAGAAAAATACTTAACACCATTACCCTATGAGGATTACCTTTCAACACAATACGCAAAAGAAGCACCTGAAATTAAAAATTTAGAATATTCTTGGAATGTTATAAAAGATAATGAAAAACCTAAACCAAAAGCAAATAAATATGTAGATAAAGTTATATTTTATGATTTTGAAACAATAACAGAAGGATTAAAACACCAACCTTATATGGTTTGTAATAGTGAAACAAGTTGTATTACAGGAGAAAAATGTGGTTTAATAATGATGAGAAGATTATTTGAAAAATTTTATATTAAACCTGAATATAGTAAAAAATGGTGTAATGTAGAAGAAAAATATGTTTATACTTGTATTAATAAACCTGCAAGATTAATATTAATAGCACATAATGCAGGTTATGATTTTTGTTTCTTACAACAATATTTACAATTAGAAAGTGTTGCTAAAAGAGGACATAATTTATTAGAAGCAAAAGGTGTATTCAATTATGGTAAGGGAAAAACTATTAAAGTTTTATTAAAAGATAGTTATTCTGTTATTACTATGCCTTTATCTAAATTCGGTAAATGTTTTGGTTTAGAACAATCAAAAGAAATATTACCTTATAATTTATATACAAAAAATAATGTAAATAAAAAATTTATTGATATATCTACTTGTAAAAAATGTTGTGATATTCAAGTAAGACAAAATTTAATTCATAAAACTCCTTTAGAAAAAGATTATGATGAATACTTTAATTTATTTATGAAAAATTGTAAAGATAATGATTGTATTATCGATGGAGAAACTATCCTTATTGATATAATTAAATACTCTCAATTTTACTGTCAAAAAGATGTAGAAGTATTACAACTTGGTTATGAAAAATTTGGAAATATATTAAAAGAAGGAACTGGATTAAATATAATTGATTTTATGAGTTCAGCACAATTAGCACATCGTTTTATGTTAGATAAAGATGTATTTGAAGGAGTAAAACAATTAAGTTCTACACCAAGAGATTATATTATGAAATGTATGGTTGGAGGTAGAACTATGTGTGCTCAAAATAAAAAACATCATAAAAGAGGTAGAATACAAGATTTTGATGCTGTAAGTTTATATCCTTCTGCTATGAGTAGATTAGGTGGTTATTTATTAGGCAAACCTAAAATTATTGAAGGAGAAATGAAAAATTATAAAACATTACAAGCTTATAGTGATGGATATTTTATTCAAATTAAAATTACAAAAGTAAATAAACATTTACGCTTTCCATTAATGAGTTATAAGAATGATGATGGTGTAAGAATTTTTAGTAATGATATGGTAGGTAAAAATATTTATGTATGTAAATTTGATTTAGAAGATTTAATTAAATATCATAAAATAGAATTTGATATTATTGATGGATACTATTATAATGAGGGTAGAAATAATAAATTAAAAGAAGTAATTGATTTTGTATTTAATGAAAGATTAGAAATGAAAAAAGTTAAAAATCCATTAGAGCAAATTTACAAATTAATTATGAATAGTTCTTATGGTAAAACTTTACAGAAAGCAATTGATGAAAATTTAGTATTTAAAACAAGTAATGAAATAGATAAATATGTAGATAAGAACTATAATTATATTAGTAAATATGAAAAAATAAATGATGATGGAGAAATTGACAGATATGCTATTACAACATTAAAAGGTATTGAAGACCATTATAATAATTGTGCTTGTGGTGTTGAAGTTCTTGCTATGAGTAAGCGTATTATGAATGAGGTTATGTGTCTTGCTGAAGATATGAATATTGAATTATTTTATCAAGATACAGATAGTATGCATTTATATGAAAAAGATATAGAACCACTTGCTGAAAAATATGAAAAAGTTTATGGTAGAGTTTTAATTGGTAAAGGTATGGGACAATTTCATAGTGATTTTGATAGTGATATTATTAAAAAAGATATACACGCAACAGAGAGTATCTTTCTTGGTAAGAAATGTTATATTGATAAATTAGAAGGTAAAGACGAATATGGTAATGATGTTGTAGATTTTCATATTAGAATGAAAGGAATACCTAATAAAAGTATATTATATAAAAGCATTAATGAAAATAAAGAATTAATGGAAATATATAATAACTTACATAATGGATATAAAGAAAAATTTGATTTAGCGTGTGGTGGTAATAAAACTTGCTTTGTATTTAATAATGATTACACCATTAAATCCAAATATGAATTTTTAAGAGAAGTAAAATTTTAATAATTCTTTTTTTTACTTAAACTATCTTTTGAAATATTATGTCTCTTAAAGTATTGTTCTTTACCGGTTGGCATATATTATATACATAAGAAAAGTTTTTTTGTTCTTTCCAGCATTTTTTATGTAATTTTCTTGTATCCCAGTCACTATGACTGCTTTTACCATTACCTCTTGCTGTTCCAATAGCAACAAGGGGTTTATCGCAATATTCACAATTAGGCATCTTAATATATATTTAGATAATAATTTTGTAATTTTTAACAAATTTATTTTCTAATTATAATATATAATGGAAGAATCAAAACTCACCAAAAAGGGCAAACCTCGCAAAGAACTATCACAAGAAGCATTAGATAAACTCGCTCAAGCAAGAGCAAAAGCAAATGCTATTCGTAAGGAAGGTGCTATTAAAAAAATGGAAGCGAAAGTTGAAGCACATAGAGGTAAAGCACAAGATATAGAAAAAGAAGAAACAGAAAAAGATATAGGTGGTAATGATGTCCCAGTCTCTGGACCTGATTATGAACCTGAAGGCGTATTTGATAAGGTCAAAGAAAAATTAATTAATCCCCCAAAAGACGAAGAAGAACAAGAAGAACCAGAAGTAAAGGTTGTTAAAAAGAAATCTACTAAAAAGAAACCAGTTGTTATTATAGAACAGTCAAGTAGTGATGATGAGGAATTTGAAGATAAAAAGAATATTATTTTTGTTAAAAGAGCATCAAGAAAGAAAAAAGAAACAGTAGTAGCACCTCCAGAACCACAATTAGCATCATCTGCTCCTCCTGAACCTCCGCCTCAACCGCCAAGACCTCCCCCGCTTTCAAGAGAACAAGCAAGATTAAAACAAACATACGATTCCATGTTTAATGGAGGATTTTTAGGTAATCGATTTTATTAATAAAATTATATTTATTATATATAATAGGAATGAAGACTATGAAAAATATGAAGATAGTTCCTCCAAAGGGAACTTCTGGTATGTATCCAACTCCCCCTGATTGTCCTGTCGCAGGTCAGGTATGTGTTGCTGTTGGTAAAAGAAAATCAGGCAAATCTGTAGCAGTTATTAATTTAATTGAAAAGATGGGTTTTGATTATTGTATAGCAATCTCTCCAACTATGAATTCAAATAAAGAAATTATGGAAAGAATAAATATTGAATATGTTTTTGATGATGTAGATGACCCTAATGTTATTGATGAAATTAAAAAGATAGTTCAAAAAGAAGCAGATGATTTAGAGAGATACAGAGAAGAACTTAAAAGATTTAATAAATTAATGAAGGACTTAAAGGATGGAAATCATATCAACGACCAAGTATTATTACAATTTTATGGAGAGGATGCTTTTGTAAAACCAACGCATCGCTGGGGCGGTGCTAAAGTTAAAATAGCAGTATTATTTGATGACTGTTTAGGGTCAGGTATTTATTCAAGACCTCGTAAATTAAATGGTTTAGCAACATACTCTCGTCATTTGGGTCAATTAAAAGAAGGAGGTGCTATTGGTGTTTCATTATTTTTTATGTTGCAATCTTGGAAATGTCAGGTAGGTGGTTTAAATAAAGTTATAAGAAATCAATGCACCTCTATGATTATATTTAAAACGAAAGATAAAAAAGAATTAGAAGGTATTGCAGAGAGTTGTGCAGGAGAGATTGATAATAATACATTTTATAAAGTTTATGATGATGCTATGGAAGATGGTGAATTTCCTTTTTTGTTTATTGATTTACACAGAAAACCAGAACACTCATCAATGTTCCGTAGTAGATTTGATAGATTCATAGAATCAGATAAATTATAAAATTAATAAAAATTAATATTTTAATATTATAGTATATTATAGATATGAGAAAAGGTGTCCTTAGTGATACAGCAGTAAAACTAAATTACCCTGAATTCTTTCCACTTGATGTAGGTAGTGGTGAATCATTCCATTCAGTTCATTTAGAAACTCATAATTACAAAGGTATAAAACAATCAAGAGAAAAAAAATTAAGACAAACGCACGCAAGAACACCATTATATGATATGCAAAATTATAGTCAATTCGGCGCACCCATAAGAAATAAAGAAGCACAATATGCCTCTATTATGAATTATAGAAAAAATATCGGTAGCCCCAATTTTACTTCTAATTTAGAAATCGGATATAAAATGAGAAATAATGCTGGAACTGCTCCATTAGTCCCACATACTCCAACCGAAACAGAAATTGCTAATATTGTTAATAGTCCAAGTGCCTCTTTAACATTAGGATATAGAGCATTAAAACCTACATCAGCACCAGTATATCACAGCAAAGCAGTTTCAGGAACAAAACACGCTGGTCAATATACGAGAAAACAACAGCATTTTTTAATGGGTCTTGGATTAAAAGGCGAGGAGTATTTAGAATTATTAGAAAGATTACATACAGGAAAACCACAATCAAATGAGGCACTAATAAAAAAATTAGAGAAAGAATACAGAGATGACCCAGAAGCATTAAGTATAATTAAAAAAGCATATCAGGAATCTGGTGCTATAGGTATTTCAGTCGGCGAACCTGTTGAAATTATTGTGGAAGAAGATTCAAGAAGTAAAGAACCAGAAGAAGAAATCATTAACCCTCTCTCATAAAGTAGGGACGTTCCTTCCCTACAACCCTCTTTTTAGAAAAAGGTTCTAAAGGAAAGTATTTCCTTTATTTAAATAAAAAATACAAATTTATTTTCTAATGTAATTATATATATGACTACATTAGAAGTTAAAGATATTCCCCGCCACGAAGAAGACAACCCATACGGATATACAGACCAGCAGAAAGATGAGAAACGTTTAGCACTAAAAAATATGAAAGAATTATACCCAGATGTAAATGAATATTATGCAGAATTAGTTTATGACATGGTAATGAATAAAACACAGGAGGAGATAGATGTTATTAAAGAAAAAGTGGAGACAGTTCCATTTAAATACGCTGAAAAAGTTTTAGAAATAGAAAATAAAAATTAATAAAAAAATATTTTATATATTTATATATATAAAAAAATGGGAGGTTCATTACAATCCAGTAGATACGATAATCAACAGATAGTAAATAGTTTTAACATATTTGTGGATAGTGAAAAAGCGAAAGTAGTTGGAGATGGAACTTCAAAAGGTGATGATGTAAAAATACATTTTGAAGGTCAAACAATAGAGGCAGGTGCTGGTGAAATTATCCGTTTATCTTTACTAAACTTTACTATGTTTAACAATCTTTACATGATTGATGCTAATAATTCCAAATTTAATATTACATACGATGTAGGTGCTGGTATAGTATCTACTAAACCTGAATTAGAATTACCAAATAAAAATTATAAAAATTATTTTGATATTGCTGATGCTTTTGCTGATTTAGTTGGTGCTTTTATTGTGACAAATACACCTGCTACTGCTTATACAAAAACAACAGTATTACCAAATGCAACAGCATTAAATGCAAGCAGTGATAGACTTTTAGATATTACTTTAACTATGACTGGGACATCAGGATTAACAGATTTTAATATTCAGTGTAAAGCATCTTCTGGAGATACTTATACTATATTAGGAGGAAATAGATTAGATTCTGATAGCGAGACTAGTTTTAGCAGTTTAAAAGTTAGTATAGCAGGAGCGGTAATTCGTATTCAAGGTTATTATCCTATGCAAAGAATGAGTGACCCTTATGTATATATCCGTTGTGGTAATATTCAAAATGGTTTAGAAATGTCGGTATTGTCTAGTGATAGAGGTAGATACAATAGTGATATTATTAATAGTGATATTTTAGGCAAAGTATTCCGTGATGTAGAATTTATTAGTTATGAATCAAATACTGGTATAGAATATTTTATGAATTTACAACAGAAAAAATTAAGTCAATTAAGATTATTCTTAACTGATAGTAAAGGTAGATTTTTAGGAAGAGTAAATGGTGACCGTTCATCAGGTTCTGCAGCAGGATTAGTAAGTGATACTGATGGAAAAACCCAGAGTAGTTTAGGAAATCTTTTCTTTACTGCAGTTTTAAGAGTTGATATTATTAGAGTTTCTATTCCACAAATATTAGATACAACCCCCATTCCTCCTGCTTTACCTGCTTCAAAAGCACAAAAACCAGCTGTTATTTGGCCTCAAGGAGGATTACCAAAAGATTTTAAATATAACTTTTAGTGAAAACATCCGGTTTTCTTTTAAATTAAATTATTTTCTTTTATTTTTTAATTTAATTTAATTATTTGGTTTTTTTAATTTTTTATTTTCTAATAGTATAATATAAATATGGCAGGAGTTCTTCCCCCAAATGTGTCTTACTTTATGCAACGCCTTCAAGGCGTCTCCACATCCCACTTTAAAATTTTTCCTCAGTCAAGTGATAATGCTTCCGCTGGTAAAATTATCCGTTTTGAATTACCATCTAACTCTTATGTTAATATGCGTTCGCTACGCTTAATGTTTAACGTTAGCTTAACTGGTGCTGGTGGTCGTGTCCCAAATGATGTTGCCTCATTTATTGAACGTGTATCGATTTATGCCGGTGGTGTTTTAGTGCAAAACGGATTTCAAGGATATAATGTCCTCACCCACGCCAAAGCGTCGATGCTTGGTTCTAAATGTAATCCTACTTTAGGTCACCCTGAAATCTGCCGTCTTGTGTCGTCCCACAATAAAGCTTCATTAGTTGATACTGGTGCTTTAGTCGCTGAAGTTTATACAGGAACCGACGTAGCCCTTTGCATTGACAACTGGGAAGGTCTATTAGGTTCTATTGAACCATCAATTATTGATACTGGACTTTTACCCCAAATTACACTAGAAATTCAACTTGCGGATGATGCTGTATGCCCTTGTGCCGACACTGGTGATTTAACAATTGATGCTTTTGCTTCGGGCGCAGCAGCCGCCTCAGCCAGTGCAACATATGCTCTATCTAACATGGCCCTACACACTGAAGTTATTGGTATGGCGACAAGTGTTTTAGACCAGATAAATCCCTACTGTCTGGAACAGGTGCAGGTGGGTGCGTGAGCATCCGTTGGAGCGTGTGAAT
>TARA_Y100000385_G_scaffold70883_1_pt1 | contig 10592 bp, 11 predicted proteins | sample TARA_Y100000385 | Tara Oceans TARA_Y100000385 (sample SAMEA2620980) | marine metagenome | biome: marine biome (ENVO:00000447); feature: surface water layer (ENVO:00002042); material: "saline water (ENVO:00002010), including plankton (ENVO:xxxxxxxx)" | depth 5 m
TCAATAACCGGATCACTTACAATCTCGGGTTCAAATACTTCAGTTAATTTTTTAAATGTTGGAAATGGGGTCACTGGTTCATTTTCCGGGTCTTATTCTGGGAGTTTTCAAGGAGATGGCTCAGGAATAATAGGATTAGATAGTGCAGATACCGCATCCTACATACTTTCAACGGGGGTGGAGGGTCCCTATGGAATGGATAGTATATTATCTGCTTCTTATGCTGTAAGTTCCTCTTATTCTGTAAGTTCTTCCTACGCAGTAAGTTCTTCCTATTCTTTATCTTCCTCTTTAGTTACAAGTTCTTCTTATGCCCTATCTGCTTCATATGCATTAACTGCTTCGTATATAGAAGACTACCCCGAAGATATATTTACACAAACCGGCTCATTTTATGCTACAACTAATGATTTACAAATAACGGGTTCATTAGGAATTGATAGCACAGAGGGAATAATAATAGATGGAGATGCCACGGTATCAGGTAATGCTAATTTAGCTGATTTAAGCATTAATGGAGGAAGACTAAAAAAAGTTACAAGGATAGACTTCACAGCATCAAATTCAGGATATACAGTAGCTACTGATGATGAAGTTATTTATTTAAATGTTACTCACCCAGTGGCCTACAATTCTACGGGAACAACTAATCGAATTGATATAACAGGAATAATAGATCCTTTCACAATCAACCCCTTACAAAGACAAATTACATTGTTGGTTCCTAATTCTAGTGATCAAAACTTCTTCATTTATGGATCTCCCTTTACCGGAACAGCACTATTAAATGGAACAAGTATTGCTCAAAACAAAAATATTAATATCTCATCCTCCAATCCTATTACAGGATATGATCCTGATGATACTGAGGGGTATGGAGGAGTAGATTATGTAGCATATGAACTTTTTCCCGTAGGGAATAATGAAGTAATAATGATTTTAAAATCTGGTGGTGGAGTAAATCAAATTACTAATCCTTAATAAAATAAAATAGTATGTCTTTAAATCCAATATCAACATTAAACACAATAAGTGAAATAACTTCATCAGAGGATGTTTTAATGATTATGGATGCTTCGGATACTGAAACTAAACAAATCCCAATTTCCAAATTTAATACAGCCATACAATCAACCACCCTCCCTCTTTCAGGATCATTTTCTGGGAGTTTTACGGGTGATGGTTCGAGTTTAACAGGTGTAACAGGAGAATGGGATGGTTCTCATTTAGGAGACGCTTCAATAACCGGATCTCTTACGGTATCGGGTTCAACTTCTATAGTTGACTTTTCTAACGTTGAAGGGGGAGTTTCTGGGTCATTTAGTGGTTCTTACAGTGGGTCATTTAGTGGGGATGGTTCTGGGTTATTTAATGTTACAATTGAAAGTGCTTCATATATTCAATCAACAGGAGTAGATGGTCCATATAGTATGGACAGTATACTATCTGCTTCTTATGCAATAAGCTCATCTTCTACTATTAGTTCTTCTTATACCTTAAGTTCATCTTATTCAGTAAGCTCATCCTACTCTATTAGCTCTTCTTATGCAATAAGTTCCTCTTATGCTATATCTGCCTCACATTATTCTGGAGAATATACTTCACTTTTCAATCAAACTAGTTCATTCTACGCTACAACAAATGATTTACAAGTAACAGGTTCATTAGATGTATCCGGAAGCTTTTTATCTGATACCTATGATATAGACAGTGGGGGAGACACAACAGTAGAAGGAATATTAAACACCCAAGGAGGTACAAAAACAAAAGTAAGAAGAATATCCCTTAATGGTACTAATCCTACTATTAACCCATCAGACAACATTGTTTATATAGATGTTATAGGTAGTGGAGGTCCATTTACAAACTCAATTACTCTTCCTACAATAAAGGGACAGGAAATTATTTTGTTAGTAAAAAACTCATCAAACTTAAATTTATATCTTACTGTAAATAACGGTGGGAGCTCATTTGTACTAAATGGTGAAGTTATAAATATCTCAGGAACAGCAGGAAGAAACATAAAAAACTACAATCAATCTGAATTAAGTTATGATACTGTTAATTACCCCACTTATATTAAATATCATTTAATATGTCTTGGAGAAGGAAGGTTTGACACTGAATTTTTAATGAATGTTAATTTTGGTAAAATATACTCTAGATAAATGGCAAACCAATATAAAAAAATAACAGATTTACCTTCAATGACCTCTGGGGATGTTGACAATTCAACTGATCTTTTAGCTATAGTAGATGTCTCTGAAGATAAAACTAAAGCATCAACCCTAGATACTTTTATTATTTCTACATTAAATGGAGGAACTTTTACAGGTTCATTTTCAGGTAGTTTCCAAGGTAATGGGTCAGGAATAACAGGTGTTGAATCTGAGTGGGATGGTTCTCATTTAGGTAATGCCTCAATAACTGGATCCTTTATAATTTCAGGTTCGGGAACTACTGTAAATCTCATAGAAGTAGAAAATGGAGTTTCAGGCTCATTTTTTGGAATATTTTCAGGGAGTTTTTATGGGGATGGTTCAGGATTAACAGGTTTAACCGCTGATACGGCATCATACGCCCTTTCATCAAATGTAGATGGTCCCCTAGGAATGAATAGTATATTATCTGCTTCCTATGCAGTAAGTTCCTCTTCTACAATTAGTTCCTCTTACGCCATAAGTTCCTCTTCTACAATTAGTTCCTCTTACTCAGTAAGTTCCTCTTCTACTATAAGTTCTTCATATGCCCTAACTGCTTCATACTATGATGGACCAACTGGAGTGTTTACACAAACAGGTTCATTTTACGCTACAACAAATGATTTACAAGTAACGGGATCATTTAATATCGATACCCCTTCTTCTGAACAACTTATAGTTAGTGGAAATATGGATGTAGGAGGTAGATTAGATAATTCAGGTAGTATAGTATATGAATTGGGACCCTCCCTTGAAGCGGGAGCAAATGGTAGAAATTTTTTAAATGGAGAAATTGGTGGATTTACAGATCCTAATGCTATTTACCAATCAGGTTCAAACACTTATTTATATGAGCAACAAGGTTGGTCTACTACAACAAATACTTACAATCAGATGGATATTTCCCCCTTTACGGGTTCTGAGTATGTTGGTCAATGTATTAGAGTTTGGTATAAAGATTTTAATGATTCTGATAATGCTGAACAATCTTTATTTAGATTTAGAAGAGGCTCTGGGGTTACATGGGATTTAAATAATCTTAATATTAGTGCAGGAAATGCAGTAAATATTCAAGCACAAAACCCAATTTCAGGGAGTTATAACACTAATGCAGGAATTTTTTATGGGGGGTCAGGATCAATGTGTGAAATATACTGTGTTGGGGAAGATGAATATTTTGCTGTTTCCACAGGAATACCTAACTCCTAAATATTCCCCTACAATTCAATTTGTTTTCCCTAAATATCATTCGTATATTAATGTTATGAATAAACATTATATATCCTGGGAAGAGATAGATGTATTAGTTAATAATTTATCCTTTAAAATAAACAATTCAAAAACCAAGTATAAAAACATATTTGGTCTACAAAGAGGAGGACTTATTCCGGCAGTTATGATTTCCCACCAATTAGAAATACCTATGGCCAAAGGAGATATTGGTCCAAATACCTTAGTAGTAGATGATATTTGTGACAGTGGAGAAACATTAGATAAACTTGTAAAGGATTATCAAACATTATATGCTTTTCCCTTTAATCTTAACACAGCAGTATTACATTATAAACCACACATTTCATGTTTTGAACCAACATTCCACTCAGAATTATATTTAAGTGATTATTGGTTAGTATATCCATGGGAAAAAGAAGATTCAAAAACAATACAAGATTATAAAATACAATTTGGATCCCAACAAAAATATTAGTATATTAAATCACCTAAAAATATAAAAATGCAAAAAGATAAAGTAAATAGAGAATTAGGATTGAAAGTTCAAAAACACCTAATCGAAAAGGGAGTTGAAATTCCTATGAATACAAACCAATTTGATGGTTCTCATCAAGAAAAAATTGAAGAAATTAAATCCCATTTTACCGACATAATGAAGGTATTGGGTCTAGATTTAAAAGATGATTCATTAATGGACACTCCTAATAGAGTAGCTAAAATGTATATGAATGAAATTTTCTATGGGTTAGATTATTCTAACTTCCCAAAGTGTACTACTGTTGATAATAAGATGAAGTATGATGAATTAGTTATTGAGAAAGATATTACATGCATTAGTAACTGTGAACACCATTTTGTTGTAATAGATGGATTTTGTCATATAGGGTACATTCCAGGTAAAAATGTATTAGGATTATCTAAATTAAATAGGATTGTGGATTTCTTTGCTAAAAGACCCCAAATCCAAGAGAGACTAACTGAACAAATTTATTATGCCTTACAGTGTATTCTAGAAACTGATGATATAGCAGTAATTGTAGAAGGAGTTCATTATTGTGTTAAAAGTAGAGGAATTAGAGATACAACATCATCCACTATAACATCTAAGATGGGTGGTAAATTTAGGGAAGAAGGAAATACCTTAAGGAAAGAATATTTGTCATTAGTATCAAAATCAAAATAAACGTGTTATGCAATTAGAAATACCATTTAAAGAAGAAAAAGTACCCTTTATAAGCGAAGTAGAGGAATTTAATAATGTGATGGGTAAATCATATCAAAACCAAGCCCAACCTACTATCAACAGAGAAGATGCTGATTTTGTAGTTAATTTTATCCAAGAGGAACTAGATGAATTAAAAGAAGCAATTGAAAATAGAGATATTGTTGAAGTTTTTGATGCTATCCTAGATATTGCTTATGTAGGATTAGGGAATGGGGCTATGGTTTTTGGATTAAAGGATAAAATTGAAGCAGGATATGCTGAAGTGCAAGCCTCCAATATGTCCAAAATATGCTCAACTGAAGAAGAAGCTATTAAAACAGTGGAAGTTAGAAGTAGAGAACAAAGTACTAAATGCCACTATGAAAAAACAAAATATGGTTATGTTGTATACAGAAGCCATGATAATAAGGTTATGAAGAATATTAACTATTTTAGACCTAACCTAAGACAATTTTTCACTAAAGAGGAATTAAAGAATGTATAAAAAATGTTATGCTAAAAAGATAAGAGGTAGCCAAAACCAATTCCAAATAGATTTATGGACTGATTCTGGATATGAGAGATTGGAATGGACCAATTATGCCTATAAAGAATGTCATGAAGCAGATGCTACCCATATTGGTTTAAATGGACACCCTTTAATAAAAACCACTAAATGGAAGAGAGGAGATGACAAAATCCACTTTACGGATATGAGACCTCATCAAAAGTTCTTAGTTGAAAAATATGGAACAAATGATGAGGTTTCTACAACTCATAATGAAATGTTTTTTGATATTGAAACTGAAATGGGAGATGCTCTTACAGTTGAATATATAGAATCAGCACCTAAGAAAGTAACATCCATTGCTTGGTACGATAAACGAGTTGATCAATGGGGAATATTAATTTTGGATACTAAAAACCAACTAAAACACACTAAAGCAAGAAATAAAGAAATAATCCCAGTTACAAACGAACATGATTTACTTATGAAATTTTTAGGTAAATTAGAGGAAATTGAACCTGATATATTAGTAGGTTACAACAGTGATTATTTTGATATTCCTTACTTGTATTATAGAATGTGTAATATATTAGGTCCTAACCTAGCAAAACGACTATCCCCAATAGGACAAGTAAAGTGTAGAAAGGGAAATGAATATTGGTTTAAAAAAGATACATATGTGGCAATTGAGGGTATCGAATCTCTTGATTATATGAGAATGCATAGAAAATATAGTTGGGCAGATGAACCGAGTTGGAAATTAGATGCCATTGGCGAAAAATATGCTGGTATGAATAAAATAGAATACGAGGGTAATTTAGATACTCTATTTGAAACTGACATACAGAAATTTATCCAATATAACTTTGTCGATGTTGAAATACTAGTAAAATTAGATGAAAATTTAGAGTATCTATCCCTAACTAAAAACTTATCACACAAAGGTAAACATAATTATAGTGAAGTATATGCTAATACTAACACCCAAGATGGAGCAATTTCAGCTTATTTATTAGGTAAAGGAATTATCCCACCAAATAAGGATCCCCACATTAATTATAAAGAAAGCTATGCAGGGGGTTATTTATTTTGCCCTAAAGCCGGGATTTATAATTATATGTTTGATGAGGATTTAACATCACTATACCCATCAATTATTATGTCCCTTAATATAGGTAAAGAAACATTAATGGCCTATATAATAGATGCTGATGATAGAAATAATAGATTGGGGTTAAATGATCTAAAAGCAAAAGACCCAGATGAACTTATTCTTATCAAAAACAACAAGGGTAAAAGAGCGGAATTAACAGTAAGCCAATTAATAAAATTTATTGAAGATAAAAAATGGACAATATCTGCAAATGGTACAATGTATGCTACAAACAGACAATCAGTCCTATCTACAATACTAGCAAAATGGTTTAATGAAAGGGTATATTATAAAGGAGAAATGAAAAAAGCCTATAAATCTGGTAATGAAACATTAGGAGCATCATTCCATATGAAACAATATACTATGAAAATTCTACTAAATAGTTTGTATGGTGCAACTGCTTTAAGTAGCTTCAGATATGGCAATAGGACATTATCTAAATCTATAACGCTCTCAGGTCAGCGTATTATTCAAGAAAGTGCTTTATGTGCAAATAGAAAAATGAATCAAGAAATTCGAGGAGAACTATGCTAAGTAAACAATCAATCAGAAAAGAACATACCATTTATTTAAATGGTAAGTTATTAGAAAAGGATGAAATGATAGAAATATCAAAAGAATTCTCCGAAAAGGAAGAACAACGCCTTCGAAAGATGCTCCAACAAGGAGGTAAAATAAAACTTCAAGGTAATGTTTATGAAATCAAAAAATCAGGTTCTAAGGTACGAAATAGTAGAGGAGAATTTGAATCACCAACTAAACTTAAAAAACCGGAGGACTGGGAATGAAACATTTAGAAGATACACCTTGGTGGATATGTGATAAGGGAGATGAAAACTACTGTGCTTATGTTGATACAGATAGTAATTACTTCCATGCTGAACCCTTGTTAAGGCATCGTCATTCAAATTTTGATGAAATGTCTGATAAAGAAAGGGATGGAGCATTAGAAGTTATTGCCCTAGAATACCAGGACATTATAACAGACCACTATGATATTTTAGCTAAAGAAGCATTTAATGTTTATAAATTCCCATGGTTTGAAGATAGAGAGAAAGACCATTGGTTAGAAATGAAAACAGAATGTGTTATCAGATCAGCATATTTCAGAGCTACTAGGAGATATGCTCAATGGATTACTAAACAAGAGGGTATTGAAAAAGAAACATTAGATATAAAAGGGTTAGAGTTTAAAAAAGCAAATTTCCCACCTAGATTAGCTAAATTTTTCCATAAGGCATTAATTGATGTTCTAAAGGGAACCCAACAAGAAGAAATATATCAAAGAGTAAAAGAATTTAAAAAAGAAATATTAAACGGAGAAATACCATTAACAGAATTAGGTAACCCAACATCTGTAAAAACATTAAATAAATATACTGAACGAAAAGCTAGGGCAGGTGAAATGTTTTCTGTAACAGCTAAAGGAGCACCAGCATCAGTTAAGGCAACTATAGCTTATAATGACTTAATTAGATTTTGGAATTTAAATGGAAAACACAGTTATATAACACAAGGTGATAAAGTTAAATGGATTTACCTTAAACCAAACACCTATCAAATCGAAGCCCTAGCTTTTTTAGAATTTGATTTACCTGATAAAATAAAAGATTTCTTAGATGAATATGCTGATACAAAAAAGGTATTTGAAAGTATACTACTAAATAAATTAGAGGGCTTCTTTTCAGACCTATCCTGGAATCTTAACCTAAATGAAAACATAGATAAATTTTTTGAATTTTAATAAATTAAAGCATGATAAATAAAAACATAGTACAGAATGTTATCTCTAAATACTATTTAGGAGAAATAGAAAGAGTAAAATGGGAAATACGAGATAACCATCTAACAGTTAATTTTGTAGCACCTAGTAGAATGGTATTAGGTAGTGTAAAATGCGGTGATTTTCCATTAGAAGATGCTGATTTAGCGATATATAATACTAAAAAATTATCAAATTTAATTTCAATTTGTAGTGGAGATTTATTACTAGAATTAGAAAAACAAAAAGAAATGTTATTAAAACTTAACATATCTGATTTGAACTTTAATCTATCCTATGCCTTATCAGATCCCTTACTAATTAAAAAAGCAGGCAAAGCAAGACCAGTGGATGGATGGGATATTGAGTTAAAAATAACAAGGGAAGAAATTGGTAATCTCCTAAAAGCAAAAAGCGCTCTAGCAGATATAGACAATATGTTGGTTACAACTACTCAAGATTTAGATGGGGTTGATGTTTGTGAATTTGTTTTTGGAGATGAAGCAGGCCACAATAATAAAATAACATATCAACTAAAGGGAGAAATTAAAAAAAACAACATCAAAATTAGATACAATTCCGATATGTTAAAAACAATATTGAATGCTAATAAGGATGTAGATGAAGGTCTACTTAAAATATCTCAAGAGGGATTAATGCACTTAGCATTTCAAAATGAAAACATTGAAAGTGAATATTACATGGTTCCACAAGAAGATGGAGTTTTGTAATAGGGAATTTTTCCCATATATTTATACTTGCAAACTTAGGATGCACAACCGGCTCACCAAAATGGGAGCTATTTTATTAAACAAACATAAATTTAAGAATTATGACTTATTTGAAAGAATTAGAAAACGGCATAGCGCCAAGAATTACATCACCCTTTGACATACTTGTCAGAAACTTTTTCGATACCGAAACACCTTTCCACCCCCTAAATTCAATTAAACTAAAACATCCAGTTGATGTTTATGAGGACACTAAAGGACTTCACCTAGAAGTTGCTTGTACGGGGTTGGCTAAAGAAGATGTTGATATTAATATCGAAGGAGATATATTAAGAGTTAGTTATACTAAAGATGATACAGGAGAATATCAAAACCGAGAATATCATTATTCAGGAATAGCTAAAAGATCATTTAACTTTGGATACAAGGTAAACAACAAGTTTAATTTATCTAAAGTTGATGCCACAATGGAAAACGGGTTATTAAATATAACTATCCCATTTTCATCACACGCAGTTATAGAACCAAAAACAATAAAAATTAAGTAAGAAAAACGCATCCTAAGTTTGCTTACTAAAATATTTTTATTATATTAATCCAAAACATAAAAACAACAACGTTATGACAGAATTAGAAGCATTATTTGATGCGGTTATCGTTAAACCTCAAGAAGAAGAGGAAACAACTTATGGTTCAATAGTAGTACCAGATTTAGGTAAAGACAGAAACGAACACGGAACAGTAGTAGCTGTTGGTCCCGGTCGTCATGTTGGAGGAGTAGGTTTCGTAGAAACTGAAATCCAAGTTGGAGATAGTGTTATCTTACCTACAATTGGGTTTACTAAATTAGAACATAGAGGAGATGAGTATTACATAGGTCAAGAAACACAAATCCTAGCTAGAGTAAAATCAGAAGTATTAACAGAAGAATCAAAAACAACAAAGTAAAATGAGTAAAATTATTGAATTCGGACCTGAAGCTAGAGCAAAGTTAGTATCAGGTATAGACACAATGGCCAATGCAGTAGTATCTACATTAGGACCAAATGGTAGAAACGTAGTAATTTCTAAACCAGGACAATCTCCACAATCCACAAAGGATGGAGTAACAGTAGCTAAAAACATTTCATTAGATGATCCAACTGAAGAGTTAGGAGTTCAAATGATTAAACAAGCAGCTATTAAAACAGCAGATAATGCAGGTGATGGTACAACTACATCTACTTTATTAGCTAGAGAAATGGTTAAAGAAGGACTATCAGCTTTAGATAAAGGAGCAAATGCCGTAGATATTAAAAGAGGAATTGACAGTGCTGTAGAGCAAGTTATAACTCAATTAAGAACAATTAACGAAGATGTATCTTCCCCTGAACAACTAGAACAAATTGCTACCATTTCAGCTAATAATGATGAAACAGTAGGAAAACTTATCTCCAGAGCAATGGAAAAAGTAGGTAGAGAAGGTGTTGTTCATATTGAAGAATCTAAAACAGGAGAAACATATTTAGAGACTGTTGAAGGTATGCAATTCAATAGAGGATTCAAATCACCATACTTTGTGACTAACAACAATACAATGACATCAACATTAAATGATGTTTATGTTTTAGTTGCTGACCATAAATTTACTCAAGTAAAAGAATTATTACCAATTTTAGAAGGTGTGTCTAACACTAATAAATCATTATTAATCATCGCAGATGATATTGATAATGAAGCATTAGCTACTCTTATTGTAAATAAAATGAGAGGTACTTTAAAAGTATGTGCCGTAAAAGCACCTGAATTCGGAGATAG
>TARA_Y100000385_G_scaffold135754_1_pt1 | contig 10563 bp, 9 predicted proteins | sample TARA_Y100000385 | Tara Oceans TARA_Y100000385 (sample SAMEA2620980) | marine metagenome | biome: marine biome (ENVO:00000447); feature: surface water layer (ENVO:00002042); material: "saline water (ENVO:00002010), including plankton (ENVO:xxxxxxxx)" | depth 5 m
ACCGTTCAATCCAAACCAACTGATGGCGCAAACGTTGGTATTAAAGTCCTCTACTGATAACCGAGATGGCAAGGTATTAGGATCAAGCAATACCAAATCGGCGGTAACGATTGCGGGGTGATCTAATAACGAATTGACCTCTACAACATGCTCTTTGTTCGCATGAAGATATCCGTGTAAAGCACTTTCCCCATTAGCGAGAAAGGGGCCAACTTGCCTCGTGGTAAACCCATTCTCAGGCTCAACGTTCACGACCCTGGCACCATAATCGGCGTAAAGTTTGCCCGCATAACCAGTGGCAATCGTCCCCCCTATATCCACAATTAGCAGATCTTCGAAGGGAGCATTTTGGCTGGCATTTTTTTTCATCAGCTAAAACTCGCTGTAACTTCTCAGGGGGCTAGTGCTAAATGGCGACGGTTTGTCCATTCATTCCATTCGACTCGTCACTCGCTAGGTACACTGCGAGATTTGCAATTTCCTGTGGCTGGAGCACCCTTCCACTTGGGATTTGCGCAACGATGCGCTCTCGAAATTCCTGTCTGGGCATGCCGTTTGCAAACATTTGATCCTCGACGCCCCTCACCAGATCCGTTTCAACAATTCCGGGGCAAATCGCGTTGACGTTAATTCCCAGCTTCGCAGTTTCAAGCGCCATGCATCTTGTGAGACCCACGACTGCGTGCTTGGACGTGTTGTAAGCAGCCGAGTTCACACTTCCTTGCAAACCAGCGATCGAGGCAACATTGATCACCTTACCCCGACCTAGAACTTGCATGTGCTTGACCGCATATTGCGAAAGCTGGAAAACAGCACGAACGTTGACTCTCATTATGTGTTCGAACTCCTCCAGAGAATGCTCAATAAACGGCTTCGCAATGTGTATGCCTGCGTTATTCACCAAGACATCGAGTTGAGCATGACGATCAATCGCAAAAGAAAAAAGGTCCTCTATCTGAGAAGAGGAACTGAGATCGGCGACAAAAAACGACACATTCACAGCATATTGATCTAGTCGCGCCGCTGTCTCTTCAAGCGCTTGACGGTTGGAGGCACTTAGGACGATATTCGCCCCATGCTCTGCGAACCGCTCTGCAGTAGCCAATCCAATGCCCCTCGTGGCGCCCGTTATGAGTGCCGACCTTCCCTCAAGCCGATTGCTAACAGTGCTGTTCGACGAGAGCACTACAGCCAGACCTCTAAATTATTCTTTCTGCCTATATCTCGAGAGATTTTTAACTGCAGCAAGATTTCCATATCGCAGGCCTTTAGCAATTCCAAAACGGATTGTCGGGCCGCTTCACCGAGGCTTTGATACTCGTCCTGAACACGTTTTAGTAAGTAAAAACGAAAAGGTTGCGCAGCAGCGTTCATCTCCAACCCCTGCACACTAAAATCGCAAAACCCCAGATGGCGCTCTACCTCTGTGCCAGCAGGTACGCTCGGGTTAGCAGCTAGCCACTCATTAATACAATCACAGGCGGCCTTAGTCTCGGGCACAAAATCGCTCGCAAAATGCTTCAACACGTCTATTAGCGTTTGGGGAACCAAGTCGTCACGTAGATAGTCAGTGCTCTTATCCGCAAACTCCCCAATGTCGGGCTCGGCTCGATTCATTCTCTCCACCCATCTAAACAGTCTGACCGCATGTCTTTGCATCAGCAGTAACGGCGCTGGATCTCTGCCAAGGTGCCCATATAAAGGCGCGATCATTCCAAAGTCACCGATGCAAGGCTTGCCACCGAGAAAGTACGGATAGAGAGAAAAATGTGCGTTGAGCTTTTGTAAGGTCTCGAGGTGATTGGACTCAATATATTGAGCGTTTTCGGGCGTTACTCCCCAACCCGGTAATACATTTCTCCTTATAAATTCCATGCGTTCCTTCGCCGCTTCCCGATCACCAAGATAGATAGAGGCAAACTGAAAGGGTAAAAAGTCACTGTCCTCCTCATCATGATTAAAACGGTAATGCATGCATGGTCTTAACATGCCCTCTGCGCCAATGACGTCTAGCAGAAGACTCACTATGCGCTGCCTTGGAGAAACCGGCGCATGCGGGGATCCATTTAAACTTTCGAAATGATCAATGATCGCTACCCCGTCGCGGATCACATCACCATTAGCGAACTCGATCGTTGGCACCCCGCGTCTCCCGCCGGCCTTCGGCAAGACTGCTTTGTAATAATGGTCGGAGGCATGCGGCTCCTCGCAGTAATCAATGCGCGACTTGATCAGGTAGCTTCTCGCACGCCCGGTATAAAGAGAAAATGCTGCGCCATACAGCGTAATTGGCTTCATTCCTGATTCCATGATTAGACAGCTTTGACACTAAAGAGAAACAACTGTTGCCGCGAAATCACAGGTCACCATGCTCGTTCGACCCTGGGATAGCGCAAAAGAACTCGCTTTCTACTTGAACACTTACGGCGCGATTCTGGTGCCCCGCTCCACCCCAGTTTGGCATCACCATAGAGTAGAGCCCCACTCCACCAGCGACCATGACCAGAATATTTTGCGGGCTCTTAAACGCCTTATAAGTGCCGTCTGGGTCATCCATGAAAGCCTTACCAAATTCGCCTGCGTAGCGAATGTGCTGCGCATTTGGGAACTGGGTAAGCTCCCACAACCTTTGCTGAATTGTCTCTCTTGTGAGATTTGATCGAGCCAGAACACTCGCATGTTTTGGCCCTAAACAGACGAGAGCCATGCCAGACGCAAAGATTGCATTGTTGGTGGCAAGATTAGCCAAGCCGACCGATAGGAGGTACAACAGTTTCTCTGCGTCCTCAGGGTCATCTGCATTATCGCTGTAGAGCACAGAATGCGGCGCCTCACAGCCCAATAACGTGACCACACTATCTGACTCGTCGTAACCCAGGCTTACGTGCAGTGGCGGAAAAGGTGACTGCTCCTCTGCTTCGGCTAGGCAATAAGTAAATTTTCCGGGATGGCCATGGATCGCCATATCGGAAATGCCCGGCCTGCCTCCTCCAATGTTGATTAAGCAAAGGCGCAACGCCCTGCCAATGCTCGCATTAGCTCTGTGGCCGGGGCCTAAAGCACCATATCCAGAAGCCACTGGACCACAGGTCTCTCTCGCCGGTCCATTAACGATGATCAGCGGTGCTGTGCAGTGGGTGGTCGCCTGAAGTTCGGAGAGATCAAACTCGGGTAACGCTGCAGCTTTCACGGCGGCTACTACCAACGGCATGTAATCCGACTTACAGCCTGCCATTACCGCGGCCGCAGCCACCTTTTCGACCGTCGCATTGCCCATGGCAGGCCCCAACTCACCAAGGAGCATGTCCCCATCCATTCCGCTTGCCAGAACAAACTTCTCGACCCGCTCGGGAATGGGGATAACAACTGGCAACCCATCAGTACAACCCAGCTCGTGAAGTTGCTCTAACGCCTGCTCCTCATTGCCCGCTTCTAACAGATCACTCGTTAACAAAACTATCTAATATCTCCTCGATTACCGTATCGGCAATCGTTTGTATTTTCGCTTCACCTAGGCCTGCTACCGGATGTGGCAACATCACCCGCGGCAGGCCCGGCATGCCAAGCGACTTGGCGACGAATTGTCCTTGGTCCCAGAAGTCCTCGGTTATGAGAGCTACCACTGGCGTATTTCGTTTTGCAATGTTGTATCCGTCACGCACGGTGCCGGTAGTACAACTGCCTCAATGCCCATATGCGGCGATCGCGACATCGCCTTCAGCAACCATCTCGTCAAGTATTTCGTCGTTCGCGGGGACTCCGGCATTGTGCTTATTCCAGAGTCGCGTCTGGATATTGGGTAATCGTGCCTTAAGCGCGGCAGCGACTTTTTCGATAAACAACTGCGAGTCGGGAAATCCATTCGCAAGTAGAGAGACACAAGTGCCTGCTCCGTCGTTGAGACGAATGTCAGCCGATAAATCATACTTTTCGACAGGCTGAGAAGACACGCCCCGAGGATCGATAAATTTCATTGTTGCAACTCCTCCATGTGTTGTTAAAAAAGCTATAGCTTCCTTACAGATCGCCACTTAGATATAGCCTACTATATTTATATCGCTAGAGGCTGTAAAGGGGCAGCGAGGATATACACCGTTGCCGAACCCTAGATAAACGTTACGACTAGACGGCCTTAGCGCGAGCAGTGACGGGCAAAAGCCGCTATTGACGCCAGTGTGTCTTGGGTCAATTCCGGTATTGCATCGGGCATTGCTATCTCTGGGACATGATGGGCGCCGTTTATTACTTGAGAAGTCACCTCGACGCCAGCAGCACGCAACCTCTGTGCAAACACCACGCCCTCGTCGCGAATCAGATCCAGCTCATAATTGCGAATGATGTGCGGGGGCAATCCATGAAGCATGTCAGTAGGCGCAAATAGAGGATTACAAAGCGGGTTTTCTTTGAACGCTTGCTCCGGATCATAGACGAGCCGCATCGCCCTGACCGTTGCATGATCACCCATCAGCCCGAGATTCTCATGCCAAGACAGTAAGCCTTCGGGCGGTGTGTCATAAAATCCAAACAACATCGGCGCCATTGCATAGATACCGTCAATAGCCTCCCCCCAACCCTCAGCGTTACCTTTTAAAGCCGTGCTGATTGCAAGATTGCCACCTCCAGATTCACCAATAACAATTATCGAAGATATTTGGAGCTCTTCTTTGTTCTCATGCACCCATCGCACTGCCGCCGCGCAATCATCCAACCCGGCGGGAAACGGCTGGTGTCCCTCAGATAAACCCTCGTTCCGAAACTCGACCCCAATGACCACTGCGTTGAACTCAGCTAGCGATTTCCGCCAACGCACATTAGACGCGTTCCTTGCCGTATCAAATATCATTCCCCCCCCATGCACATGAACAATGCAAGGCATCGGCAAATGCACGTCCTTAGGTCGGTCGATCAGCAACTCGATTTTATGGTTACCCGTGCCCTGAATGACTCGCTCATGAGATGAGATACCCTCAAAGTAGGGCATCGTTTTCGCTATCCCCTCGCTTAACGAAGCCATTAAGGAATGCATGTACATCGTGAAGTTAATGGCTTCTTCGTACGTCATGTTGCCGTGCACATCCGGTTGCTGTGCGGGGAATGTCACAGACGCCTCAATCAGCGCAGCAGCGATTCTAGGATCCAGCCTTGGATCGTCTAACAGCGTGACCTCGGGATTCCCGAGCTTGCCAGGGAGTTGTATCTCCCGCTCGCTAGAACTCACCTTACCAATCTCATCGCTAGGCATCTCATATCCCTAATGCTTTAACGCGCGAACCGACGCTTTCGCGTTGGGTCAGCCGCTCACGTTCATAGCAGCTAGCGTGCCATTCAAAGCAAATGTGAGCGGCGGCCGCTACCCTCGATCAAGAGACGAACCGCCAAGCGCGCTCAACATTGCACTTGAGCAACGTTGACTAACGAGAACCAAAAAATCGAGTCAGCTCGAAACCGACTTGCCTGGGCATGGCCCAAAATCCTTGTCGGCCATAGGTGGTTTGGAGCCCCTGCATACCCGTGATGTGCTCTTCATCCGTCAAGTTGGTAACGTAAAACCGCGCGCCCCACTGCCGCTCTGCGCTTTCCCAGTTAGCATTGAAGTTCACTATGGTGTAAGCGTCTTGAGAGTCCTCTTTCAAGCCGAATTCCCTAAAATACACTCTAGAACGATATGAAGCGTCCAAGCTTACCGCCAGCCCGCCTCCTGAACTAAGAGGCAGATTATAGGTAGCTCCCAGTATCACGCTCGTTTCAGGGGCGTTATTCAGTGGGTTGCCCTCATTCTGATACGGCTCTCCGGGACGCAACCCGTCACTGTTTAAAAACGAACCATATTCAGAATCTAACAACGTCACGGCCGCATTAATTAACCACCGATCTGAAATGGCAGTATTAATCTCCAGCTCTGCGCCCATGATGTCAGCATCGCCAGCATTCGTAATGACTCCAGCTAGGTTTAATACTTGCAACACCTGAAAATCGGAGTAGTCATAGCTGAAGATAGCGGCTCTCAATGTTGTCTGGCCATTCGCAAAGGCCGCTTTGTAGCCGATCTCTGTTGCCTCTATCGTCTCGGGTTCCCATGGGGGATTACAATCGCCACTGTTAGTGCCACCGGATTTGAATCCTTCAGAGTAAGAGACGTATGTCATGCCGCTCTCGCCCACGTCGTACTCTACTGATGCTCGAACAGTGTTGGAGGAATCCTCCCACTCCTGCACATACAGATCAGGCCAATCTGGAGCGCAATTAGTGATGAACGGGATGTACCCCGCAGCATCTGAATTAACACCAAACCCGCCCACATGCTCACTTCGCTTATCCTCTTTGGTATGACGCATACCAAAGCCTAAGCGCATGGCTTCTGAAACTGAGTAAGTCACATCCGCAAAAAAACCGGTCGTTTCATTATCGTAAGTCGGCCTCTGGTTTTCAACGTAAGGGGTATAGGGGAACGGTAACGGGAAAGGCAGCGCTTGCACTGCAAAATCAATAATAAAATTGTCGCTTCTCTCATCATCCATATAAAAGCCACCGACAAGCCAGTCCACATTCCCTACCGTGCCGGAAATGTTAATCTCCTGTGAGAAGGACTTATTTTCACCGACGGTAGATCTCTGGAGGATCCCAAGGCTTGATGAGTCAGCCGCAAAATCCTCCGCATTTTCCCACTCTTGCTGAGCAGTAATCGACTTGACCGAAAAATTCTCGGAATGCCAGTTTAGTGTCAAGCTGTAGATATCAAGCTCACGGTCAGTATTGACAGGCCCTGGCATATAAACCTTATGCGGCTCCTCGGTATATAAAATAGGCTCCCCCGCTGGATCAGTGGAATAATCTAAGGCCGGCAACCCCGTCATGACACCATAGTCAAAGTGCTCATCGGTCATTGCCCAATGTGTCCATCGACCACTCTGCTCACTACGAGCGAGCATTATTTCCGCATCGAACTTATCTGATAATTCCGCCGTCACAATGACCCGAGCGCTCGTTTTTTCGCCAAGCATGAGGTCATTGTCTCCCGGCTCAAGATTCTCAACCCAACCCTCATTGGCATCTAAATGACTCGCTGCGACTCTAACGCCAATGCGGTCAGTAATTGGACCGCTGACGACAAGCTCAGCTGTCGTCTGCTCATACTCCGCAAAACCCACCTTCAAATACCCGTACAACTCATCAGTGGGTGCAGCGGCAATAAAATTAACCACACCGCCGTTTGCATTACGACCATAGAGCGTCCCCTGCGGGCCTCTAAGGACCTCGACGCGAGCCAGATCCAACACGTTCACCTGTGAGCTTGCGTCACTCGGTTGCACGACGCCATTGATGCTCGTAAGTACGCCGGGCTGCTCAAGGAATGAACCTACGCCCCTAATTGAGATATTACGGTTGCCATAGTTCTCTCCAAAATGGAGGCTTGGCACTGCGTATTGAATCTGATTCATGCTGCTGAGACCACGCGCTGCGAGATCCTCAGCAGTCAGTGTCGTAATGGCGCTTGGGGTCTCCATAACGGTCGATTCACGCTTGAGACCGGTCACAATGACCTCCTCGAGAGCCGCTCCTACCGCACCTTGTATAAAGCACAGGCTGGCTCCGCCGACAAGAATCTTGCACAAGCTAGTCTTAACGCTTCTCATGTTATTACCCTCCAATAGCATGATGACACTCTAGTTATCGTTATTTAACTATATATATATAGTAACATATCACTAAGTATAGGTAGCTGATCAAACGAATTGCAAGAGCTAAATCACGGGGCGTGCTATTGATGCAGGCTCAGCGGAAAGTCAACCAAGTCTGGCAGCAGGCCATGGAACCTACCTGCAACCAGTGATCACCGCCTGCGGCCAAGATACTGCCTGCAGCCTACATTTTGTGTTCGCGGAGGAATCCATAGCAGGAACGAATAAAGTTTGGAGTACTGCCGGTCAATTAAACTCCGAGCTTTGGCTACGGCTCACAATTAGCCTAATGACCGGCGCCATCGGGTTGTATGTCGTTTCCAGCTACCCAACGCCACACCTCGGTAAGACCCTTTGCCGCCGAAAATAACGACTGCTTCCTACGCAAAGGTGTTTTCTCGAACGGGCGAGTCAGTCTCGCTATCGCTTAGCAAAAAAAAACGATAACCCAGGACATTACGTCTGCAGGATAAAGCGCTCCTGCCTCACTTTTCGTTCGTAACCGCAGCAAGTAATTTTGTCGCGCTCGCAGAAGTGAGGATACGCAACTACTGCATCACCCCCGGATGAGCACTCTGCCTATCTCAAACGAGCATAGGTTCAGCCATGTAAAAATCGATTACGCCACTCTCGCCCAATACAGACTTGTCCGACTCCGCCCTCAAAAGTTCATCTTGAACATGGAGACGCACTTTCTCTAGTCTTCTCATCGATCTTGCAACGAATGGCCCATCCCCGAGGTCCAAGCTAAAAGTTTTTTCGCCGCGAACCGACGCGCTGATACTTTCAAACGCAAACACCTGATAATGGTTACGGGAATAATCAAATAATGGGTAAAGCGTATCGGGGAGCACATCTTTTTTAAGCCACGTCGCACCTTGCTTCACGCCTGCATACACTCTATCGACATAGGCCTCCATGATCGACTTGTGGCCACCCAACCAATCTAACGGCTCGGGATCCAATAGAAAGTGGGCCTTAAAGGGACCGACTAAAGCAAAGTCTGCTAGGCAAGCGCGATTACCCAGCAAAAAATCATGTCTCTTAAAGTGATCCACTAACAGGTCAAGCACTCGGTTGAAGTCGGCTCTAATCGCCTCGCTCTGCTCCGGCCCTGCTCCCTGAACCTCGCAAGCCGCCGAACCAAATTGATCGAACATGACTTGCCCAAAACTGCCTATTTGGTAGCGCTCCTCATCAGTCATTACCGCATCAATGAATTTGTCCAACAGAATATTCATGCCAAACCGCTCTCCCGTAATTCCCAAATTCCGGGGGTAGCACCACCGAGAGTGGAGCGCATGTCGCGGATACCAGTGATTAAAAAAATCCTCCAATACAAAACATGCGCCTCTTTGAGCGGGCCCTTCAGGCAAAACAGGGACATGATTGAATCGAGAATGGAGCATGGGGCCGATACTAATCGTATCGTTAATCATCCAGCCATCGGGTGTCACTAAAGTTGGAATAAAGTGAGTGCCAGCGCGTGCGTTTATCTGCGCCTCATTGTTACGGCATTTAAGCTGCCACTCAAAAGGAATGCCTTGGTAGCGCAATTGAGACTCAAGCTTACGCGTAAACATACTCACTTCTTGTCCGATTAACGTATATCGTCCTCGATACATTTAGCGCTCTCCCAACCTATGATTTCATCAATGCTGCGAACTCTTGCTCAGCGGTTACTGCCAGACTCGTTTATCGTAAGTCCGTTAAGCCAGCCTTAACGCCCAGATAATTCGTATACCTCTGACAGTAAGCGATTCTTATGGCCTTAATGTCTTTGCATACCTTGAGAATGCTTTCTCCACTTCTGAAATCACCTTCAAACTCTCATCCAACACACCTTTATTGGATCCCAACACATCTTTTTCTGTATCTAATCCTGCACAACGCTTCATAGCAGCCTCGTTACCACTCCACAACATACAAGCGACTAGTCTAGGCAAAGGGCATTGTTCAGGATTTAAATCAAAATCTCTTGCAAGATACTCCGTCAAGATGTCCTCATACCCCGAATAAATAATAAGAAGAAAATTATCATTCATTAGTGAAGATGAGGATCTCAACTGCTGGCGCTTATAATCACCCAAACCCAGCGATGTCAGTAAAGACACAGAATCTGTGATCCATTCTCGCCAAATTTGAAAAGCCGACAGCGTCGGAAATTCCCTCTCAAATCTAGCTCGGCAGTCTCTGATCGTTATTTCCGCAGCTGCGATCGCCAACTCGTCCTTCGTTTTAAAATGGCGGTATAAGGTTTGCACGTGCAACCCCGCCTCCGCCGCTACTTGATCTAAAGTCGAATCTGTATAGCCATTGCGTGAGAACAAAGTAGTCGCTGCCATCAACAACTTTTCTCGATTCAGATTTTTCTTTTTTGTTCGGATTGGGTACTGAACTGACATAGCAACTCTCTGAGTATGAACAATACAAAATATCGCTGAAAAATGACTGCATTACAGGACCGCAAAAAGACCCCGATCTCTCAATTACGACTCGTTAGAGCCTCATATATTAACCTAGCAATCTCATAGGAATGATACGCCTGCGGTCGTGGGCGCCGAGAAGTCATATCTGAGAATTCTTCTGCAGTGAGGAATTTTTGACAACACACCTCTGATCACTCAGACCAGACTGAGCGGCTAACGGCAAATGGGATCACCACCTAAAACCGCAGGCGTTTCGCAATAAGTCTGCAAGATGTGCCGCTGATGCTCTTCAATCCGATGTGAGAGCACCTCGGCAATTATCGGAATTTTTGAATTGCTTGCAAAGAACTTCAACATGCCTTGGTTTTGCTCTGTCACCGGCATAATCTCTGGCGGCACAGCGGTAATTGACATACTCATCGTCGCCCAGTAGATGTCAGCGGCTGTCAGCGTTT
>TARA_Y100000385_G_scaffold30490_1_pt1 | contig 10562 bp, 9 predicted proteins | sample TARA_Y100000385 | Tara Oceans TARA_Y100000385 (sample SAMEA2620980) | marine metagenome | biome: marine biome (ENVO:00000447); feature: surface water layer (ENVO:00002042); material: "saline water (ENVO:00002010), including plankton (ENVO:xxxxxxxx)" | depth 5 m
TTAATTTTCTCTCTTTCATCACCAACAGTAAAGGATACAACACCTTTGGTGACATCTCTAGATTCCGATACCATTTCTGTTTTTACTGGCATTTCGGAAGTACTTTCACTAGCATTTACAGGAACTAATGAAGGAGCTATAACTAAAGCTACAACAGACATCAATTTCAATAAAATGTTAAGAGATGGACCTGAAGTATCTTTGAATGGATCACCAACAGTATCACCTACGACTGCTGCTTTGTGAGCATCAGTTCCTTTCTTGCCTTGCTCTTCAATCATCTTCTTAGCATTATCCCAAGCACCACCAGCGTTAGACTGGAAGATTGCCATAAGTACACCACAAGTAGTAACACCTGCCAAAAGACCACCTAACATTTCTGCACCACCTATTCCAAACCATTTGCCGCCGAAGCCAACTAATACAGGAACTATGATAGCTAATAAGCCAGGCAATACCATTTCTCTAATTGATGCTTGTGTAGAAATTTCTACACATTTATCGTATTCCGCAACACCATCAGCAGCATCGAATATTTTTCGGTCAGCTGCAGATGCTTTAGACATATCTGAATTGTTTTTACGCATTACTTCCAAAGCAGCTTTCAAAGCAGGGATATCTCTAAACTGTCTTCTTACTTCTTCAATCATTGCCATTGCGGCGCGGCCTACAGCATTCATCGATAATGCAGAGAACACAAACGGTAACATTCCACCTATTAATAGACCAGCCATGATATCTGGCTTAGAAACGTCAATAGATGTAATTTTTGCTGTTTTCATAAAGGCCGCAAATAAAGCTAGTGCTGTTAGTGCAGCTGAAGCAATAGCAAACCCTTTACCAATTGCTGCAGTCGTGTTTCCTACAGCATCTAATTTATCTGTTCTTTCTCTTACTTCTGGTTCTAATTCAGCCATCTCTGCAATACCTCCTGCATTATCAGAAATTGGTCCGTAAGCATCTACAGCTAATTGAATACCTGTGTTGGCTAACATACCTACTGCAGCAATTGCAATACCGTATAATCCAGCAAATTTGTGAGAAACTAATATCGCTGCAGCAATAAGGATAATTGGAATAGCCGTTGACATCATTCCTACTCCTAAACCAGCAATAATATTTGTTGCTGAACCAGTTTCTGACTGCTCAACAATAGAATTAACAGGCTTCGTTCCTGTTCCTGTGTAATACTCCGTTACTTTACCAACTGCTAAACCAGCTACTAAACCAGCAATAGTTGCCCAAAACACACCCATTGAAGTGTACTGAACACCTGACTCAACCCAACTTTCAGGAAGCATAGCGTTAATGATAAAATATGAAGCAATTAACATTAATCCTGCTGAACCAAATTCACCAATATTAAGTGCCGCGTGTGGAGAACCACCATCTTTTACCTTAACGAAGAATGTACCTATAATAGACATTATGATACCTACTGCAGCTAGTGCTAATGGTAAATAAACGGCTCCCAAACCATCAAATTGAGCTTGAAATTCTGGCAATGTAGCATAAGCCGCACCCAATACCATTGTACCAATAATAGAACCTACGTACGATTCGAATAAGTCAGCACCCATACCAGCAACATCACCTACGTTATCACCAACGTTATCAGCAATAGTAGCAGGGTTTAGTGGGTGATCTTCTGGAATACCAGCTTCAACCTTTCCTACTAAGTCAGCACCAACATCGGCAGCTTTAGTGTAAATACCACCACCAACACGTGCAAATAGTGCAATTGATGAAGCACCAAGAGAGAATCCAGAAAGAACATTAAGTACCTCTCCTATTTCCCAGCCTTGACCACTGTATATCATAAATAAAGAACTCAATCCAAGTACACCTAAACCAACAACACCAAGTCCCATTACAGCTCCACCAGCAAAAGCAACCTCTAAAGCAGCCCCTAAAGATGTTCTTGCAGCATTCGTTGTTCTTACGTTAGCTTTTGTTGCTACACGCATACCAATGAACCCAGCAAGTGCCGAACAGATAGCACCAACGATAAATGATACTGCTACCATTCCGTTTGATCCCACCTCACTACTTCCTTTAAAGTAGAGAAGTACTGCCACTGCTAAAACAAATACAGATAATACTCTGTACTCAGCCTTCAAAAAGGACATTGCACCATCGGCAATATTCTTAGCAATTCTCGACATTTTTTCAGTTCCTTCCTCTTGCTTAGAAACCCAAGCATTCTTCCAGAATACATAGCCTAATGCTAGCACACCGAACAACGGAAGATAATCTACAATCATTTTCATATTTTGAAATTTTAGTTAATTTAGGTTAGTTTAATTCTTAGTGTAAGTAACTTCTTTGACGGCTTCTATCAGCTTGTCTTTATTAGGTAAAAAGGCCTCTACAAGTGTAGGTGCATAAGCCATTGGAGTATCCAAACACGTTACTCGTTTTATTGGTGCGTCGAGGTAATCAAAAATATCCTTTTGCACTCTGTATGATATTTCAGTGGCGATAGAACCTAGTGGCCACGCCTCTTCCAATACCACTAATCTATTTGTCTTTTTCACCGACTCTAATATGGTATCGTAATCAATCGGTCTTACAGTTCTTAAATCAATGACTTCAGCCTGTATGCCTTGCTCAGCCAATTCATCAGCAGCTTTATAAGCTTCTTTTATAATCTTTCCAAAAGATACAATAGTAACATCTGTACCTTTTCGTTTGATTTCGGCTACTCCTAGAGGCAATAAGTATTCGCCTTCAGGAATTTCTCCTTTGTCACCATACATCTGCTCTGACTCCATAAAAATTACTGGATCATTATCTCTAATAGCGGATTTCAATAATCCTTTTGCATCGTATGGGTTAGATGGCACTACAACTTTTAGTCCAGGACAATTGGCAAACCAACTTTCGAAAGCTTGTGAGTGTGTAGCTCCAAGCTGACCAGCAGAACCTGTTGGTCCTCTAAAAACCATTGGAATAGGAAACTGACCTCCAGACATTTGTCTCATTTTAGCAGCATTACTGATAATTTGGTCAATAGCTACTAATGAAAAGTTAAAGGTCATAAACTCGATTATTGGTCGAAGACCATTCATGGCCGAACCTACACCAATACCTGCAAAACCAAGTTCTGAAATTGGGGTGTCGACAACACGTTTTTCACCGAATTCATCTAGCATTCCTTTAGATGCTTTATATGCGCCATTATACTCAGCTACCTCTTCACCCATCAGGTAAATGTTAGCGTCTCGACGCATTTCTTCACTCATGGCTTCACAAATAGCCTCTCGAAATTGTACTTCTCTCATTGTATTCCTACTATATTTAGGGTCTGCAAAAATAACATTTTTTACAAATTACCAAAGCGAGAAAATTACTATTAAAATCTTGTTGATACTAAAGTGTGATTCGTGCTCAATAATTACTTAAAAATCTTACTTTTGTTGATTCATAACTAACACTATTTTAACAATGAATATACTGGTATGTATAAGTAACGTCCCAGACACAACTTCTAAGATTGAATTCACTAGTGATTCCACCTCATTTTTAACTAATGGAGTACAGTTTATTATCAATCCTTATGACGAGTTTGGACTAACTAAAGCAATAAAACTTAGAGAGCAGCACGGCGGCAAAGTCACAGTTGTTAATTTTGGCGAAAGCACAAGTGAGCCAACTCTACGTAAAGCCCTTGCAATTGGTGCTGATGAGGCTATAAGAATTGATGGCGCTCCTACGGATAGTTTTTTGGTTGCTAAAGAACTGTCTAAAGTCATTTCTGAAAATAATTTTGACCTCATTATATTAGGTAGAGAATCCATAGACTATAATGGTGGAGCTGTACCCGCTATGATTGCAGAACTATTAGACCTGCCATTTGTAAACGCTTGTACTGGATTAACAATCGAAGGTACTGAAGCTAAGATGGAAAGAGAGATTGAAGGTGGTAAAGAATTTGTAAGTTCTAGTCTTCCACTAGTAATTGGAGGACAAAAAGGTTTAGTGGAAGAGTCTGATTTACTCATCCCGAACATGCGTGGCATCATGACTGCTAGAACAAAACCCTTAGCCGTAGTAGAATGTAGCAGTAGTTCTGGTAAAAGCTCTTCAGTATCCTTTGAAAAACCCGCCGCTAAACAAGCTTGTAAAATGGTTGAAGCAGGTCAAGAAAAAGAATTAGTAACCTTACTTCATCAAGAAGCTAAAGTAATATAAGTATGTCTGTAGTAGTTTTTGCCGAAAGTTGGAACGGCACATTTAAAAAAGGAACATTTGAAATACTAACATATGCCCATGATGTGGCAAAAAAAATGGACACCAAATGCGTGGCCATAACCATTGGAGAAATTTCAGATGACGTTAAAGTACTAGCCAATTATGGTGCTGATAAAGTTGTCAGTATTCCTAATCAATTTGATGCCTGCGACAACAAAGGGCTTTCATCTGCATTGGCAGAAATCGCTGATTCAGAAGGAGCTAATATAGTTATCCTATCAAACACCAATACTGGAAAAACCATTGGCCCAAGAGTTGCCGTAAAAATGGATGCTTCTTTTATCAGTAATACCGTTGATGTACCATCTGAGTCGAGTCCTTTGTTGGTAAAGAAAAAGTCCTTTTCAGGAAAAGCGTTTGAAATGGCTCAAAGCCATGCCGACAAAACAGTTATTGCCCTGTCCCCTAATGCCTATAACATTATGCAGAACAATAATGACTCCTGCGACTTTGCAACAATCGATTGCCAAGTAGAAAACACTAACGTGTCATCCATCAATGTTGAAAAAGCAAGTGGAAAGATTAGCCTAGCGGAAGCCGAGATTGTTATTTCTGCGGGCAGAGGATTGAAAGGTCCTGACAATTGGGGAATGATTGAAGAACTTGCCGATTTATTAAGTGCTGGAACAGCATGTTCTAAGCCTGTGTCTGATATCGGATGGCGACCACATAGCGAACACGTTGGGCAAACTGGTAAGGCAATAGCTCCAAATCTTTACATAGCCGTTGGTATTTCTGGTGCTATTCAACACCTTGCTGGTGTAAATTCATCCAAAGTAATGGTGGCCATAAATACCGATCCTGAAGCACCTTTTTTCAAGGCTGCCGATTACGGAATTGTTGGCGATGCTTTTGAGGTTGTACCACGACTTATTGAAGAAATAAAACAATTCAAATCATCTAATTAATGAAGCTAATTCAACTAGATATAGTTGGACTATCTAACAGTCAAACTCAATCTGGTGCATTCGCTCTAGTACTTGGAGAATTACAAGGCAGGCGAAGACTACCAATTGTTATTGGGAACTTTGAGGCCAAAGCCATAGCAATAGCTTTAGACAATGAATTCAAAAGTCAGCGTCCTATAACGCATGATTTATTCAAAAGCATTTGTAAAGGCTATGATATAGTTGTTCAAAAAATTGTAATCAGCTCTATAAATTCCGGCGGTATTTTTTCTTCTATCATCTATTGCATCGACATGAATGGAAAAGAAGTTGAAATTGATTCCAGAACGTCAGATGCTGTTGCCATTGCTATTCGTTTTAAAGCCCCCATATTCACTTATGCCGCTATATTAGACGAGGCTGGCATCATTTTGGAGCAAGATATCACCGATGAGAAAGAAGCGATAGAGCATAAAATGGTGGAAGACTCTTCAAATTTTGAAAAATTTAGCAATTCTGAACTCAAAGAAAGCTTAGAAAAAGCTATACTTGAAGAAGATTATGAACTTGCCTCTAAACTAAGGGATGAAATTGAAAAACGAAAATAAATACAGCACATGCTTAGACACATAACCTTACTCTTTCTTACACTGATATCGTTGAGCATAAATGCTCAAGATATCGATAGAAAGTGGATGTTTAAAAGCATCACGGAGATTGATGACACTACTGCATTAAGAACGATTGGAGCAGATGACTATATGCTTATTAATAGCGACGGCACTTTTGAATACGAAATAGCCTCTATCCCACTCAAAGCATCTGGAGATTGGAGCATAGGAAACAACACCCTTCAGTTTGACTATAAGCTACCAACAGATACGAGTCGGATTTATGAAATAGAGCTTTCGGCAAACAGCCTTATTCTTAGTGAACAAGGCATAAACTATGCCTTCACTACTAGTCTACAAGACTATGAAAACGGAAGGTTTCAACATCATGAATATTTTAAGAGGATTACTAGGCATTGCTGTTCTTATTAGTATTGCTTTTATCTTCAGCAGAAACAGAAGAGCCATCAATTGGTCCTTGGTTTGGAAAGGGTTACTCATTCAAATCATTTTTGCAATTGCCATTCTTAAAGTTCCTTTTATACAAAGTTTATTTGATTGGCTCAGTTCAATTTTTGTAGTACTTCTAGGTTTTACGGAACAAGGCTCTCTGTTCCTTTTTGGGAATTTAATAAGTGATACTACCAGCTTTGGCTATATTTTTGCCTTTCAAGTATTACCAACCATACTATTCTTTTCAGCCCTAACGAGCATCTTATTTTACTATGGAATACTTCAAAAAGTCGTTTACTTCTTTGCTCTCATAATGAAGAAGACTTTGAATTTATCAGGCTCTGAAAGTTTGGCGGCTATTGGTAATATATTCTTAGGACAAACGGAATCCCCGCTTCTTATAAAGCCTTACATAGAAAAGATGACGCTTTCAGAATTGTTATGCTTAATGAGTGGAGGTATGGCAACTATTGCTGGTGGTGTGCTCGCTGCCTACATTGGGTTTTTAGGAGGTAATGACCCTGTTCAACAATTATTTTTCGCCAAGCATTTATTAGCCGCATCGGTAATGTCGGCTCCTGCTGCAGTAGTAGCTGCAAAAATACTCTTACCAGAAACTGAAGAAGTCAATCAAGATATGACCATTTCTGACGAACAACTTGGAAGTAATGTTTTAGAAGCCATTAGTATTGGAACTGGTCAAGGAATAAAACTAGCTGTAAATGTTGGGGCCATGCTACTAGTATTTATCGCCTTTATTGCTATGATAAATTATTTTCTAACAAATTTTGTTGGCGATTTCACAGGCATCAATACTTTTGTTGAAAATATAACTGATGGACAATACACCGGTTTTAGTCTAGAATTTATTTTGGGCTATGCCCTTGCTCCTATCACTTGGCTATTAGGAGTATGCAAAGAAGATATCGTTTTAGTAGGACAGCTATTGGGCGAAAAAACTATTCTCAATGAATTTGTAGCCTACGTTTCTTTGGGTGAGATGAAAGCCTCGTCAAGTTTTTTTGAAGAGAAATCAATTATAATAGCCACTTATATACTGTGTGGATTTGCCAATTTCTCGTCCATAGGTATTCAAATCGGTGGTATTGGTGCGTTAGCACCTTCAAGAATGAAGGATTTATCAAGATTAGGAATATTAGCACTTATAGCAGGAACATTAGCGTGTTTATTTACCTCTGTAATTGTAGGAATGATTTTATAAGATATGCAACAGTATTTAGATTTAATGACTAGAGTGATGAATGAAGGCACTCTAAAAGCGGACCGCACAGGAACAGGAACAAAAAGTGTGTTTGGTCATCAGATGCGATTTGACTTATCCGAAGGTTTCCCATGTGTAACAACTAAGAAACTACATCTTCGCTCCATTATTCATGAACTACTTTGGTTCCTGAAAGGCGATACTAACATTAAGTATTTGAAAGATAATGGTGTTCGAATTTGGGATGAATGGGCAGATGAGAATGGAGATTTGGGTCACGTTTACGGATACCAGTGGAGAAGCTGGCCTACACCAGACGGAAGACATATTGACCAAATCACTCAAGTTGTCAATCAGATAAAAAACAATCCTGATAGTAGACGAATGATTGTGAGTGCTTGGAATGTTGGTGAAATCGAAGATATGGCACTACCACCCTGTCATGCCTTCTTCCAGTTTTATGTAGCTGACGGAAAATTATCCTGTCAATTGTACCAAAGAAGTGCCGATATATTTTTGGGTGTACCTTTTAACATTGCCTCTTATGCTCTATTAACCATGATGATGGCACAAGTCTGTAATTTGAAGGTAGGTGATTTCGTACATACCCTTGGTGATGCACACATCTATACTAATCATTTTGAACAAACTGAATTACAACTCAGCAGAGAAACTCGTCCTCTACCGAGTATGAAAATAAACCCTGAAGTGAAGAGTATTTTTGACTTCAAATACGAAGATTTTGAACTTCAAGATTACGATCCACACCCACACATTAAAGGCAAAGTAGCAGTATAATGGCAAAAATTATTGTTTTAGGTGCCGGTCTTGTTGGTGGCATTATGGCCAAAGACTTGGCTAAAGTACACGAAGTAACATCAGTAGATTATAGCGAAGAGGCTTTATCGCCACTTTCAGCCTTAGGTATTCATACTATTCACGCTGATTTAGCAGATGCAAGCACTACACAACGACTTATTAGCGATTATGACTTAGTGGTGGGTGCTGTGCCTGGATTTATGGGCTACAAAATGCTTGAAACTGTTATAAAATCACAAAAAAATATCATTGATATTTCCTTTTTCCCTGAAGACCCTTTTGGGCTCGACGAACTGGCAAAAGAGATGGGAGTTATAGCTGTAATGGATTGTGGTGTTGCACCCGGGATGGGAAATATTATTTTGGGGCATCATGATAAACTCATGAAAATATCGGATTACGAATGTTTAGTCGGTGGACTACCAGAGATACGAGAATGGCCGTATGAATATAAAGCAGTCTTTTCTCCTATAGATGTTATCGAAGAATATGTGAGGCCAGCACGCTTCATTCAAAATAGTAAGCTTATTACTAAAGAAGCATTATCCGATACCGAACTCATTGAATTTGAGGGAGTCGGCACTTTAGAGAGTTGGAATTCCGACGGCTTACGCTCGCTCATTGACACTATGCCCCACATTCCTAATATGATTGAAAAGACACTTCGTTACCCTGGCTGTGTGGAGTATTTGAAAGTCCTGAGGGCTAGTGGCTTTTTCTCTTACGAAGAAATTGAGGTTAACGGTCAGATGGTTAGACCTGTAGACCTTACCTCCAAATTGCTTTTCCCTAAATGGCAATTAAAAGAAGGTGAAAAAGACTTTACCGTTATGCGTATTCGCATGACTGGCGAAGAAGATGGCAAAAAGGTAAGTTATCAGTACAATTTGCTAGACCGCTATCAGGACAATACTATATCAATGGCTCGAACAACGGGCTTTACCTGTACTGCCGTAGCCAATTTACTGATAAACGGCGACTATAATAGAATTGGAATTTCACCCCCTGAATACCTTGGCGAACATTTTGAATTTGTCAGAAATTACTTAGAAGAAAGAGGGGTCATTTATACTGTAAATAAAAACGTATGATAGTATCCTTAATCGTAGCTGTATCAGAAAATAAAGTCATTGGAAAAGACAATGACTTAGTATGGCATTTGCCAACTGACATGAAGTTCTTTAAAGATACTACAAAACATCATTTTGTAATTATGGGCAGACGTAATTTTGAATCTATCCCCCATAAATATAGACCTTTACCAAACCGTACAAATGTAGTAGTTAGCCGTCAAGAAAACTTAGAAGCCGAAGGTTGTTTGGTAGTCAATTCCATTGAAGAAGCTATTGAATTAGCTAAGAATGCTAAGGACAATGAGCCTTTTATTATTGGTGGCGGACAGATTTATAAATACGCTTTGGACAATAATCTTGTAGATAGAGTTTACCTGACACGTGTGCACACCGAAATTGAAGGCGATACTTTCTTTGACGATTTGGACGAAAATTGGAAATTGGTGCATGAAGAGCACCATCCAAAAGATGATAGACATCCTTTTTCGTTTACCTTTCAGATTTTTGAGCGTTAAGCTACTTTTAACTTCTTGAGTTTAGAATTCTCAATTTTATTTTGAGCGTATTCTAGGGTGAGTTTAAACTCTTTGACCTCTTCTTTTGATGGACTATCGAACATAACGTCAATCATGATGGTTTCACAGATTGAACGCAATCCTCTTGCTCCTAGTTTAAAGTCTATAGCTTTATCAACGATGTAGTCTAAAACATCATCGTCTATACTGAGCGTAATGCCATCCATTTCAAATAATTTAACGTACTGCTTTGTAAGGGAGTTTTTAGGCTCTGTAAGAATTTGGCGTAACGTACTTTTATCTAACGGCTTGAGGTGAGTAAGCACTGGCAGACGCCCAATGAGTTCGGGAATAAGTCCGAAACCCTTTAGGTCTTGGGGTGATACGTATTGAAGCAGGTTGTCCTTGTCTACTTTTTCTTTTTTAGCCGACGAATAACCAATAGCTTGTGTACTTAATCGTTTTCCGATAACTCTATCGATACCGTCAAATGCTCCACCGCAAACAAATAAAATGTTACGTGTGTCAATAGATACCATTTTTTGCTCAGGATGTTTTCTACCTCCTTGAGGTGGCACTTGCACAACAGCTCCTTCTAAAAGTTTTAGCATGGCTTGTTGAACGCCCTCTCCCGAAACATCTCGTGTAATTGAAGGGTTATCGCTTTTTCTAGCAATCTTATCAACCTCATCGATAAAAACTATACCTCTTTGGGCAGCTTTAACATC
>TARA_Y100000385_G_scaffold291750_1_pt1 | contig 10554 bp, 10 predicted proteins | sample TARA_Y100000385 | Tara Oceans TARA_Y100000385 (sample SAMEA2620980) | marine metagenome | biome: marine biome (ENVO:00000447); feature: surface water layer (ENVO:00002042); material: "saline water (ENVO:00002010), including plankton (ENVO:xxxxxxxx)" | depth 5 m
TATTCGAGTGGACAGTTAGTAGCCCTTCTTGTGGTTCTTCGTCCGACACCGTGGTGGTGATTGTTTCTCAAGCCCCAATTGCTACGAGTATCGCTGGTGATTCAATTTTTGCTTGTGGTTCAAATAGTGTTAATCTCATCGCTAATCCACCCGTGCATGGTACAGGAGTCTGGAGTACAAATAACGGTGCAATTATCTTGGACTCATCTGACATTGCAACTACGGCGACTCTTACACAGAGTGGATGGCAACAGTTCAATTGGACTGTTTCAAGCGGATCTTGCCCTACCGAATACGACAGTCTTATGGTTCTCTTTACAGGGAATTCAAGCGCCTATATTTCTGACTCTATTATTTGCCTGGAAGACGGTGAGGTAACACTAACTTCTGACTCGCTAATACCTGGACAATTTTCGTTCTGGCATTTCACAGTAGGAGGTGGAACTATAGCAAGCCCTTTCGAGAGTACTACGCTCGTTTATGATCTAGAAAATGGCGTAAGCACAATTATCTATGATGTAGCCTTTGAAGGGTGTCCAACTTATATGGATACCGTAACTGTGATAGCTGGTATTTGTAACGAATTTGATCCAATTTTCCCGACGGTCATAACTCCAAATCTAGATGGTAAGAATGATCTGTTCGAAATTCTGTATCTCGAATTACTCTACCCAAAGTGTCATGTTACGGTCTTCAATCGATGGGGATCTGTGGTGTTTGATTCTAAAGGTTATTCGGATCCATGGGATGGAACGAATAACGGAGAACCATTACCGATGGGAACCTATTTTTACAAAATTCATCTGAACGATTCAGAAGGCACAATCTACACAGGAGACATTAGCATAATACATTAATACAAGCAAGCATGATAAAAGAAATGACATACATTCGAACATTAATCGCTGCGTTATTCTTCATCTTTACTTGTAGTGAAGTTGAGGCGCAGCAAGAAAGCCATTATATCAACATTGCAAATAATCCATTCCTTGTAAACCCTGCTGCTGGAGGATTGTCTGATGTAATGCAACTGGAACTAACATCTCGCAGCCAATGGATGGGCTATGGGAATGGTCCAAGAACGATGATGCTAACTGGCTTTAGTCCAATTAAAATTGGCAGTTCAGGTTCAGGTAGAAATGAGTTCAATATCGATGATAACACCCTATTTTCGTCTCCTCAAAGGAGTATTGGTACGATTAAACATGTTGTAGGCGGCAAAGCCATGCATGAATCAATAGGTCCATTTCTCAAAACTACTGCTCAAGGTAGCTATTCCATTCACCTACCCTTTTCGAAGAGCTTAAATGTTTCAGCGGGACTTGGACTTGGATGGAGTAACCTAGGAATACAAGAGGATCGTGTTGTTCTATTTCAAGCGGACGATATTTCATACGCGCAGTTTTTGGGGAATACATCATCACAGAATATCCTTGACGCTAATGCAGGGATAACAATCTATGGTAAAAATCTTTTTATTGGAATATCAACAACGCAGCTATTAAAGAACACAGCTGAATTCAACGATGTCTTAACGGAAAGTAACTTTAACCGACATTACTTCTTTATTGCCAAATATAGATTCCAAATGGGAGACATCATGAGCCTTGAACCTAGTGCGGTTGGGAAAATGGTCATGAATAGTCCATTCTCAGCAGACATTGGAGTTCGAGCTGTATACAAGAATAGCGCGTGGCTAGGTATTCAGTACCGCACTAGTAATGCAATTACTGCCCAAGTTGGAGCGAACATTATTAAAAATATCTATGTCGCATATGGATATGAGTATTCAACCGGAACTATTAGATCTGTCACGAATGGTACTCACGAGATTCAACTAGGTTTTTACTTAGGAAAGAATAAAGGCTCTGAAAATACTTCAAAACTAGATTCGGGAACTGAGTAATTCTTAAGATAACTCTCAAAAGAGTATTTTTACGTACTGAAAAAACATCTTAATGCGTTTAATTTACTTCCTTCTATTCATCACTCTTCCTTATTCGCTAAGGATTATGTACCCAAGATTACGTGTATACAACTCACCCAAAAGATTTTTGGGCAGCACGATTTATGTAAGTAATCACGCTGCTTCATTTATGGATCCTTTAGTTGTGGCAGCGATGAGAATGCCGATTGTATTCTTTATGACACGCTCTGATGTTTTCACACCTTTAACTAAGGGATTTTTATGGGCTTGCCAAATGCTTCCTATTTATCGTCAACAAGATAATGATGACACTAAAGGGAAAAATGAAGTCATATTTAAAAAATGCACGCGGATACTTAAGTTCGGGAGGAACTTATTAATCTTTGGTGAAGGATTCACAGATGATACGTTTATTCGTCGATTAAAGCCTGTCAAAAAGGGCGCAGTTCGAATCGGCTTCATGACGCTAGAAGACTTAAATTGGAAGAAAAAAATATACATCGCAGCTGTCGGTTGTAACTATTCGGAGCCAAACAAAATGAGAAGTGATCTACTCATTTCGACTTCAGAACGAATTTGTTTGAATGATTATCGTGAGCAATTCGAAGAAAATCCAAGCAAAGTCATCAATGATTTGACCAAGATGGTTGAAAAAATGATGCAAGAACAAATAACACACGTTCAGAAAAAAGAGGAAGCTCCATTTCATGAGAACATCATGAAACTTACAAGACGAGGAATGAATGTAGAGAATTTCAATCGTTCACTTTCTTTAAAAAAGAGATGGCGCTACTCTCAGAAATTGGCTGATTGGATGAACACCCAAAATGTTGAAGAGAGCGAAGATTTAACTGCAGTCAAGAAGGAGGCTGAGGGGTATTTTAAATTGATCAAGCGATTTAAGCTCGAAGAGAGGCTAATATTCTGGAAGATGAACAACCCTAAGGGAAGCAGATTGAAAGAAATTGCAATGATGATCATTCTTTTTCCTTTCGCAATTCTCGGAGCAATTCATTGTGGTATCCCTTATTACTTTATTAAAAGATTTGTAGAAAAAACATTCCGAAGAAAAGTATTCTGGGCTTCAGTTAAACTTATTCTCGGGATGCTTGCATTTGGCTTAATCAATATGCCTCTTATCTGGATCATCTACTATTTCATTTATCCTAGTTGGTGGATCGCTATTGGATACTATGCTGCGATTGGCCTATTTGGATTAGCTGCTTATATGTTCGTACTAAACTTGAAAGACTTCAAAAAGAAGGGCGTTTTGAAGAAGACTGACATCAGTAAATTCGTTTCAAAGCGTGAGACATTGATCTCTAATCTTAAGGATGTTATTCCGAAAGAGTTTAATTAATCCACATGTACTAAGTCAAAGATGGAAGGATCAATTCACTAAGACCTTATTAAAAAATCGCAGCACACAGTGCCACGATTCTTATAGTCAGACTGAATCTTTCATGTTTATTACAGCTGTTTTATATTAGAATAATATCTGCATAAAATTAATTCTTAACAACATTTTCCATTATGATCACCTCATTAAGTTTGTTCATCACTCTAATGATGTAAACTCCTGGTTTCAGTTCTCTAAAGTTCTCGAACTTATAGGTCTTCTTATTGGCAGAAAACTCTAATTCTTGCTGAGTTTCTTTTCCAACAACATCAATGATTGAAATCGTGTAGGTACCAGCATCAATGTCATCCGTTATATCCATAAAGAGATCATTCGTTGTTGGATTCGGATATATCTGAATCTCTCCATTATGATCAGCGTAGATCGCGATTACATCGGTATACATAAATGCTCCATCGTAACCTACTTGTTTTAATCTATAATAGTTAACCCCTTCGTGTGGATTTGTAGTCGATGCTAGGCTCTGCTTCTGATCAAGAATATTAAACCAATTCCAACAGCCACAGATATAAGAATATTTAGAATTGCCAGCACGACGTTTCCTTGATCGAATAATTGAAATGTCTCATTACTAAATGTACTGAACGTACTAAATCCACCACAAAAACCGATAATCAAGAAAGGTTGTACCCATGAATTTTGCTCACTTTGTGGATTAACGCCTATCACAAGTAGGGCCAGTATTGCACAAGCCAGTATATTAGAAAATAAAGTGCCTAAAGGAAAATTAGAATCCATAAATACAGAAACCCCCTTGCCAACACCGTATCGTGCAAGACTACCTAATCCACCACCAAGAAAAATGTACAAATATGTCATTGAGCTTCAATCTTCTTAACAATAGTAAGGAAAAGAAATCGATAAACAGTGTAAGCCACTAGTACCCCAAGAAGTCCACCTACGACTACATCACTTAAATAATGTACTCCTAAGTACAATCGACTATAGCTTACAAGCAATGCTGTAAATATCAGGAGAGGTCTTAGCCATCGCTCAAAACTTTTTAAGTAGAGCAGGGAAAAAGTACAGATTGCAAAGAAGTTAGCTGCATGAGAAGAGACAAATCCGTACTGACCTCCTTTGTAACAATTTTCCGAATCGATTTGATAAAAATGAAGCTGATCGGTAAGCAATAAATTGTGTGATGGCCTGTACCGCTGAATAAGGTCTTTAAAAAGCTGCGCTGAAATAAGGTCGGACAAACCAACTGCTGCGATTGCTCCTAAAATAAAGACTATTCCGATTTTCGAGCCACCTTGCTTAAAAGCAAGAAAGGCCAAACATAGATATAATGGTAACCACGTAACTTTTGCAGAGACAATCCACATTACCTCATCCCAGAAGGAGGTATTCCATCCGTTAATCATGAGCACAATTGCTTGATCAATGGATTCAAAATACTCAATCATCGTTGAGCATTTTCCATATCATATCGTTGAGTTCCACAAGGCCTTGTTGAGCTACTGCGGAAATGAAAATAGTTTTAACATTGGTAGGGAGCTCTGCCTTGATTTCCGCGGTAAGTTCTTCATCCAGCATATCAGATTTTGTCACTACTAAAATCTTGTCTTTATGCATCAACTCTGGGCTGTATGCTTTCAACTCATTCAGGAGAACTTCATACTCTTTTTGAATGTCATCACTATCGGCTGGCACCATAAAGAGTAGACACGAATTACGTTCAATGTGTCTCAAAAACCTAAGTCCAAGTCCTTTCCCTTGACTGGCACCTTCAATAATCCCAGGTATATCCGCCATTACAAACGAGCGGAAATCGCGGTATTTAACGATTCCTAAGTTCGGGCGAAGTGTCGTAAAAGGGTAATCAGCGATTTCTGGTCGAGCAGCTGAAACTACCGACAATAATGTGCTTTTCCCTGCGTTCGGGAATCCAACTAATCCAACATCGGCTAAAAGTTTCAGTTCTAATACTTTCCATCCTTCGGCCTTTTCACCACCAGGCTGCGCAAAACGAGGTGTTTGATTCGTTGATGACTTAAAGTTATTATTACCAAGTCCGCCTCTACCTCCTTTTTGAATGATCTTCTCTTCACCATCTTCGGTAATCTCAAAAAGTATCTCACCCGTTTCAGAATCACGAGCGATAGTTCCAAGAGGCACCTCAATAATTGCATCTTTTCCTTGAGCACCTGTTTTCAATTGACCAGAACCATGAACACCATGACCGGCCTTAATATGCTTGTTAAACTTAAGATGAAGTAACGTCCAAATTTGTTTATTGCCTCGCAAAATTACGTGACCTCCGCGACCACCGTCACCTCCATCAGGACCTCCTTTTGGAATATATTTCTCGCGGCGAAAATGTGAAGACCCACCTCCTCCATTCCCAGAGGTACAATGTATCTTGACATAATCTACGAAGTTATCCGAAGCCATAGCTAAAAAATATTACTGTAATGAAGCGAGTATATTACTCGGCAGAATTGATTGCAGAATATAGACGATCAGAAATATCATCAATCGTCCCAACACCATTTATTTGACTTAGTTTCCCTTGTGATTTGTAAAAATCAGCCACCGGAGCAGTTGAATTGTTGTAAGTATTGATTCTATTTTGAATGATTTTCGGGTCAGCATCATCTTTTCTTCCCGAAACCTCAGCACGTGCAATAAGACGAGTCTTAAGCTCATCTTCTGCGACTACTAATGATAGCATCATCGATACCTCAGTACCTTTCGCTGCTAAAAATTTATCAAGTGCCTCTGCCTGAGCTGTCGTTCTCGGGAAACCATCGTAAATAACCCCCTTCGCTTCAGGATGTTTAGACACCTCTGATTCTAAGATTTTAATTGTAATTTCATCTGGGACAAGATTACCGTGGTCCGAATAGCTTTTTGCTAATTTTCCCAATTCTGATTCAGAATCTAATGCTCTAAAAACATCTCCAGTAGAGATGTGCACCAATCCATACTTATCTCTTAAGCGTTCTGATTGCGTCCCCTTTCCTGCTCCAGGAGGGCCAAATAGGACAATATTCAACATATCTTTATTCGGTTTTTTCTGTTCGCGAACTTGATAGATCATATCAAGATTTCTTCCCTTCTGATCGTAATCTAGACCATACCCAACAACAAATGCGTTTGGTATTGAGAATCCAACATAATCCGGTCTCTTTTGACCTGTGAATGCATCGGGCTTGTATAAGAGTGTACAAACTTTAACTGACGCTGCGTTCGACGTTTCTAGAAGCGAAATAATTTTATCAATTGTCAACCCTGAGTCAACAATATCTTCAACGATTACAATATCTCGGCCCGATAGATCACCGTTCAAACCAATCAATTCATCAACCTTTCCTTTAGATTCAACCCCTGAGTATGAACTCATTTTCACAAATGAAACTTCACAATCAATTGTGATGTTTTTCATGAGGTCGGAAGTGAACATAAATGCACCGTTAAGAACAGAGAGAAATACTAAATCTCCATCCTTGTAGTCTTTACTTATTTGATCACCAAGCGTTGCGATCTCCTTTGAGAGTTCTTCTTTGGTGATAAATACTTCAAATGATTTGTCTAGAACCTGAATCACAGTAATGCGTTTTGTTGTGTAAAAGTAAGATTTTCTTGCAGAAACACTCGAATTTAATCTCTTCAGAAAGCAGTTTTAGCAAAAAAATGAATATATCTTTGTCGCATGGAAAAGGAACTCGTAGGTCTCAAACAAAGATTGGGTATTTTAGGTGGAGGACAGCTTGGCAGGATGTTAATTCAAGAAGCCATAAGTTACAATGTTCAAATCGACGTTATGGAACGAACGAAAGAAGCACCGAGTTCTGTGATTGCAAACTCATACACGGTAGGAGAAATAACCGATTACGATGACGTTCTAAAATTTGGAAAAGATAAAGATGTCATCACCGTTGAAATCGAAAATGTTAACATTGAAGCACTCAAAGAGCTAGAAAAGCTAGGCACTAAAGTTTTCCCTCAACCGAACATACTAGAAATCATAAAAGATAAAGGTCTTCAAAAGCAATTTTACATAGATAATAACATCCCCACATCTCCCTTTGAACTAACTGACACCTCAACATCGCTTGAGATTTTGGAAGCCAAAATTCCATTCGTTCACAAATTGCGTAAAGGTGGATATGACGGAAATGGAGTTCAATTGATTCGCTCAACTGAAGATTTGCAGAATGTTTTTACCGAAGATTCATTGGCAGAGGATTTAGTGCCATTTGCGAAGGAATTATCCGTCATTGTTGCCAGAAATGAAGACGGAGAAACGGCTGTTTATCAAACCGTCGAATGTGAATTTAACGATGCTAATCTTGTGGCATTCCTATTCTCTCCTGCTGAAATCAACGAGACTATTGAAAAGAAGGCTGAGGAATTAGCAATTTCTGTAATTAATGCTTTCGAAATGGTTGGTCTACTCGCTGTAGAATTATTCTTATTACCAAATGGTGAACTTCTTGTAAATGAAGTGGCACCTAGACCTCACAACAGCGGACACCACACTATCGAATGCAATGTCACCTCTCAATTTGAGCAGCACATGCGTTCAGTTCTTAATATGCCACTTGGCTCAACAGAGATGATTAGAAAAGGAGCAATGATCAATTTATTGGGTGCGCCAGGGTTCGATGGAGAGGCTATCTACGAAGGAATGAATTCTGCCCTGAAATTTCCTGGAGTCCACGTTCACCTCTATGGCAAAGCGTTTACTAGAGGCAATAGGAAAATGGGACATATCACGGTAAGCGGAGATGATCTCCAAGAAGCAAAATCTATTGCCCAAAAAGTATTGAATACAGTCCGTGTGATTTCTTAGGTAAATAAGCGGGAGTGAATGTGGCGAAGTTGATCATTTTGTGTATTTTAATCATCCAAACATTTCTGTAAGGTCTACTTTGAAAACAAGAATTCTTTTCTTTTCTATTACTGAGCATTCAAACGCACGCTCAGCTAAATACATTTAAAAATTTTTCGCATCGAAAAGGCTTCTTGAACTATTCGAATCGAGCATGAACATGCAATTAACGGAGCAAAGAAAAATGATTGAGTCAGAATTCGATGCGTGGAGAGGTGAACACCCACAAACGGATGATATCGCAGTTATTGGTTTGCGAAGAAAAGATGTCTAGGTTTTCCGAGTAACCGTCCGTACTTTTACGCGAAATTGATGACTATGAAAGTTTGCCGAAGAGAGACCTTTAACTCAGCACATCGATTGTTCCGAGAAGAGTGGAGTGATGAGAAGAACAAAGAAATATTTGGAAAGTGTAGTCATCCCAATTATCATGGCCACAACTATGTACTGGAGGTTTGGGTTGATGGACCAATCGACCCGATGACAGGATTCGTTATAGATTTAAAAATTCTGAAGCAAATCATCCACGAGCATGTGCTAGAGCGGTTTGACCACCGTAATCTAAATCTTGATTGTCCAGAATTTAAAGAATTGATTCCAACAACCGAAAATGTTGCCGCTGTAATCTGGAACATCTTACGTAGCAAATTGGATGATAAATTCTCCTTGGAGGTTCAGGTCCAAGAAACTGAAAAGAACAAAGTGCTTTATACAGGTAATTAATCTCTTATGCCGAAGAAAAGATCATTCTGGGAACGCTATGCGTATTCTCAACTTTCAGGAAACTCAAATAGTCAGGCAGCCGAACAGCTCTATATGCTCTCTGAAAAAGAGCTGACTGCTCTCCGTAAAATCCGAATGAACACCTACCTAAAAATCGGGCTTGCTGGTGCGTTAGGTGTGATTCTTCTTTACACGCCTTATCATTTATTTCACGTAGTCCTGCTTATGTACAAGCATATACTGATCATTATCCAGCTTTATATATCCTTGGTCGTAGCAAAAAACATAGCGAGCCCCCTTTTTAGTTACATAGACGTTCGTGAAATAGTGGAAATTAAACCCTTCTTCAGCAAGTGTAATTCCATCTACAGTCACTTTCCCCTTTGGATTCAATCCAATGAGCACTCTTCTATTTTTACGTAAGATATTATTGATGCGACGAATGTATTTTGTTGCATCTTGATTGAGGCCATTATTGAATGTGTTTCGACAGTAATCAGAGCAAAATTTTTGATCCTTTCTTCCTGTTAATTTCTGTCCACACTCTTTACAATTCCGAGTTTCCATTCTTCATTTAATCAAGTGATTAGTGCATTCAACTCACGTAGATCCTGCGTAACAATGTTAACATTAATTAACAGCAAAACCAAGGGTTTCAGGGCTTATCTTTACATTTTTGTTAGTCGAACAGAACTGTATGGAAGAAACATCAAACAACCCAATGAATCCCGCGGAAGCGCTGAGAATCGTAAGTGAAAAAATTCAAGTTGAAACGAAAATTATCAGCCTACTCCGGGATGAGTTCTCAAAGGTGATAGTTGGTCAAAAATATATGCTTGATCGTTTATTGATTGCATTGTTAGCTGATGGACACATTCTACTTGAAGGAGTCCCTGGTCTAGCAAAGACACTGGCAATTACAACTCTCGCTGACGCTGTAAATGTTGAATTCAGCAGAATTCAATTCACTCCGGATTTACTTCCAGCCGATGTTACAGGAACGTTGATCTACAGTCAAAAGACTGAGTCGTTCACCGTTAAGAAAGGACCAATTTTCGCAAATTTCATTCTTGCAGATGAGATCAACCGAGCACCCGCTAAAGTTCAAAGTGCGTTACTCGAAGCAATGCAGGAAAGACAGATTACGATTGGAGATGAAACATACAAGCTTCCAAAACCTTTCCTCGTTTTAGCAACTCAGAACCCAATCGAACAAGAAGGTACGTACCCACTACCAGAGGCACAAGTCGATCGATTCATGCTAAAGGTTTTCTTAGACTATCCGACGAAAGAAGAAGAACGTCTTATCATTCGTTCGAATGTTAGCCAAGCTGGATTACCTAAAGTTCAAGGGATTCTTAAGCCAGAAGATATCATTCGATGCCGTGGGTTAGTAAAAGAGGTATATCTGGATGAAAAGATTGAGCAGTACATTGTAGATATAGTCTACGCAACAAGAGAGCCTGCACAATTTGGATTGGATTATTTAGCGCCTATGATTTCTGTAGGTTGTTCACCAAGGGCAAGTATCAATCTAGCACTAGCAGCGAAGGCATTCGCATTCTTACAAGGCCGTGGTTTCGTGATCCCTGAAGATATTCGTGCAATAGCACCTGATGTTATGCAGCATAGACTTGGTTTGAC
>TARA_Y100000385_G_scaffold289019_1_pt1 | contig 10544 bp, 10 predicted proteins | sample TARA_Y100000385 | Tara Oceans TARA_Y100000385 (sample SAMEA2620980) | marine metagenome | biome: marine biome (ENVO:00000447); feature: surface water layer (ENVO:00002042); material: "saline water (ENVO:00002010), including plankton (ENVO:xxxxxxxx)" | depth 5 m
TTTTTTCTACAGAATATATAACTATAAAGGATTTCAACTATGTTGAAGTTGAGTCTATTTAAGCCAATAGGCAACTTTAAGTCTGATTGAGATCGAATAAATACGCCCACTCTTTCTCCCTGGTTTCGAATTATAGACTACTACCCTATCAGACCAATGTCCAAATTTTTTCATTCAGAGCTAAGATCGCGCCGGTGACCATCGTAACACCAATGCCAAGGCTCGTAGGCAATGCCAGCTTGGTTATTACGCGGATAAGACATATTAAACCCGAAGCTTACTGCATTGTTTACCAACCATTTAAATGCGCATGATTCTTCGAACTTTTCTTGAAGAGCAAGCCCCTCTGGCGATGTTAGATCGATTGCCCTGCCCGTATGATGCTCACTAAATCCAGGTGCAGCATTTATTTTCAAAATTTCGTTCAATGCCTGACCTCGATCTAATTTTCGGCGAATTATTTCAGCTTGATAATCAGGATCTCTAAAGCCAGAGACAAGCTGCAGCAAAACTCCATCTAATGCTGCTTGCTGACACATCTTCTTCCATGAATCGAAAGTTTCCCTGGTCAATAATTGGGGCCGCCCATAAATATCTTCGCCCGCCTCTACAAGAGCAACAGGGACGTGACACAAAGGCATACCGCAAGAACCCAAATGAGAGTCATCAATACCGAGCGCGGCATGCAGGGACTTAATTCTTTGAAGATAGTCTTCGTTCAGCATTTTTCTACTTTCAATTTAAATATTCTGGCTAGAAAACAGGCCCTCCTTGCACTGAGCTCCATCTCATGCAAGTTGACCTCGATTTATAGATAATTTAATTTTTCTTAATTTAACTTTATCAGATTTTTGATGAAGTCACAGATAAACAAAAGTTTTTTATATCGAAAAATCTGCCCAGCTTTCAAAATTTGTCTCACCATATTCTTTTAAACATCGTTTAAGTTATCGCTCAAAACCCTATCCTTTCGGCCGATACCTATTGGAATCAAATCGATCGTTGTTAATTTGGAGCAGCTTAAATAAAATGGCAAGCCTACCCGTTATCGTAGGGTTCGGTGGTATTAGTCCAGCCGGACGAAGCTCTGGATTAAATGGTTACCGCCGCCTAGTATTTGACAGCTTAGACCTCCGGAAACGGATAAGCACTCTCCAAAGTCTTGGCTCTTTGATGGGCCGCCTAAAAAAAGGATCTGATGGGTCCTGGTTGTGGGACGAAAATGAAGTTGTAGATATCAAAAAATGTTTAACCGAGAATAGCCTCGAGCTTCTCGATGGGACGCTTGTTCGAAAACTTGAGAACAACCTATTTGATCCCGAACAAATAATTCAAAATAAAAATTTCAACTTTATTGCCAACCAAGAGCAAGGGCTGCAGTTCAGCATACAAAATCGACATTTACCCCGATCGCTTCCGCAAGACTGGCAAATGGTAAGTGACAATGGAGAAACCACATCCTTTAATGTGTCCCATTCACTGCAAGCTAATTTATCCCAATTCTCCACATCGCTAGTAAACACGGCAGGACAACTACCCACAGGTTTCGATCCAGCAAGCCTTTATGCCTCACGCAACCACCCCCGAGGACTTCAGCTTACGGTGTTTGGTGCATCAGACGCATTAGACTCTATGGGTATTGAGTGGGAACAGGTCAGAAAAAAAGTCGCTCCCGACAGAATTAGTGTGTACGCAGGCAGCTGCCTCAGTCAATTAGATGTCAATGGAAATGGGGGACTGCTTCAAGCCCGCTTGAGAGGCAAGCGAGTCAGCTCAAAGCAACTTCCGTTAGGGCTTGCTGAGATGCCTGCCGATTTTATCAATGCCTATCTGCTCGGGAGCATGGGCACAACGGGCGCAAGTCAGGGAGCGTGCGCAACATTTTTATATAACTTAAGGAATGCCGTAGAAGATATTCGTCGAGGAACGCACCGAGTGGCAATTGTTGGAACCAGTGAAGCTCCACTTACCCCAGAAGTCCTAGAGGGATTCTGTGCAATGGGTGCGTTAGCAGATGATGCTGGGTTACGCACACTTGACCGTTTATCTAATGATGAACAAATCGATCACAGAAAGGCATGCCGACCCTTTGGCAACAATTGCGGCTTCACGTTAAGCGAGTCCGCACAATTTGTCGTGCTCTTTGACGATGAATTGGCGCTTGAGCTCGGCGCAAATATCCAAGGAGCCATAAACGATGTCTTCATTAGTGCGGATGGCTATAAAAAGTCTATTTCGGGCCCGGGGGCAGGGAATACAATCTGTATGGCAAAAGCGATGTCTGCGACACGTCATGTTTTAGGAGAAGCAGATTTCAAAAATCGATGCTTTATGCAAGCTCACGGAACAGGAACACCCCAAAATAGAACGACCGAATCAGCTATGTTTAGTCGCTTGGCGAAAGAATTCGGTATAAAAAACTTACCAATCCTTGCCATAAAATCATATCTTGGGCATTCAGTCGCAAGTTCTGCAGGAGACCAATTAATGGCAACGCTCGGCGTCTGGCAAGATGGCATCCTTCCTGCCATTCAGAACGTTGACACCCTCGCACCGGACGTGACTACTCAAAATTTAGATTTCGTTCTCGAACATCGCGATTCTGGCGCGACCGCCTTTGATGCCGCGTTTCTAAATTCAAAAGGATTCGGTGGCAATAACGCTAGCGCCTCAGTGTTATCCCCGACAGTCACGAAGGCAATGCTTCGGCGGCGTTATGGAATGAAGGCAATGAAGTCCCATGAAGAGAAACATACAAAAGTACGAGAGCTTTTCGAGAACAATGAAATTAGAGCGAGAGAGGGACCTGCGACACCTCTTTATAAATTCGATTACAACGTGCTAAATGATCAGGCATTAGACTTTGCAGGCGACGCGATAAAGATCAAAGGGACCGTGCCACCTGTAAAGCTGACCCCGTCCTCGGCATATGACGACATGATCGAATAAACAGCTATGTGAAATGTAATATTTTCCGCTCCGCAATTTTCTCCTTCCAAATCTTGGGTCCCGTCTCATGAACAGCCGAACCATTTACATCCACCGCAACGGTTACTGGCATGTCCTCAACCTCGAACTCATGAATAGCCTCCATACCAAGGTCTGCAAAAGCCACAATCCTTGATTTTCGTATTGCCTGAGAGACAAGGAAAGCAGCGCCCCCGACAGCCATTAAATAGACCGCTCGGTGTTTCTTAATGGCATCAACACCGACCTTCCCTCGCTCAGCTTTGCCAATCATACCAATTAAGCCAGTCCCCGCTAAGATATCATCCGTAAACTTGTCCATTCTAGTCGCTGTCGTCGGCCCCGCAGGGCCTATAACTTCATCACGGACCGCGTCAACGGGACCGACATAGTAAATAAGCTTGTTCTTAAAATTAACGCCCTCCGGCAAATCGTTACCCTCAGCTAACATGCCCACAAGCCTCTTGTGGGCCGCGTCCCTCCCCGTTAAGATTTTCCCCGAAAGTAGAAGTGTCTCACCCGGCAGCCACTCAGCTGTTTGCTCTGGAGTTAATTTGTCTAAATTTACTCTTCGTGCTCGGGGGCCAACATCCCATGTGATTTGCGGCCACTCGGCCAAGTTAGGTGGATCAAACTTCGCCACACCACTGCCATCAAGATGAAAATGGGCATGACGGGTTGCTGCACAATTGGGAATCATAGCAACAGGCAGGGATGCCGCATGAGTGGGGTAATCTAAAATCTTAACATCGAGGACTGTCGTCAATCCGCCAAGTCCTTGCGCCCCGATCCCAAGCGCATTTACGCGCTCCATAATTTCCAAACGTAGTTCATCAAGTCTGCTATTTGGGCCTCTCATTCTTAACTCGTGAATATCAATCGGATCCATTAAAGACCGCTTCGACATCAGCATCGCTTTTTCAGCCGTACCCCCAATTCCGATTCCTAGCATTCCTGGCGGACACCAGCCGGCACCCATTTCCGGGACAGTTTTCTCAACCCAATCTACGACACTGTCACTGGGATTCAACATTGCTAGTTTCGATTTGTTTTCTGAACCGCCACCTTTGGCCGCGAGCATGACTTCGACTCCTGCCCCACGAACTATTCTAGTATGCACAACAGCGGGTGTATTATCCTTGCTATTCCTTCTTGCACCAGCAGGATCTGACAAGATACTCGCCCTTAATGTATTGTCAGGGTTAAGATAAGCTCGCCTGACTCCTGCATTTACCATTTCCTCAATTAATTGATCACCTTCCCACTGCACGTCCATACCAATATCTAAGAAAACACAAACAATACCGGTATCTTGACAAATCGGACGCTTACCCTCAGCACACAAGCGAGAATTGATCAAAATCTGAGCCATCGCATCTTTTGCCGCTGGTGATTCCTCCATTTCATAAGCTTCATGCACCGCCCGAATAAAATCGATTGGATGGTAATAAGAAATATACTGCAACGCATCCGCTATGCTCTGAATCAGATCTTCACTTCGAATTAGCATACTCAAAGCCCCTCATTAACTATCGATTTTTATACATATTGTTGCTGTTAAACGACTGTTCTTTCCACTACTCTCTATATCTGCTTAAAATCCACTAACTGAACGAATATCTCAGTTAAATAGAAAAAACGCACTCCACATCCCCGCCCAATTACGATAGTATTTCTGGTCCTGTAAATATGGAAGACCGTAGTCAATGCTTAACTCACAAGATCCACACGTTGAATACACCCTCAAAAATAGAGTATTTACACTCAAGATCAATCGTCCCAGTAAAAAAAACGCCTTACTTCCACAAATGTATCGCTCTCTAGCAACTGGATTAAGCTTGGCTGACACAATGGAGGAAGCGGCCGTAATTCTCATCACAGGAGTTGACGACTGTTTCACGAGCGGCAACGATGTAAATGGCTTTATAGCGGCGACCGAATCCAAAGGTTCCAGCGAGGACCAACCATCTAAAACGCTAATGCATGCTCTTAACGAAACCCAAAAACCAATTATTGCGGCAATAAGCGGACTAGCAATTGGAATAGGCACCACACTTCTACTGCACTGCGACCTAATATACGCGTCCGAAAACTGCTACCTGCAACTACCCTTCACACGGCTTGGGCTATGCCCTGAGGCCGGCTCGAGCTTTCTTTTACCAAAACAGATCGGTCACCAAAGAGCATCGGAGCTATTACTTCTCGGCGATCGGATTAGTGCCAAGAAAGCCTATGAGTATGGTTTGGTCAACGAAGTATTGCCACAGTCCGAGTACCTTGAATACGCGATACAAAAAGCTTATCAGCTAGCGGCGTTGCCATCAAAATCGGTACAAACTAGTAAGAGGTTACTGAAAAAAAATTCGATCGCGGAAAGTCGGGCTGTCATAAATGAAGAGCTAGTCGAGTTTGCCGCTTTGCTCGAAACGCCAGAGGCTCAGAAAATAGTTCAGAGCTTTATAGACAGTTCTGCAGCTAGAAAATCTGGCTGAAAATGTAGACTATTCCTTTTTCAAAAGGACCTCTTTAGCAAGATTAATTTTCTTTGCTAGGTAGTCTGAACCCCCTCTGTCCGGGTGCATTTTCCGCATGAGCGACCGGTGCGCCGATACAACTTCATCACGGGTCGCACCATCGGTAAGCCCAAGAATTTCTAACGCAAGAGGACCACTCATCTGGTCTGTGCTCTCGTCTTGCTGCTCACCTTCTTTATAAAAGTCGTTCTCTAACCAATCGGGGTGCATGCGTTCAATGTACGCCAATAGCACTTGTCGCGAATCCGAATCCTTCATACATTCGCTAAATAATTCTTCAACCTGAGCGGCATCTAACTCATCTAACTTTTTACCGACAAATCGACCATCCAATACCTCACCCGACATGTCTCCCGTCTGATGACTTAACTCCATTGCTAAAAATCGAGTTCTTAAATTCGAGCTGCTATTTGAACTATTAGGAATACTGTGCGACGTGCGATTTCTAAACATTTGCCAAATGGGCAGGAATCTAATGAGCGTTGGCAGGAAACGAACCATAAAAGTCGCTGCCACTCCAATCGGAGCTAAAATAAATTGAATAGGCAGTCTTCCCACAGCTATTAAAACGCCAGTCACAAGCACTGCAGAGAAAAACACAAAAACAAAATTTCTTTGGCGTCGGGTGAAGTTAAAGCGCGAAGAAAGAGCCTGCGCCACGTAATACGAAGCCAAAGGCAATATTAGTAAGGCTATAAACCGAAATATCATTTGGGCATTAAACTATTTACCGAGCTGCTGTTCCAGTAATTTCAGGGGGCCGCTAGCGTCTGCACAATGCTCGGCAAGCGCTTTTAATCCGCCAGCCGCGTAGACCGCAACCGCACCAAGCAACATCCTAATTTCGTTGGCACTTCCTAGGTCAAATGAGGAATACGCCCCCCCTGATAGCCTCGCAAGATCCCTAAAAGCTGATTGGACAAGAGAATTGGTACCCTCTTGGAACATAAACACTGGAATGTTTAGCAAGCCAAGCTTTCCCGCCAATTCGGCTAATAGATCTAGATTTTCTTCCATTGCGTCGCCCACGAAAATCAACGCCTTAAGTTTTTGCTTTTTGTTTTCTTCAATCGCATGAGTAAAAATTCTATGAATCTGAGTAGCTCCCGCAGCGCAGCGAATTTCCCCCATCTGCGCCCTTAATTCCAAGCCATCCCCATGCCAATCACTTGCAAAGAATTCACCAAACCCCCGAAAGTAGCAAAACTGAATATCTATACCCCCAAGCTCATGCGCGGCAGAAAACATGTCATCTTGCAGCTGACTGGCGACGTCCCAGGTAGCCTCGCGACTCGCAGTTGCATCCAAAGCGAATAACACACGAGCCGAATTATTCCCTTTTCGAGTCTTGACAACCTGATTCAGAAAATTTCTTACGTCGGAGCTATTGGAACTAGCTAATTGATTCACTTTACGATTTCGGTTTTTTAAAAATGTTGGAAGTTTAATGGCAGTTTACTCGCATTGAGGAGTTCATAATCTTTTCAAATAAACTCGCATTAACAAAACTGGTCGTCAAAAAGAACAGAATTAATTGATAGGTATCAGTATATTTTTGTTCCACAGAATGCGTCTTCTGAAGCTTTAATTTATCCTAGACCAAGCTTATCAGCAGAGCCCAACAAGAACCAATCCCAATAAGAACAAATACTCCATAGTGCCATCCAATGACTTCGCTATTGTGATTTACGCACGGCTTGGCCAGTTTGATAAACACAGAGATACAATTTGTGTACAACAGTGAAATGAAACCAAAAGCCAGAGCAGGACCAATAGCAGCTGGGTCATCCGCAAAAGCGAGGCATAAAACGAATCCAATCAAGAACCCAATTAAACCAGCAAAAGGCAAAGAGTCGGCGACAAGTTTCAAAATATTTTCAGCGTCACTGACGACGCCAATAAATAAGATACAACTGATTGAGGCTAATAGGAACAACGCTGATCCAAAATCCATAAAAGCAAAAAAATCTCCAATTACAGAGGTGACCCAACTCAAGCTCAATAAAAAAATAAAACATGCCGCCGCGAGAAACTTAAATTCAAACTCTAAAGGCAAATCAATTTCACAGTTATTGACAACTAAACCGGCGACCCCACGGAAAATAAACGCATAAACGAACGCAAGGAGCAAAATAGAAGTTGCTGGATACAGAGCGTCTGGGTCTGACAGGCTGCCGAGCATAAAAATCGCGCCTATTAATGCTGCAATAACCCCTACTTGAACAATAATACTTCTCGCTATAACAAATCCGTATTTGGACCCTTTGCTCGCGATAAAAGCGCAACCAATTGGAAGGGAGATAAATAAAACAGATGTCAGATCAACAAGCGCAGCAAACATATGACGTCACCTCGGGAAGAGTCATTGCAACTCCTTCGGTTGTTTCAAAATAGAGAGAGAATTTACCAAAAATGGTGCGGATGGGGAGACTTGAACTCCCACACCTTTCGATACTAGAACCTAAATCTAGCGCGTCTACCAATTCCGCCACATCCGCATATGAAGTAATTTCGAACAGCATTATACGCGAACTCACAAACAAACCAAGTTTAACCTGGCAGCACTACTCTGATTAACTGCTAGTACTAAAAACGAAAAGATGATGTATTATGCAAGGATATGCTTCAAGGAGATTAAGATGTCAGATTTAGAAATAAAACACGAGCGCGGCGTCGCTACTTTAACAATGAATCGACCAGAAGCACGTAACGCCCTCAGCTTGGAGATGCGTGAAGAACTTATTAAGGCCCTTCATGACGTTGAGCATGATCCATCCGTGCGTTGTGTCGTGCTGAATGGCGCTGGCGAGCACTTTATGGCTGGCGGTGATGTTAAGGGAATGGGCCAATCGATAAATAAACCCAGAGCTGAGATCAAAAAAGAATTTTTACTTCGAATACACGACTTACACCCTATAATGTTTTCGATGCGTCGTATGCCAAAGCCAATAATAGCCAGTTGCAGGGGGGCCTCTGCTGGCGCAGGGGTCAGCATCGCGCTCGCATGCGATCTAGTTATCGCCTCTGAGGATGCATTTTTTACGCTCGCTTACTGCAAGATAGGTACGAGTCCCGATGGCTCGTCATCCTTCCACCTGCCTCGAGCAGTTGGAATAAAAAAAGCAATGGAAATTGCACTGCTTGGTGAGCGCTTTTCCGCCGAAGACGCGAAGAATATCGGAATGATAAATTTTGTTGTGGCCTCAGAGAACTTAGCACAAGAAACTCATGCGCTTGCGACGAAACTCGCCAACGGACCGACACACGTCTACGGCAATACTAAAGCGCTTTTCTATAGATCATTAGAAAGTGAGTTCGAATCCCAATTGCAAGCAGAAGCAGAAGCGTTCGCCGATTGCGCCTCACGCGATGATTTCCAAGAAGGGGTGACCGCATTTATCGAGAAACGCACACCTAAGTTTAGCGGCACATAAGTCTTAAAAAATCTAACAGGGATTAGATTCCGGCGGGCACTGATGCTGATCTTTGAATTACTTCAAGTCTCTCTTGCAAGCGGTACAAGCTTTCATTCACTTGTAAGCGATGCGCATTAATCGACTCCATGGACTCTTCCATATACTCTAAGCGTCCAGCAAGTCCTAGAACAGTACTATCGCCGCTATTCAACGATTGTCGAATTAATTCCAAATCAGACCGCAATTTTGCGAGACCATTCACACTTTCATCGAGTAATTCGACATCAAGGACAACTTCAGAGAGAGCTATCTCGGCGGAATTCAATGACGCTGCAAGACTCACTATTTCCTCAGATGCCTGCGCTAACTTTTTATTAAGATCCGTTAAAGACTCATCTTGCCCACGATTTATCAACTCAGTGCGCGCAACGCCACCTTGAATATCTTCTAAAGAGCCGTTTATCACTCTCCTTGCGGCCCAAAGCTTGTCTATCTCAGAGAAATTAAAATCAATACGCTCATTTAAATTTAAATTGGACTCTTCTGCGTTGTCACCAACAAAGGACAGCCGGCGTTCAAGGTCCGTAATTCTCATCAACGCCGCCTCTCTTTCAGACAATGCGTCTGAGTATGCTAAATAACCGAGGTAAGCTGAGCCTAAAAGACTAAGCGACAACGCAAATATCGAAAACCTTATCCATCCAGAAACATTTGATCTATAAGTTTGATGCTTGCCATAGGGCGGAGCAACTATCTCTTGTCCCTGAGTTCTCCTGCCCGTGCGATGTGTGTTGACATCGTCTATCTCGGGGACCATTGGAGGTATATCGTCTAGGTCACTTTTGTTTGCCATACCCTTATTATCCTTAAAATTAGGGCGGCTGGCCATCGTTAAATATTAACGAATGCTTTTGCCAGAGCGATGGCATCATCAAAACCCCAATGCTAAAATATCGGAAAAACTAATACTATTAAAACGAGGAACGTATTTATGGAAATCTCCGCTCTAGACAGCTACTTAGTCCGCTGGATCCACATGCTTGCAGGAGTTGTGTGGATTGGCCTCCTCTACTACTTCAATTTTGTTCAGACAGAATATTTTAAGGAAGCAGAACCCGGTGCTAAGTCTTCAGCTATCTCACAATTGGTCCCCAGGGCGTTGTGGTGGTTCCGTTTTGGAGCGCTTTTCACTTTTTTATCCGGCCTCGCACTCGCCGCGTATCTTGGCGTTGCAACGAATTATTACATCGCTATAGGGATGCTTTTAGGAACACTTATGTTCCTTAACGTTTGGCTTATAATTTGGCCGAACCAAAAAATAGTAATCGAATCGAATGCTGAAGTGATGGCTGGACGCTCCGCGCGTCCAGAGGCGACGAGCGCTCAAGGGAAGGCAGGACTGGCATCGCGCACCAATACACTGTTTTCTTTGCCGATGCTGTTTTTTATGGGCGCGTCAGGTCACTTAGGCGGCGCCGGAAGCATTCCAATGTCAGCTCAAACTGACATGGGCGTAAGCGACCTTGGCCTCGCTGTCGCAATAATTATTGTTCTAGGACTTGAATTAAACGCAATCAAGGGGAAGATGGGGCCTATGGCAAGTGTTGTTGGCGTTATACACATGGGT
>TARA_Y100000385_G_scaffold291476_1_pt1 | contig 10543 bp, 8 predicted proteins | sample TARA_Y100000385 | Tara Oceans TARA_Y100000385 (sample SAMEA2620980) | marine metagenome | biome: marine biome (ENVO:00000447); feature: surface water layer (ENVO:00002042); material: "saline water (ENVO:00002010), including plankton (ENVO:xxxxxxxx)" | depth 5 m
TAATCCTTTTTAAATAGATTGATGAAAGCCCCGAGCAGCAATGTTTGGGGCTTTTTTTATGTTTGATTTTGACTTTAATTTTGGATTATTTACCTATCTTTGTGTAAAATTTACAATTAGCAAGTTCCGTGTGTAAAAAAGTTTCACTTTTACTTTTATTTTGTGTTTTTTCCTTAACTGGATTTTCACAAAATTTTATTGAAACCAAGCCTGAAATTCACAAGAGTTTAAACATTTCAGGCTCGTATAGATTTTTTGTTCAGCACAGGCATTTTGTCAACCCCTACATTACTTCAGTAAATGGACTAGACACAGCTCGCTTAATTAAAAAGGCAATACTTTTAGGAGATGCCACACAACTACCAGAACTTACACTTAACATTAATGCTAACCCAAGCAAAAATGTATCTTTTGGTACTGATTTAACTTTTTGGAATCAGAAGACAGGGCAGTTTGAATATTACCGAGGGTTGAATTTGGGAATAAATCTTTACGGTTCTTTTAAAACTCCTTTTGGAAACTATAATGTTAAAACAGGTGGTATTCACTGGTTAAGGCTTAGTCGATTTACAATGAAGACAGGAGAAGGGTTTAATAGATACACTCTTTTTGATAGAAATCCTTGGGACCCGCAATACTCTATATTTAGTCAACGCTATTCGGATTATTACAACCGTGGTAGCGTTCAACAAGATGTACGTTGGGGAAATAAAGCCTTTCAAGGGTTTGCTCTAGATGGGGGTGCGTTGCCTTATGGACTTAACTTCACTTTTTTATACGGTAAAGCAGAATCAAGTGGAGCTCAATTTAATAATGTTTACAATGACGCTTATCAGCAGTCTGTACAGTTTTTAAATACCCAGTTTTATTCTTCATTATTGCCATCTTACATTTTGGGAGGTCGTTTGTTGAAAACACTTGATAATGGTGACATTAGCTTTAATACCATAAACGGTTATGCTTATCTAGATTCTACAGGTACAGATATGAACCGTTATGAGTTTCACTCTTTAGACTACTTATTTAAAGGCAAAGAGTTTACCCTAGTTGGTGAATTAGGGCTTTCAAAGTTCAATGATTTAGATTATGATTTTGCATTAGCAGCTAAGATAAAGACCACTAAAAAATTAACATTATTGCCATTTGATATTGAGTATTTTTACATTGGCACAAATGTTTATAATAATAATTCAGAAATTGTAAATACATCCATTGATGATTCTCAGCCAGAAGACCCTGAGCTAGGCCGAGTACTTACACAAACCGGAAGTGCTTTGTTAGGAGTTGGAAGTTTGGCGAACAATAGAACAGGTGTTTCTATAAATACGGAGTTTAATGTCAAGAAGCTTAAGGTTAGTTTAGGTCAAACCATTTCAAAAGAATTGGAACGAATAACCTCGCAATTGACCTATGGTCGTAGAGTTAATTCACTAGTATTATCTGAGTTTTACAGATGGGAATACCCTTCTCATGTGGGTCCTTACAGTCGAATAAGTAAATTGTATAGAGGTGTTTACGAAACAGTAAATTTGGATAATATACAAGAAGGAAAAATTAAGGATGATAAGCACTTCAACAGTTTTGAAATACAAGCCAAGTATGAATATAAGTTCAATAAGTTTAAGTCTTATTGCTTTTATCTAGGTTCTTTTTCTTCTGCTCAAACCCAGTTTTCACCTTTTGTAGTACTTACAGAAGATGCTTATATCCGTCAATATGTTCATGAGTTTGAAAATTACTTGTCATTAAGCCCAAGAACTATTCTGACGGCTTATTTAGGTATAGAAAGAGTTATTGGAAATTATGAAACAGATATTAATTACGACACCTTTATGCCTCGATTTCAAACGGGCATGGGCATAGGTCTGGGTGTAGATTACAGTTTATCTAAAAATACAGCATTGTATTTGCGTCACCGTTATTTTTCATTTGAAGACAGAAACTTTGAATTAGATAATAACAACGGTCACGAAACAACGCTAGAATTAAAAGTTACTTTTTAAAACATAGAATATGAGATTAATCGCAATATGTTTTTTCGTTTTTACTACCATTACAACGGTGGCACAAGAGAGGGTCAAAAAGGTTGAATTTTATGGTGTTTCCAAAACAAATATTTTACACCAAGGCTACGAGGTGGATGGCGACACTATGAATATTTCTAAGGCTAATTATGGTCATTCTCTAATAGACTTAGGTATTTTGTTGCGTCCAAGTGCAAGTACAGAAATCGCTACTGAACTCCGACTCAGAAATGAATTAGGCGGCTTTTGGGGAGGGGCTGTTAGTTATGGAATAAGAAAGCTTACACTTAAAGGTGTGGTTAACGATGCTATACGTTATAAGGTTGGTGATCTGGATTTAGAAATGACCCCTTACACCTTGTATAACAACGACTACCAAGATGTCGTAAATGAAGCAACAGTTTATCAAATGGCTAGAGAGGTTATTGACTATGAGCATTATTACAATGGTAATGCTTGGAGGCAACAAGGTGTTCAGTCTAATTTTGGCTTTGACTTAAACAGTGCCACATTTAAATCTTTGGATGTAGCCTTATTTTCTACGAGAAATAAAGTTGCTGATGCAGCTTCTGCATCGCCCGAAAGATTGTTGTCGGGTGGGCAAATGGGCTTAAATACCTCATACGGTTTATTGATGTTTCACTCAGTCAATTTGCACGACTTGAAAAACACAGTTAATGATTTGAATTTGTATTATAACTCGGTTAATACCGTTTCGGCAACTGTTAATTTGCCTGAATTGCCCAAGTTTAGTTTACACTATGAGGGAGGAACATCAAAGGCTAATTATGAAGACTTAACAGAAGATGAGACGCTTACCATTCAAGATTACTTTTGGAATTTGGGCTTAAGTTTTGCGCCAAGTGAATCCATAAAATTGAGTGTAAATGGTATTAATACTGGACCACAATTCCGTTCTCCATCAGCTCAAAACGTACGTTTAGGATATTCATCTAGTAGTAATGTGTTTCCAACTTTAGGCAACAATTTAGCAGTTAGAAATATGGGCTTGTTGGACTACTTGTACAACGACGTATTGTATTATAATACTTTCGATAACCAACTAGATGCATACAATCCTGCTTTCAGCAATGTTATGCCATACGGATTAGCAACACCTAACAGAAAAGGCTTTTCCTTTAGTTTAGACGAATTCACTATCAAAGAACAGCTTAATCTATCTTCAGACCTCTATATAATGTCTGAAATAATTGGTTCAGGAACAAGCGCTTTAAAATCATTTATGAAGTTTGTTGCTAAAGCCGATTACGATTATAAGAAATGGTCGGTAAATGCAGGTTTATCGTATGAGTCAACCTCTAGAGACGGACAAGCTTATGAAGCGATTGAGCTAACATCTATGCTGTTTGACTTCGGTCTTGACTTTGATTTATCGGAAAACATATCGCTACTTTGGGGAACTAAATACCATACTGCTGATGGAAATGAATTATTAGCCGTTTACGATTCTTATAACGACCCCTTGTATTTTGAACCAACAAGCTATAGCGACAATCATCAAATGTTAAACTCAATAGGTTTAATGGTTAATTTTAACGAGCGTTCAACATTAACGGCTTCGGCAAGTTCTTTTGTTCAACAAGCTGAGCAAGAATATAAAATAAACCAGTTTCAACTATTGTACAGATTAAATTTTTAGGATATGAAAAATATTTTTTTAGTACTATTAATTGCAATTACTTTCATTTCGTGTGAAAGGGGAGATTCAGATTTTTTAGGTGGTAGCCTTAACGATCAATTCGGTGAATTGTTGGTATTAGATTCTTTAAAATCAAATACTTCAAACTTTAACTTTTCATACACATCTCCACGTTTTTTTGAGGCACAATGGTCAAAAAACCTCAACTGGAACCTTACAGTCGTGGGTACTCAAACAGGAGCAAGTAAAACGTTCTCAGGCTATTCAAACAAGTTAGATTTTGATAACACTTCTTGGAATGGCACATCAGATGATTTCCCATCTTTCACACAAGAGTCGTGCGAGGCTACTCTTACGCTTTCTGATAACGACACTTCTTTAGAAATGTCAACAACAGTTAATATTGATGCGCTAAAACCACTTCAAGATGGTTTGAAGGTAATAGCAGATTTTGAAGACGGATTTCCTTTAAATACCCTGCCTTTAGTACAAGCTGGTGCTAAGTTGGTAATTACAGAAGACTCAGCAGCTGTAGGCTCCAAATACCTTCATATGGGAGGCTATGTACCCTACGATTACCTTTTAACATCGATAAAAATTCCTGTTCAAGAAATGGATATGTTTTCATCAACATCCCCTTTGTTGTTGTATTTTAATATGGCTACCATAGGCGGAATTGTTGGTGAAGTGCCAGCTAACCAGTTCCTTAAAATTATCATTAGAGAGGGTGACGGTGCAACACTAGCTAATGGCGAAAAATATTCTGCCGAAATAAATCCTGTTAACTGGTCAGATTGGCAATTGTTTTCATTGCCTTATTCGGACTTTGTTCTTGAGTCAGCTTCGGTTAACAATTTGAGAGAACCTGGAAGAATTAATCAAATTGAAATCATGTGTTTGTCATGCCCAGCAGTAGAAGCGCCTGACGGACCAACATGTCCAGAGAATATGAACCTTAACGTAAACACAGATATTGATTTTATTGCATTTACAGAAAATGAAAGTTATAAACCTTAGTCTTTTACCTGTTTTATTTCTTCTGACCGCTTGTATGGAGTTTAAGCCCATTGCGGTATACGATATAGAGCCCGAGCAAGATGACACTCAACAAGAAAAAGTATTTTTTGATGAGACATTAGGCTTACTATGGCTAAACTTAAATGGTTGTGCTGAGTTCAACATCGTAAAAGAAGATGGTAACAATGTTATTCTTTTAGATTGGAATAAAGTAAACTGTGATTGGGTAGGCTTTGGTAATAGTTGGTCTAGCTTTGTATCTGATGATATTAGTGAATATATTAATACCTCTGCCATATCTTTTCGTGTTAAAGCTGTAGAAGCAGAGCAAAAATCTATTCCTTTTGTTATTGGTCTAGAAGATTATGGTGGAGGCAATTCTTATGTCTTTTCTGAGTTCAAAGACTTTGCTAATCGCTTGAGCATTACTACGGATCAATGGACAACTATTAATATTCCTTTATCGAGATACAACTTCACCTATCAAGGTGTAGACCCCACCAACATTAAGCAAATGATTATCCAGCTAGAAGGAGCTGGAAAAGTTTACCTTGATGATATCAAACTAGTGCCCTTTTCTGACCAAGACTACACACAAATGTTAGCTGATGTAGAGGATATGAGGCCTAGAGGAAATCCTAATCAAACTATTTATCCCTCGAACTTTCAGGAGTTAGCATGGAATATCGGATCCAACGATTGCCATAGCTTGATGGAGAAAGACAGTCAAATTCATTGGCAATGGAACTCGTGTAAGTTTTATAACCGTTGGGGTTTTAATTGGCACAATTGGTATGCTTTCAATTTGAGAGGTATAGTCCAACAAACGGCTTTACAAATCGAACTATCTTCTGATTTTTCTCCTTTCAAAATCATTTTGGAAGATTACACAGGTAAAAGCTCAGAGTTAGCAGCTAAAGATTACATTATCGAAAACCAAAACGATAGTGTTTCAACATTGAACATTCCGCTTTCAGATTTTGAATTAATAGAAAAGCAATTTGTTTTAGATAGAATGAAGCAGTTTCAATTTGTTGGTAATGAAAATGGGGGCTCAATGGTAATTTATGAAATGAAATTAGTCAAACAATGAAGTACTTAAGCTACATATTTATCCTTTTATTTTTGTGGTCGTGTGAGCAAACTGTTTATAATAACCCAGACTATACTTTAGTTTTTGAAGATAATTTTCAAGGAGAAAGCATAGACGAAGCCAAATGGAATTTCGAAATAGGTACGGGTTGTCAGTACAGTGTTAACCTTAACGGATGGGGAAATTTTGAAGATCAATACTATAAAAAAGAAAATGCTACAATCGTAGATAATGATTTTTTGCAAATTGAATCCAAAGCTGAATTCGTATTATATTCAGACCCATGCGGTTCTAATCAAACCAAAAATTACACTTCTGCTAGGATAAACACCAAGAACAAATTTGATTTTACTTACGGAAAGGTAGAAGCTTCTATTAAATTGGATAATGCTGTTGGTATATGGCATGCTTTTTGGATGTTGCCAAGTTTCCCTCAAGAAATCTGGCCATTTTCTGGCGAGATAGATATTCTAGAATTTGCTAACAACAATAATGATATATTTTACGCTGGAACGATGCACCATACAGGGCCGCTAATAGGTACGGATATTCCATATACCAATCTGAATTACTTTAATGAGTTTCATACCTATTCTGTGGAGTGGGATTTGTCAACCGTTAAATGGTATGTTGACGATGTATTAGTACAAACAGTTGTTCGAACAAGTGATAGTGTTCTTGACAATAACTGGCCTTTTGATAAAGAGTTTCATATAATATTAAACACGGCTGTTGGTGGTACGCTTGGCGGTACGCCAAATCTTAATGGGGAGACGCATCATATGTTAGTAGATTACGTTCGTGTTTATCAAAAATTAAGTAACTAATGAGGTATTTATTTATTTTCATATTTATACATTCCATTGCCTTTGCTCAGGTAGTGCCTGTAGAAATAGTTAAATCTGAAACGGGCTACCAATTATTAAGAGGTGGCGAACCATACTACATTAAGGGTGTAGGAGGCTTAGAAAATTTACAAAAAGCCAAAGAATACGGTGCTAATTCGTTTAGAACATGGTCTGCCGATAACGCTAAAATGTATCTGGATAAAGCTCAAGAATTAGGTTTGACGGTATGTTTGGGATTTTGGGCTCAGCACGAAAGGCACGGATTCGATTGGAGTAATGAATTAGGGATAAAACTTCAATTGGAAAAATTTGCAAAAGTCGTTGATGAAGTGAAAGATCATCCAGCATTATTAATGTGGGCGGTAGGAAATGAAGTAGACTTATTCTATTCTAATTTTGATGTTTGGAAACACATCAACGATATAGCTCTAATGATTAAATCTAAAGATCCGCATCACCCAGTAACAACAGTCACGGCTGGTTTAGATGTTGCTGAAGTCAAGCTCATACAAAAGTATGCTCCTGCTCTAGATCTACTAGGGGTTAATACTTATGGTGGCTTAGGATTTGCTCTTGAATCGTTACCCTATTATGGCTGGGACAAGTCTTATATGATAACAGAATGGGGGCCAAATGGTCATTGGGAATCGCCAAAAACAGATTGGGGCATACCTATTGAGCAGACCAGTACAGAAAAAGCAAAATCATATAAAGAGCGTTATGAAATGATATTTGCCGACTCCACCAACTGTTTAGGCTCTTATGTTTTTCTTTGGGGTTTTAAGCAAGAAACAACATCTTCTTGGTATGGACTTTTCCTTAAAGACGGCACACAGACCAGTGTGATGGATGTTCTCATAGAGAAATGGTCAGGCAAAAAACCAAAAAATTTAGCTCCAGATTTGAATGCTTTTACCATTAATTCTCAAGACGCTTATCAGAATGTTAAGTTGGATAAGCGTAGTCCTATGCAAGTAGATATTGATGCTTACGACCCTAATGATGATAAACTTAGCTACCATATAGAAATCGTGCCAGAAAGTACTGATACTAAAGCTGGTGGGGATTTTGAAAGAGCTCCAACAGCAGTTTTTCAAAAAGTTTTCTCTAAGTCTAGCTTTACAATTAAAGCACCTTCTAAAAGTGGTAAGTACCGTTTGTTTGTGGTCATTAAAGACGGAGAAAAAGGCGCAACAGCCAACATTCCTTTTTTAGTGAACTAACAGCTCTATTAGCGTATTATTAAAAATTTCAACACCTTTTTGATTTAAATGGTGCGAATCGTAAAAGTGTAGGCTATCGTCCAAATTTAGAATAGTATTGAAATTATAATATCTCGTATAACTACTCATAGTACTATCAAAGAGGCTATGATTGTCAAATTTTGAATATTCAAAACTACTCACTGGCGCTTGAACAAGAACGACATCAATGCCTTCATTTTTTAATAGCTCAATCACTTCCACGAAAGCATACCATTGCTCTTCTTTTATTTCGTATTTTATAGTATCATGACTACCATCAAACGCCTGCTCTTTTCTTTGGACATATCCACCAGAAATATAAGTGTCTTTGCCAATGGTTTTTTCTTCAATAAAATTTTTATCAAGCTTAAAATATTGACGAACAGCTGAGTAAATGAATGTATTATAGGTTTTAAAATTGTTAATCTCAAAAACCATTTTTGTACTGTGCCAATCTATGGTGTCATTAGAAATAATATCTAGGCTAGACTCCACGCCATCCGAGCTAAAAACTTGAGGGCATATTTCGAATACCACACATTTGGGCTGAATATGATTGAGGTACTTTTTCAATAGAACCAAACTTTGAACAGGCGCTTGACTACTTGAGCCTAAATTAAAGGACGATAAGCCTGCTTTATCAAAAATTCTAGGGTCAAAACCTCTATAAGCGTGTGATGAGCCCACAAACAATATATCAATATTGCGGTAGTTAGGAATTTCAGATATTCGTGTATGAAGATGTCCACCTCTTTGTTTGAAAACCATATTCGTATTTAAGTCGATGGACAAAAAACTACCCCAAAGCATAATGAATAATACATAGAGAAGTGAAACTACAATGGCATATAACACGCTATGTTTTAAAAAACGAATCATCAAAATTGAAAATAGATAAAAGGGTTTTCGCTAGTCGGACTATACATACCTATAAGAAACACAATGAAGCTATAAAGAATTAAACGCTGTACACCATTTAATTTTTTTTCTAAAACATCAATAGCAAAGGCTCCTTCTCTTCCCAACCATTCAATGCATACAAATAAAGTAAGCAAAACAAGACTGATTTTCACCTTAGGCATATCCATAATATGAGGTATTGAAAACAAATCAAGATTAAACATACTATCAAGGTAAGATATTGCGTGAGTTAGCGATTCTGCTCTAAAGAACACCCAAGCCAACACAGTTATGCCAAAAGTCGATAAGATAGCTATAAGCTCTTTAAAACTAGGGAATAGTTTTCCTTTTGCTACGATGTCCAAATGGTTTCGGTTTGTGTCTAATAATAATAGTGGTAAAAAGAAAATAGCATTAAGAATGCCCCATATTAAAAATGTCCAATTGGCACCGTGCCACAATCCACTAACGGCAAATACGATGAATACATTTCTAATATTTTTAGCTTTCTTCACCCTACTACCCCCGAGCGGAATATAGACGTAATCTCTGAACCAACTACTAAGGGAGATGTGCCACCTTCTCCAAAACTCTGCGATATCTCTTGAGAAGTAAGGAAAATCAAAATTCTTCATAAGCTTGATGCCAAATAATCGAGCTGTTCCTATAGCAATATCGGAGTAGCCTGAGAAATCACCATATATTTGGAATGAAAAGAAAATAGCTCCTAACAATAAGGTGCTACCAGAATAATCAGCAGAATTATTAAATATCATATTAGCCAATTCAGCACAGTTATCCGCAATTACCATTTTCTTGAATAAGCCCCAAAGTATTTGTTGCATACCCATTACCGCATTGCTATAATCAAATGTTCGTTGACGTAAAAATTGTGGGAGTAGATTGCTGGCACGCTCTATAGGTCCAGCAACTAATTGTGGGAAAAAGGATACAAATGCTGAAAAAGCGATGAAATCACGACTAGGCTCTAGCTTTCTTTTGTATATATCAATACTATAACTCAATGTTTGAAAGGTGTAAAAACTAATACCAATTGGTAAAATGATATTCAGACTATTGGCTTGTATTTCTCTACCAAACATTGAAAAGACAGCAACAAATTCTTCGACGAAAAAGTTATAATACTTGAAGAAAGCCAAGAATCCAATATTGACGCTTATACTCGTCCAAAGCAGTACTTTTCTTTTTACTACATGCTCTTGATTAGATAATGTAATGCCTACAAGAAAATCTACCAAACTACTAATGAGTATGAGAGAAAGAAATCGCCAATCCCAACAAGCGTAGAAATAGTAACTAGAGATTAAAAGAATGGTATTTTGTAATTTAATATTCCTCTTTGCCAACCAATACAAAGCAAAAACAATAGGTAGGAAGAAAGCAAAGTCTAAAGAGTTAAATAACATCTAAGTATATTCTTCTGCAAACATAAGTAAATGCAGGTTATAGCAATGATACAAAAAAACCCTCTAGCCATTTCTGATTAGAGGGGTTTTTAGAATTATATATTTAGTTCTTATTGAAGAACAATCTTTTTGTTGATACCACCATTAGGAGTTATTATTTCTAAGAAATAAACACCTTTTGGCTGCGTATTCATATCAATCACTTGCGTGTACTGACCAATAAACTCGGTTAACTCTTCAGCAAATACTTCCTTGCCAATCATGTTAACCACCTTAACCGTCATTGTTTGAGCTTCCTCAGAAGTAAACGTAACGTTAAAGATGTCTCTT
>TARA_Y100000385_G_scaffold270505_1_pt1 | contig 10542 bp, 17 predicted proteins | sample TARA_Y100000385 | Tara Oceans TARA_Y100000385 (sample SAMEA2620980) | marine metagenome | biome: marine biome (ENVO:00000447); feature: surface water layer (ENVO:00002042); material: "saline water (ENVO:00002010), including plankton (ENVO:xxxxxxxx)" | depth 5 m
CCAGGAATGTATGGCCACTGTAGGTGCCGTATCCAACCCTGACAATTCAAACCAAAACTTGGGTAAAGCTGGACGCAACCGACATAAGGGCATTCGCCCAAGTGTTCGTGGTGTTGTGATGAACCCCGTTGATCACCCACACGGTGGCGGTGAAGGCCGGACATCTGGTGGTCGTCACCCGGTATCGCCCTGGGGCAAGCCAACGAAGGGCGCGCGCACGCGCTCCAACAAGACAACGGATAAATTCATTATTCGTTCCCGTCACGCCAAGAAGAAGGGTCGTTAGTAGATGCCTCGTTCAGTATGGAAAGGCCCGTTCGTAGACGCTTATGTGCTAAAAAAAGCAGAAGCATCCCGCGAATCCGGTCGTAATGAAGTTATCAAAATCTGGTCTCGTCGCTCGACGATCCTGCCACAGTTTGTGGGTTTGACTTTCGGCGTGTACAATGGTCGTAAGCACATCCCAGTTAATGTGTCTGAGGATATGATTGGTCAGAAGTTTGGCGAATATTCTCCGACGCGTACTTACTATGGGCATGCTGCGGATAAAAAAGCGAAACGGAAATAAGCCATGGGAAAGTCTAAAAACGCCCGTCGCGTAGCAGAGAACGAAGCTTATGCCGTTTCTCGTATGCTAAAAACAAGCCCACAGAAGATGAACCTTTTGTGCCAATTGATCCGTGGAAAGTCTGTTGAAAAAGCACTCACTGATTTGACTTTTTCTAAAAAGCGTATCGCGAATGATGTAAAAAAAGCGCTGCAATCTGCAATAGCCAACGCTGAAAACAACCATGGCTTGGATGTAGATGAGCTTATCGTTGCGGAAGCGTGGGTCGGTAAAAACCTTACAATGAAACGCGGACGTCCTCGGGCACGTGGTCGCTATGGCCGCATCCTGAAGCCCTTCGCACAGGTAACTATTTTGGTGCGTCAGCCAGCAGTAGAGGAGCAAGCATAATGGGTCAGAAGATCAATCCAATTGGCTTCCGTCTGCAAGTCAACCGTACATGGGACAGTCGCTGGTATGCTAACAAAGCAGACTACGGCGATCTGTTGCTCGAGGATTTGAAGATCCGCGAGTTTATCAAAAAAGAGTGTGAGCAGGCCGGTATTGCTCGGGTTATTATAGAGCGGCCGCACAAGAAATGTCGCGTTACAATTCATTCAGCACGTCCAGGTGTTATTATTGGCAAAAAAGGTGCTGATATCGAAACCCTGCGCAAGAAACTGTCGAACTTAACTGATTCTGAGCTGCACCTTAACATAGTGGAAGTGCGGAAGCCGGAGATGGATGCTCAGCTGGTCGCAGAAAGTGTTGCGCAACAGTTAGAACGCCGTGTTTCCTTCCGTCGTGCAATGAAACGCGCTGTACAAAATGCCATGCGCATGGGTGCTCTTGGCATCCGTATCAACTGCGCTGGTCGCCTCGGTGGTGCAGAGATTGCACGGACGGAGTGGTACCGCGAAGGTCGCGTGCCTTTGCACACATTGCGCGCTGACATTGATTATGCGCGTGCTGAAGGTCTGACAGCGTATGGCATCATTGGCATCAAAGTGATGATTTTTAAAGGTGAGATCATGGAACATGATCCAGCGGCACGTGATCGTCGCCAGGCTGAAATGCAAGAAGGTGGGCCGTCACGTCCACCTCGCCGGTAGGGAGAAAATAGATGCTATCACCAAAGCGTACTAAATTCCGCAAGGCATTTAAGGGTCGGATTAAGGGCGAAGCTAAGGGCGGTTCTGATCTTAATTTTGGGTCATATGGCCTGAAAACAACAGAACCTGAGCGGATTACTGCGCGTCAGATTGAGGCGGCCCGTCGTGCGATGACCCGCCACATGAAACGTCAGGGCCGTGTGTGGATCCGAATTTTCCCTGATCTGCCAGTAACAAAAAAGCCTACAGAGGTCCGCATGGGTAAAGGTAAAGGTTCTGTAGAATTCTGGGCAGCGAAGGTTAAGCCAGGGCGGATCATGTTTGAAATAGACGGTGTATCTGACGCTGTTGCACGCGAGGCGTTGCGTCTTGCCGCGATGAAGCTGCCAGTGAAGACACGTGTCGTACAGCGCGAAGACTGGTGATTTTAGTCGCCGCGTTAAACAAACGGCAGAGTTAATGTAGAAACCCCCGTCTGAGACCAGACGGGGGTCTTTTGTTGGAGTTGTTATGTGCGCCTGCAATAAGGGCGGATAAGTTGCCGTTTGAGCACCGCTAAGCCTTCTTCGAAGGGACACTTTAGCAAATGAGTTTAATTGCGCAGGCGAAAGGATATGAAACTGGTGTTTGGCCATCAGTTCTTCGGACGCGATGCCGAACGCTTGATCCAGATTTATACAGCATGTGCGTCCAGTTTTTTTATGCTCTCCCATTTTTCGGTCACTACGAAGCTGTCTTGGCCAAACGCAGTTTGCATTGAGCTTGAGTTCGTCATTTCGATCATCCAAGGTAACGATCTGGACAAGTGATGCTAAAACAGATCATTTTGAGATTTAGTTTTTGGTTGGCTTGCTACGGCTTTGAAGAACCAACCGAAGTCTAACGCGCTATTTTGGCAAACTACCGAAGTTAATTTTATATTTGGGCTGGTTTGCGAGAGGGCGCTATTCAGGGCTGTAGGCTGGAAGTGCTCAATGTGCATTTCGCTGTGTTTGAAAAAAAGCTGTGTTGTATGCTCAAGTCTAGGTTCAAGGCTTTTCCAGAGGAAAATAATAATGTTGAAAGAACTTAGCAGGTAACATGTTAAAATGATAGTGACAGATTTTAGTGACAAGCGCCGGAATGAAAGCTTGATTCTAAACTACTTTATCAAAACATCACTTTATGAATAAGTTTGTTAATATAAAGTCAAAAGAAAAGAGGTCTGAAAATGACAGGCATGCGCAAGGACCCTTTAACAGGACCATCTGCTTGGGTTACGGCAGATTTCCAAAATGACACTAGCTGGCTGCATGTGCTGAATGATGCAGAGCTTGCTGGTATTGATGCTGCGGTTATTAGTGCAAAGGCGGCGAATGTCATTTATCCGTCAATTACAAAAGCTGATGTGGATTTTGGTTTTTTGGAAACAAAGTTGCAGATGTTTAGAGAAGAACTGGAAAATGGACGTGGTTTTTTATTGCTGCGTGGATTGCCAGTGGAACGGTATACTGAGAATGACCTCAAGTTAATTTATTTTGGTATTGGGCTACATTTGGGCGTGCCTGTGGGGCAAAACCCACAGGGTGATTTGCTTGGCAATGTAATGGCTGTTGGTGATCCAACCAAAAAGGAAACACGGGTTTTCCAGACCAATTTATATCTACCTTATCATACTGACCCTTCCGACGTGGTTGGCCTTTTGTGTATACGCAAAGCTAAGAAAGGAGGATTAAGTAGTTTGGTGAGTGTTGCTTCGGTATACAACGAGATTTTGGCGAAGCATAGAGAGCTGCTGGGCTTGTTTTATAAGCAGTATTATTATGCTTATTTGGGTGAGGGAGAGCCAAAATTGACCTCACTTTTTTCCTATAATGCCGGTAAGCTGAGTGCTCGATATCTACGACAGTATATTGAGTTGGGCCATGAACAAATGGGATTGCCGTTGTCGTGTGTGGAGATCGAGGCGCTTAATACATTTGATGCGATCATGCATGATCCAAAGCTGCGGATCGATATGATGCTTGAGCCTGGAGATTTGCAATTTGCCAACAACTACGCCGTGTTGCATTCGCGTACAGATTTTGAGGACTACGCCGAGGAAGCTAAGCGTCGCAAGATGCTGCGATTATGGTTAAAGATGGAAAATGCCCGCACACCTGGGCGTGAATTTCCCGGGCGCAATGGTTTTGATATCGTGAACGCCGTAATGGCCTAGGCTATTTGGGTGTTCATGAAGTAATTTTTGGTTACATATTTTTTAGCTAGGCAAGCTAATAGTATCTGTTGACGTTTAAGTGTTGACCACATTTTTGATGTTTTCGGTGCTTTAAACTCTAAAGCAGATCAGAGGTATTCAGTGGAGCCGTGCTCGGACCTCGTAACCTTCCACGCTGCTTTCCCCTAGCGCCCGCAATGCTTCGAGCCTGTGATAGCCTTCGATCAAAACCCAACCGCCCGTCTTACCTTCCCGAACTTGGATTGGTGTAGTTTGGCCGTTTTCCAAAATGTCTTCAGCTATGGCTTCGACTTTAGCAAGGCGAAGCGTTTTTTTTCGTTTCACTGGGATACGGACATCCGCGATAAGGAACATAGCTTTAATCGGCATAGAGAGACATTGCACGAGGTTACAAGTTTTGACCAGTCCGTTGTGCAAGATTGACAGATCAAATTACACTCTGTTTTGAATTAGCACCGGTTGATCATTGCAAGTCACTTACGAGCAAATGTGACATTGCCTGCTACCGTGTAATGTAAACAGGGCTTTGAGTACGATAGATATTCATTGATTGAATATTGGCGAGATAATGTTTTTAAATAAAACGCTTGAATGGACAGTGGTTAAATATAGCCAAGATAATGCGAATTTATGTGCCAATCGGTTAAGACTTCTCTTCCGCTTATTATCTAGCTGTTAAAGGATTCAGTTTTTACCTGGCGAAAGTAATTAAGTAGAAGTCGTTGAACTGGGACAGTGAGGCACATTAGCGGTTATAATGTTTTTTGAAGATGCCAATGATCAGTTTTGCATAATAATAGACGCAGGCTGCGTGCAAGCTGCTTAGCCTATAAATATGAATCAAGATGCATGAATAATTTTGTACACGAGTATTACTATTTGGCACATTTGGCTTCTGTTTTTATTACGTTGGGCAAGCTGAGATTAATTCGTGTGGATCATGACTTTAAGGTTTAACGACGTATTTTCTGGACGGAGATATTTTTTAATGGCAGGACCATTTGGAAATAATGGAGTGCATGTTCATTAGACTGTTTGCCCTCCGCGTGCCTAAAAAACCAGAGGAGCAATTAATGGCTAAAATCAAATCCCTATTTGTCACACGCTTATATCATGCACCTTTATGTGAACATTCACCTAGCGTTGATATCGCCGAGTTAGAGGCGACCTGTCTCTCCATTGCTGACGATGACGAAGCCGGGCAGGACTGGTGCGACGAATATGATTTTCCGGGCTACACAAGTTATGCGAGTTTGGATGATCTGCCTTGGCGGTTCCCAATTTTTGCTGATTTGGGAAAGGTACTCGATGTGCATGTTGCTGAGTTTGTTAAGGATTTAGCATTCGACTTGAATGGGCGTAAATTGGTGCTGGACAGCCTGTGGATTAACATTTTACCGACAGGGGGCACGCATTCGGCGCATATTCATCCGCATTCGGTGATTTCGGGAACAACCTACGTTGCTATGCCAGAGGATGCGAGTGCGATTAAGTATGAGGATCCTCGATTGGCGTTTATGATGGCTGCTCCTCCGCGTGTCAAAGATGCTCGCCAGGAAATACGAAACTTCCACTATGTTGCACCAAGGGTTGGGGACGTGTTGTTGTGGGAGAGCTGGTTGCGACATGAGGTTCCAATGAACATGTCAGACAAGGAACGGATTTCGGTGAGTTTCAATTACGCTTGGGCCGAATGAGGTTTGTAGAATCATTGTATCTCTTTTGTGCATCACTGTCGTCTTTTGGCATTATGATTATTGAAGGTCTTTTCATTTTTATGCTAACTTCAAACCGTAAACGTTCATTGTCTTGCAACTTTTGCTGACATCTTCTGTTCTTGATCTTTTTCAGATGTGTTATCAGGTTCGTTCTGAATAACAGTGCCCGAATGATTGCAATGCTACTTTCTAGAGGATTGTTGCGGGACTCAGCTACATTAAAGTAGATTGTTTGCTGAGACCTATTAAAACTCGTATTTTTTTAGAGAGGATGGTGGGCGTTGTATTCCTGCTATGGCGACGCACCAGGGTTTGATCTTATCCTTGTTTGATTAGCTAGATGTTTATGATGTGCGTAATTTCCAGCAGATATGATAGAGAATGCTTTATGTTTAGACGTTTATTTCGTTTGCTGCCAACACTGTTTTTTGCAGCCTGCAGCGTGTCACAATTGCCACCTGTTTCGCACGATGAATTCAGTCGTTTAGAACTAAAAATTTTAGCTTTGGGACCACATGTCAGTGCGGAAGAGGCTGCGAGGGCGGCACGGGTGGCACTTCAATACCCACGCCATTTACGATCACAATATGAGGTAACCGATGGGCCGTTAATTCATAATTCCAAGGTAAACGCGGGGACTCGCCCGCGTGGGTTATGCTGGCACTGGGCCCAAGATATGCAAATGCGGTTAGCTGCAGAGCAGTTTGAAACGCTGGACTTACATCGTGCAATTGCTAATTCAAACCTAGCATTGCGTATTGACCATTCGACGGTTCTGATCAGTGCTGCTGGTGACACTATGTTAAATGCGATAGTGCTAGACCCGTGGCGGTTTGGTGGTTTGCTGTATTTTGGGACACTGGTGGAAGACACGAAATATAAGTGGTTGCCCCAGACAGAAGTGTTGCGCAAACGGGCGGAAAACCAGTTATGAGAATGGTAATAAAGAAGTGTTGCTCATTCCCAGCGAGGAACCTGGTATTTGAAAACCAGAGTGACGAAGCCCGCTAATATTTTTACCAAAATTGAAAAAGCATAATTGAAGGAAGCCATGAGCATTAGGCACGCTAAGCTCTCATCTTAAGGCCTTTTTCGAATGGTCATCTCCAAAAGATGGATTGCTGTTTTTGATAGTTTGACAAGTGAATAAATGGCCCAAAGTTGGCTTTATCTTCTCGCCCATGCGGTATCGCGTTTCTTACACGAACTTTTGAAATTAAGTAATAATAGTATGAGACCTGTTAAAGAGGTCGAATGAATTTATTGGTATTTATTGAACTGTGGTTTGCACCAATTTAAGTTATATTTCGATTAAGTTGGCCTATGATGAAAGATCTTTGGTTTTAATGATAGGATGATACCCACAATACAGTTATGTGAGCCTCTGGTAGTATTTGTCGGACATTTGACAGCATTTAAAATTTTATGCTGTGTTTGTCCATTAATTGTTTCCTAAACAGGGGTTGCTACTTGTAAACATCAAGCGTATACGCGCCTCTTGTAATGCACTCCATTGGAATCAGTGTGACCATGTTGCTGCGCAGATTGCGTATAATTGGGCACTCCAATGATGTTGAAAAGGAATTGGCATGAAAGCCGAAGAGCTTCGGGGGAAAACCCCAGATGAGTTGCGTGAGCAACTCGTATCACTGAAGAAAGAGGCGTTCAACCTACGCTTCCAAAGTGCTACCAACCAGTTGGAAAACACAGCACGTGTTCGTCAAGTTCGTCGTGAAGTTGCGCGGGTCTCAACAATTCTAAATCAAAAAGCGGCAGACGCCGCGTCAGCCGAGTAAGAGGAGCCTGTATTATGCCGAAGCGTATTTTAAATGGTACAGTGACAAGCGACCAAAATACTCAAACTGTAACAGTTTCTGTGGAGCGGCGGTTTAAACACCCCGTTATGAAGAAAACCATTCGTAAGTCTAAAAAGTATAGGGCGCACGATGCGAATGAACAATTCAAAGTTGGTGATAAAGTTCGCATTCAAGAATGCGCACCAATGTCGAAGACCAAACGCTGGGAGGTTTTGGCCGATTAAGCCAAAATTCCAGTTTATCGAAACCCTGGGGCCTGAACTGCATTTAGGTCCCCAAAGGTCGGAGTATCTACCATGATCCAGATGCAGACCAATCTTGAGGTAGCTGACAACAGCGGCGCGCGTCGTGTTCAGTGTATCAAGGTTCTGGGCGGTTCCCACCGACGCTATGCGTCCGTGGGTGACATTATCGTTGTTTCAGTGAAAGAAGCCATTCCACGCGGTCGCGTGAAAAAAGGTGAAGTTCGCAAGGCAGTGGTTGTGCGTACCGCAAAAGAAGTCCGTCGCGAAGACGGCACAGCAATACGCTTTGATAGTAACGCGGCAGTCCTACTCAACAATGCGGGTGAGCCAGTAGGCACACGCATCTTCGGGCCAGTCGTTCGCGAGCTTCGCTCCAAGAACTTTATGAAGATTATTTCGCTTGCGCCGGAGGTCCTGTAATATGGCTGCTAAGTTGAAAAAAGGTGATAAAGTTATCGTTCTTTCTGGCAAGGACAAGGGCAAGGAGGGTTCTATCAACTCTATTAACCCATCTACTGGAAAAGCGGTTGTTTCTGGTGTCAATATTTCCATTCGCCACCGAGCGCAAACTCAAACATCACAGGGTGGTCGTGTGCCGACGGAAATGCCGATCCAGCTGAGCAACATAGCCTTGATCGATCCGAAGGACGGTGGTCCTACTCGGGTTGGCTTCAAGATGGATGGTGAAAAAAAGGTACGTTTTGCTAAGAAGTCAGGAGAAACGATCGATGGCTAATTACCAACCGCGTCTCAAGGCAGCGTATAGGGATACGATCCGAGCTGCCATGAAAGAAGAATTTAGCTATACTAATGACATGATGATCCCAAAGCTCGAGAAAATCGTGCTCAATATGGGTGTCGGCGAAGCTGTAAATGATTCAAAGAAAATCCGTTCGGCTGTTGCCGATATGGCGGCCATTACCGGTCAACAGCCGGTCATCACCAAAGCAAAGAAATCTATTGCTGGGTTCCGTGTTCGTGAAGACATGCCGTTGGGTGTGAAGGTCACGCTCCGAGGCGACCAAATGTATGAGTTTTTGGATCGTTTGGTGACCGTAGCGATGCCGCGAATTCGCGACTTTCGCGGCGTACCGGCCAAAAGCTTTGATGGTCGCGGTAATTACGCCATGGGTTTGAAAGAGCACATCGTATTCCCAGAAATCGACTATGATAAAGTAGACGTGATGTGGGGCATGGATATTGCGTTTAACACAAATGCAAACACAGATGCGGAAGCGAAAAGTCTGTTGGCGCACTTCAATGTGCCTTTCATGAATTGATCGCGTAGGAGGAAAGAACATGGCTAAAAAAGCAATGGTTCAACGTGAAGTTAAGCGTCAAAAGCTGGTAGAGAAGTATGCTGCCAAGCGCGCTGCGTTGAAAGAAATAGCAACAAACTTGGACCTTTCGATGGAAGAGCGTTTCAAAGCCCGGCTAAAGTTGGCGGGACTTCCACGCAATTCTTCGGCTACCCGCCTGCACAACCGTTGTCAGGTCACTGGTCGTCCTAAGGCCTACTACCGTAAAATGAAAATGTCTCGTATCGCGTTGCGCCAATTGGCGTCTGACGGTCAGATCCCTGGCATGGTTAAATCGAGCTGGTAAGGAGAGAAATTTATGAACGATCCTATCGGTGATATGCTCACAAGGATTCGCAATGCGCAGTTGCGCGGCAAGTCCACGGTTAAAACGCCAGCATCAAAACTGCGTGGTTGGGTTTTGGACGTACTCCAGAACGAAGGCTACATCCGAGGCTATGAGGCTGGCACGGGTGGTAACGGGCACCCAGAGTTAGAAATTTCTTTGAAATATTTTGACGGGGACCCCGTAATTAAAGAATTGAAGCGGGTGTCGACACCTGGCCGTCGCGTTTACGCAGGTGCCAAGGACATTCCAACGGTTCGTCAAGGTCTTGGTGTTTCCATCGTATCAACACCGCAAGGTGTCATGTCAGATGCACAAGCGCGCGCAGCCAATGTTGGTGGCGAAGTCTTGTGCACAATCTTCTAAGGGGTGTCTAATGTCTCGTATTGGTAAACGACCGGTCGAGCTGCCCAGTGGCGTCACAGCTACTGTGTCTGGTCAGACCGTAGAAGTAAAAGGCCCAAAAGGTGTTCGTACCTTTACGGCAACAGACGACGTAACGTTGTCTGTTAGTGAAAATATTGTGGAAGTGAAACCACGCGGCTTGTCCAAGCGCGCGCGTCAGCAGTGGGGCATGTCCCGTACCCAAATTGGTAATTGTGTCACAGGTGTTACTGAAGGCTTCAAGAAGGAGCTGGAAATTAACGGTGTTGGGTATCGTGCAAATATGCAGGGAAATGTCCTGAAACTTGCATTGGGCCTGTCTCATGATGTTGAATACCGAGTTCCAGATGGCATCACTGTAACTGCACCAAAACCAACAGAAATTATTGTGGAAGGCATTGATCAACAAGTGGTTGGTCAAGTTGCAGCAAACATCCGTCAGTACCGCAAGCCAGAGCCCTACAAGGGCAAAGGAATCAAGTACAAGGATGAATACATCTTCCGCAAAGAAGGTAAGAAAAAGTAAGGAGCGACATCATGGCTATGAGCAAGAGAAATCTGTTCCTGAAGCGCCGTATGCGCAACCGGAGCAAAATGCGGAAGGTGGCCGCTGGCCGTCCGCGTTTGAGCGTACATCGTTCGAACAAGAATATCAGCGTGCAGTTGATTGATGACGTGAATGGCATCACACTGGCCGCTGCATCTTCTTTGGAAAAAGGCCTGGGTGTGATTGGCAAGAATAATCTTGAAGCATCCTCGAAAGTCGGCGCAGCGCTTGCAGAACGTGCTAAGAAAGCCGGCATTGATGTTTGTTATTTCGATCGTGGCGGGTTTCTGTTCCACGGCAAGGTCAAGGC
>TARA_Y100000385_G_scaffold289406_1_pt1 | contig 10538 bp, 7 predicted proteins | sample TARA_Y100000385 | Tara Oceans TARA_Y100000385 (sample SAMEA2620980) | marine metagenome | biome: marine biome (ENVO:00000447); feature: surface water layer (ENVO:00002042); material: "saline water (ENVO:00002010), including plankton (ENVO:xxxxxxxx)" | depth 5 m
TCTGTGGATAATATGAGTTTCCGTTCCGATAGAACGAAAGACTTGCAGGATGTTTTCATTAACTACTTACCTGCAATGACAAAAACGCATACGTATAACTTAGTTGCGTCATTATATCCATATGCTACGCAGCCAGTCGGTGAGATTGCATATCAAGCCGAGGTTCTTTACACGATTAAAAGAGGTTCTAAACTTGGAGGAAAATACGGCACATCTATTAATGCAAACTTCTCAACTGCATATCTGCCGAATAGAAATACTGATGGAATCAATCCATTAGATTCAACGGGAGTTACTTATGTAACCAACCCTTTCAGTATGAGCGACAGTTTGCTCTGGAGAGATATCAATGTAAATATCTACAGAAAATTCAGCAAGAAGTTTAATCTTCGATTGAGTTATTTCAATATTTCCCTAAATAATGACGTTGCTAAAGTAACTGATGATGCGAAGGGCTTAATCGTTTCGCATATTGGTGTCGCTGAAGCTGGAATAAAAATAAACAGAAAGCATTCATTGAGAGTGGAGCTTCAGGGACTATTCCTCAATAAGGATAGTTATGGAAATATTAATGATCAAGGAAACTGGGCGACTGTCCTAGTGGAGTACAACGTTTCACCACACTGGTTCTTCAGTGTTCTAGATCAGTATAACTATGGAAACCCTGTGGATGATTTGAAAGTTCATTATCTCTATGGATCATTTGGTTACTCGAAAGAGTCAACTAGAATTGCCTTAGGATATGGCCGCCAGAGAGCAGGATTGTTCTGTGTAGGTGGTGTATGTAGATTTGTCCCAGCTTCTAATGGGTTAACGTTATCGTTCACTCAAAGCTTCTAATATTACGATTATGAAAAAGTTATTATTTATTGGGTTAGTAGCAGCTACAGGATTGACTTCTTGTGATAAAGTTGAGAACATCTATCCTGAAGGGGTTAGTTCAAGTGAACTCGATTGGTCATTGTACCCAGATGGTGATAGTACACATTATGTAGACGTCGCGAATGCATGGCCAACTTTTACGGCTAATACGAATTCAGATAGAAACGTCTTGATCGAAGATTTTACGGGTCATAAATGTGTGTTTTGCCCAGCTGCAGCTGATTTAGCGAGTAGTTTAGCCGATGCAAATGCAGGAAGAGTTATTGTTGCAGGAATACATGCTGGTCCAGATGGATCAGGTCCATTACAGGCACCGGCCTCCGGGACATATTCGCATGATTTTACAACAACTGAAGGATCTGCAATCGGAGTGTATTTCGGTAATGATTGGGCAAGCTCCCCATTTGCTGGAAATCCATATGGAGCAGTAAGCAGAGCGGACCACGGTAATGGATCACCTGTCACTCACCCTAGTGGATGGACAGGAGGAGTAAACACCTTGCTAACAGCAAATGATCTTAAAGTTAATATTCAGGCTGAAGTGAACTATTATGCTTCAACGCGTGGAGTTTTCTTGCATGCGGAATTAGATGTGTTAGATGCTGGATTGACAAATGAGCTTAGAGTTGTAGTATATCTCATGCAGGATACGATACAAATGCCTCAGCTTTTCCCAGCTCCAACGAATGACTCATTGGATTATGTCCATAAGCATGTTATGAGAGGGACGATTGATGGGCGTGCATTTGGACGTGAACTCGACGCTGATCACTTAGATGTGAATGGCAAGTACTATTTCAACTATAGTTATGCGCTTCCAAGTGAATACTCAGCAAATAATACGCACTTGTTGATTTATGTTCGTGATGCTGTAACAGAGGAAGTTTATCATGTAATTGAAAAGGCGGTTAACTAATAGCTACCTACTTCAAGTTCACTTTTTCTCTGCGTTCGACGATTAGGCCATTTCTATATTCAGAATTTAACTCGTATGAGTTTCTAGGGTCTCGATAATAAGTCGTGCCTCTTGAACTTGGGGTATAACTTACAACAGTGTAGGGGATTCCTCTCCTGTAATTAGATTCGATGCGTGTTGTATCTCCTGTGATTGAGAATGTAACACTCGAACCACTTAGACAATTGTCTGAATATTCATGTATTGAATACACGTACTCCCCTTTTGCCTTTTTGTAGATTTTCAAGGTGCCATTTAATTGGTGCGCATTCACTTCAAATGAAATTATCTTTCGCTGATTTACGAAATAATCATGAGTTCCATTTTCTAGCAAGGAAACCAATTTTTTGATAGAATCGAATTCTGAACGATAGAGCGTATTGGGAAGATCATATAGTCCACCACACTCTCGTCCAACTTCATTTTTAGTGCCATTCTTCCAAATAATCGTTGATAGAATTCGCTGATTTGTATCCATAGTATACCAGGTTCCATCCTTGTTCCCGTTAACGTAGATCCCAGATTCTGACTTTCCAAAAAGCGATTTACCTTCACGTCGATAGAAATCTTTTCGACGATGATAGCGGCGCGGTGTAGCTTGCTGATATCCTCTTTGTCGAACTTGAACCCAATACTCCTTCGGAAAATAGGTAGCGTACATCCCATGGCGTTTTCCATTTCGATAGTTAACTACCGATTTCAGACTCTTTCTACCTCTGATACGCGCGTAATAGCATGAAACCTTGCTCCAGTTAATTGAATCATTAAGTGTCGTTCCTTCCGTGAATGAATTGAAGGACGTATCGCATTCACAGCCCGTTACATTTCCTTGTGCATTAGACATTGACGATGTAAAGAGAATCAAACTTAATAGAGGGAAGAGAAGTTTCATTCTACAAAAATAAGGATGTTTCTCAGAGCTGGAACTTAAGACTTTAACAATGCGATCAATATCTGTGTGATTAAGGCTCATTTCGATTTTTTAATATTCACGAACACAAGAACAATCAATTATTATCGTTACATTGATAAAACTCAAAGCACAATTAACTATGTTAGAGCTTACAAAAAAAATCTTGCGCGGTGTGAGTTTCGACGCTCAGCTCTTTCAAAAGGAGCTATTGAAGGCTCGAAAATGGATCACTGATGCAGAGGAAATTAAAAAGTTCCATGATTGGTGCATCGTCGAATTTGGATCTTTGTATCCATTGATTATTAAAAGGGCATTTGCACAAACAACAACAAACTAATAACCAGGGGTTCGAACGAATCCCTTTTTTTGTGCCCAAGAATCCGATAACGGAATGTAATTATTCAAATTCGATTAGAACAGTACCTTTTTCTACAACCTCATCTGTTTTGATGAGAATAGATTTCACAGTCCCGACTCCTTCGGCTTTTAGAACATTTTCCATTTTCATCGCCTCGAGAGATAGGATTTCATCACCCACATCTAAGCTTTGACCAACATTAACCTCAATTGAGACGATGCGACCTGGCATTGGTGCGGAAAGTTCTTTCAGCTTCTGAATTTTTGGCTTATCCATGCCCATTCTAGCAATCAAATCATCTAGTTCATGATTCTTTTTAACTTCAAAGACGCGCTGATTTATTTTGATGGTAAGTGAGTTGCTTTCTATATTCTCTGAAACCACTTCACCATGAAATTGCTGGCCGCTATGATTCAATGTAAAATAGCGACGATCTTCCCAAATGAGCTGTTCGTTGCTACCTCCCTTGGTTGCCTTCCCGTCTATTGTCCAGATTGAGTTTGCCATTTATCATCTATTTAGTACAAAAATAATAGAATCATTGTCCGATGCTCTAATAAATTCATTCCATCTCATAATAAATTGGCTTCTTTGTCCTAAACTTTATTATTGAATCATGAAAAGACATTTGATTATTGCCGCAGGGCTTTTGTTGGTCGCTTGTGGAACACACAAGGATGAGGAGCCAATTGTAGCTGTAACTGAAACAGCCGAGGTAGCAGAACCAACAGAGTTGTATGAACCAGAAGAGGCTCCTGCCGAACGTCCAATCTATAATGCAACTGAGACCATCTTAACGGACTTAGTTCACACCAAGCTTGAGGTTAATTTTGATTGGAAGAAGTCACGTATGAACGGACTAGCAACAATCACTGCAAAGCAACATTTTTATGCTTCCGATGAATTAATTCTTGACGCCAAGGGTATGATCATCAATAAGGTATACATGAATAAAGCAATGCTTGCTTACACCTATAAAGAGGATGTTCTTACAATTAAGTTAGGAAGAGAATATACAAGGGATGAGAACTACACAATTGTCATTGACTATGTCGCACGTCCAGAAGAACGTGAGGAAGGTGGAAGCGCAGCTATTACATCCGATAAGGGGCTTTATTTTATTAATCCAAGAGGAGAAGAGCCGAATAAAATGCCGCAAATTTGGACACAAGGTGAAACGGAATCGAGTTCAGTTTGGTTCCCAACGATTGACTCTCCGAATGCAAAAACAACTCAAGAAGTTTTTATTACGGTTCAAGATAAGTACACGACGTTATCAAATGGTAAGTTAATGTCGAGTAAAAAAGTTGATGGTGGTAAACGAGTTGATCATTGGAAACAAACCTTACCACACGCGCCCTATTTATTTATGATGGGTATTGGTGAATTTAAGATTGTCGAAGATTCATATACACGTCCTGATGGAACTAAGATGGATGTTAATTATTATGTTGAGAAAGAATGGGAGGGTAATGCCAGAGCAATTTTTGGAGAGACACCTACAATGATTAAGTTTTTCTCTGAGCTAACAGGTGTAGAATTTGTTTGGGATAAATACAATCAAATTGTTGTTCGAGAATACGTCTCAGGAGCCATGGAGAACACGGGTGCAGTAATATTTGGAGATTATGTCTATAAGAATGATCGTGAGCTGCTAGATGACAATGATCAATCCACAATTGCGCACGAATTATTCCACCATTGGTTTGGTGATTTAGTAACATGTGAATCTTGGTCGAACCTTCCACTTAATGAATCATTCGCTAACTATTCTCAGTATTTGTGGGATGAATTTAGATATGGAATTGATGAGGCAGATTTAAATGCAGAAGCTGAGGCCGATGGATATTTTCAATCTTCTCAAATGCAAGGTTACCATGATTTAATCTGGTTTGACTTTGATGATAAGGAACAAATGTTTGATGGGCACTCGTATAATAAGGGTGGGCGTATATTACATATGCTGAGAAATTACCTTGGTGATGAGGCCTTCTTTGAAGGGATGAGAAATTACTTGGAGAAGAATAAGTTCAAGCCAGCTGAATTTCATCAATTGCGTTTGGCTTTTGAGGAGGTATCTGGAGAAGATCTTAACTGGTTCTTTAATCAATGGTTCTTAGCTGCGGGTCATCCAATATTGTCTTTCCATCAAGAGGTTGATTCTTTAGGTCATATGTTGAATATCACTGTGGAGCAGAAACAAGACTTGGAAGAGTCACCTATATTTAAACTCCCTATGGAGATTGCAATCTTCGATACGGAAGGGAAGCATTTGCATAAGGTAGTTGTGGATGAGTTGATGGAGGAAATTTCACTGCCATTTACTGGAGAGTTGAAAGGCTTTGTATACGACAATCAACAAATGGTATTAGGTAAAAAGCGAGAACGGAAGTCGAAAGGAATGTATGTGTTCCAATATTACAATGGAGAACGATTCGCTGCCCGTAGAGATGGTTTAATGAAAGGGTCGAACGATCGTTCAGAAAAAGGTCAGCAAATGATTTTAGATGCATTGAAAGATCCATTTTGGGGAATTCGAATAGAAGCAGTGGATAAAACGTCGAAACTAAAAGAAGACAGATTAACTGAGGGAATCGCCAAACTGAAGGATATGGTGGATAACGATCCTAAATCAAGCGTTCGTGCTGCGGCATTAAACAAATTGGGAAAATTGATGGACGCTGAAGAAGTTGAGCCGATTTATATTGCAAGTGTTGCGGGGGATTCATCATATCATGTTGTAACAACAGCCTTGAGTTCTCTTGGCAAGGAGAACCCGGAGAAGGCAATGGAACTTGCCGGACCGTTGGAGACAGAAAGATCTTCGAGTATGGTTAGTGGAATCGGACAGTTATATGCTGGATTTGGTGGGCCAGAGAAGTTTGAGTTTTTTGAGACGGCATTTAATGGCACCGTACTTCAAGGATTCGACAAACTTGGTCTTATGAGCTCGTTTACCTACTTCATTTCTCGTCAAGATTCAAAACTTATGGATCGTTCATTACCGATCTATAAGAAACTGTCAGAAGGTGGAGGAATGTATATGGACATGTTCTTACCTCAAAACCTTGATTATATAGTTAAGGGGATCAACGAGAATATTAGTGAACTTGAGGTAGAACTAGCAGAATTTGAGGAAAACAATGATGCAGCGTACGCTGATCAAACACGTAAGAAAATTGCAGGCTTTAACGAGGCGATGGCTAAGTTTAACAACTTACTAGAAGAGCTAACAGAAGAGTAGCATTACTATTAATGAGAAGCCCCCTGTTGCATATGCATCAAGGGGCTTTTTTATTCCAAGGTTTCAGAATTATTTTTTCAAGACTTTCACACGTGCCTTCTTTCCATTAGCTGCTGAAATTTCAACAAAATAATATCCAGTCGCCCCGTCAAGATTTAGTTCTATGTTTTTCGATCCATCGTAAGTTCCTCGAGAAACTTCTTGTCCCAAAACTGTTGTCACAACAATAGTAACCTCTTTGTTGTATTCATCTAGCTCAATAGTTATATCACCTGAAGTTGGATTTGGGAAAACACTTAACCCGGGTCCAAATCCGTTTTCAAACACGGCTGCTTCTGTTATTGCAAGACAAGTTGAGGTATCAGAACAGCCATTTTGAGTTACGATTACCGCATAGTTTCCGTTTGTTGTCGCTAGATAAGATTGAGATGTTTCACCTACAATGGGTGCATTTCCATTATCACAATCTAACCATTGGTAGGTTGCACCACCTGCGTTTGCTGTTAAGATGAGTGTTCCCGTTTGAGATACACTATTGTCCACTGGATTTACGGTCAAATTCAAAGTCGCTATAGAGTCACAAGATAGAGCACCAACTAGAGTATCCATATATGTTCCTGTGCTTGTATAGGTTATTCCATTTGAAGCCCAAATAAAGTCTCCGCAAGAAGTAGCCGATTCTGAACCGAAAGTTGTGTCATTGATCGTTACATCTATTGTTATGACACTGTCGCATCCTGAAGCATTTGGAATTGTGTCCATATATGTATTTGACGTTGTCCATGTATAATTTCCGCTAGGGGATGTATAACTATAACAAGAAGTTGCTACTAGAGAAGATGCCGAAGACGTACAGTTTTCGGAAATGATGATAACGCCATCTCCAGTTTGAACACCATCACTCGTGATAGGGTTTAATAGTGTGCCAGTAAAATTACTTCCGCCGGCACCGCCACCGCCGCCACCTTTATCATTTCCTGAACATCCAGTAGTTCCTGCGGATCCACCGCCACCGCCACCGCCAACGGCATAGCCACCGCCACCGCCTCCACCGCTAGGTGTTGTAGCGCAACAACAAACCTGTCCAGCACCACCAGTTCCATTTGCCAAACCGGGACTACCTAAGTAACCACCACATCCAATCCCTGCTGCTCCTCCGGTAGAAAGGGTCCCTCCGAAACCTCCACCACCATTCGGACTATCTGCTCCACTGGTGCCTGGTAGACCACCGCCTGCTCCACCATTTCCGCCTGTCCAATCTGTAACGCAACCTGTGCCACCTCCACCACCGCCACCACCGGCAACGATAACTCTATCTCCCGGAGTAACACCACCGACACGAACGTCGGATGCGCCGCCACCATTTCCAAGATTGGTAACTCCCCCAAGGCCGCCACCATTGTAACCATCTTGTCCCCCTACATAGAGGTTAATTACCTGTCCACCTGTGACTGTCAGATCTCCCTCTGCAAATCCGCCAAGTCCAGCAGAACCACCTCCGATTCCAGTGCCATTATTTCCTTCAGCACCCCATGTTTCGATGTGAATAGATGTTACACCTGCCGGAACAGTATAAGTGTCCATTGCCCCCGTGTAATTATAAGTTGTTTGTGAAATCCCAAATGTAGATAAGCCGCATAAGGGAATAAGCAGAAGTGTTTTCAATTTATCAGTTATCATAGTGGTTGGTTTTTGTGTGATATAAATATACAGCACATTGGTTAATTAGTATTAAAACAACCGATTTAAATTTTCGTCAAAAAACTTGTTGATTAAAAATTAAGAAGTATATTTGATTAAATAATCGTCAATAACTGATTAAATTTATAGCAGTGAAACATTTAAAAATTGGAGATAAAGCACCGGAATTTTCAGCATTAGACCAAGTTGGTAATGTGCTTAGTTTGAGTGATTTCGAAGGGAAAAGAGTTGTAATTTATTTCTACCCGAAAGATGACACTCCAGGATGTACAGCTCAGGCGTGTAATATTCGTGATAATTATGAGGCACTACAAAATGAGGATATCATTATTCTGGGAGTGAGTGCAGATGGTGAAAAGAAACACCAGAAGTTTATTGCTAAATATGAGTTGCCATTTTCCTTAATTGCAGATGAGGAAAAGGAGCTGATTAATTTATATGGTGTTTGGGGAGAGAAAAAATTTATGGGAAGAATCTACGATGGAATTCACCGGACAACTTTCCTTTTAGATGAACATCATTCAATTATTGGGATAATTGAGAAGCCTAAAACAAAGGATCACACGCGTGAGATTTTAGAAATATTCGAAGAAAATAAATAGAACGTAAATACTTTACGACCTTTAGGGGTCATATTTGTAAAAAACAAAAACAATTCAACCTTTGTGTTTGTCCAACAGGAGTGACAGGCACATAAAATTTAAACAAGCGATATGGCAGCGAAAGAAATTAATGCAGACAAATTGAAAGCGCTTCAACTTACAATGGATAAGTTGGACAAAACATACGGTAAAGGAACCGTTATGAAATTAGGAGATGCTCCTATTGAGGAAATTGATGTGATTCCAACAGGATCATTGACACTAGACCTTGCATTAGGTGTTGGAGGATTCCCAAAAGGAAGAGTAGTAGAAATTTATGGACCGGAGTCTTCAGGAAAAACAACATTGGCTATTCACGCAATTGCGGAAGTTCAGAAGCAAGGAGGAATTGCTGCTTTTGTGGATGCAGAGCATGCTTTTGATCAGTTTTATGCTAGAAGCCTAGGTGTCGATATAGAAAATTTACTTATTTCTCAACCGGACAATGGTGAGCAAGCATTGGAGATCGCGGATAACCTGATTCGTTCAGGAGCTGTCGATTTACTAATTGTGGATTCAGTTGCAGCACTTACACCTAAAGCAGAAATTGAAGGAGAAATGGGTGATTCTCAAATGGGATTACAAGCGCGATTGATGTCAAAGGCACTTCGTAAACTTACCGGATCGATAAATAAAGCAAATACCTGCTGTATTTTCATCAACCAACTACGTGAGAAGATTGGTGTAATGTTCGGAAATCCTGAAACAACTACGGGAGGAAATGCATTGAAGTTTTACTCTTCAGTTCGTGTTGATATTCGAAGATCAAGTCAGATCAAAGATGGTGATGAAGTTATCGGTAACCGAACGAAAGTGAAAATTGTTAAGAACAAAGTTGCGCCACCATTCCGAAGAGCAGAATTCGATATTATGTATGGTCAAGGGATTTCTAAAGTAGGCGAAATACTTGATCTAGGTGTTGAACTTGACATTGTAAAGAAAAGTGGTTCTTGGTTCTCTTATGGAGAAACTCGACTCGGTCAAGGACGTGATGCTGTTAAAGCAATCATCAAAGACAATCCAGAATTAATGGAAGAATTAGAGAACAAGATTAAAGAAGCTCTCGCTCCATCAAAAGAGGTTGAATTGATGGAGGAGCACGATTAACTGCATATCGTAAATGAACGGCACTAAGTAATTAGTGTCGTTTTTTATTTTATGACCAAGTATGAATTTCAAAACCTCAATGAAAGTCATTACTTGAATTGATTATCTTGTCCATGAGTTCTACAAAACCAAATAAAAAAAGTAGCTCTTATTGTTAATGGTAACCGAAGACTATCGAAGGATTCAGATGAGATAATTGCGTTACTTAAGAATGAGCCAACATTGGTAATTGCGATGTTAAAAACCAACTCTCATGGTCATGCAATTGGTCTTTCTGAATCAGCTGCGAAGTCACATGATATTGTAGTAGCTGTTGGGGGTGACGGTACGTGCAACGAAGTGATAAATGGTATTATGAATTCAGAGCACAAGAATGTTTCGTTTGGTATAATTCCTAATGATACTGGGAATGGTTTCATGCGTTCTTTAAAGGATCAATCTAAGAAAAAACTCGTCCGAAATATAGTAGATGGTAAAGTCTCAAATATTGATTTGGCATTGGTTCATTTCGATGAAAGAAGTCGGTATTTTCTAAATGTAGCTGATATAGGCTTTGGTGCCAAGGTGGTCGAGGCAATGGATCGTCAAAGAACGAAAGGAATGGGAGGAAAGATGTCCTATAGCTTGGCAATTTTAAGAACCTTTTTTACATACAAAAAGAAAGACATGACTATTATGGGTGATGGTATTTCGTTTAGCGGAAAATCATTAATGCTTGTTTTCACCAATGGGGGGGG
>TARA_Y100000385_G_scaffold124527_1_pt1 | contig 10537 bp, 8 predicted proteins | sample TARA_Y100000385 | Tara Oceans TARA_Y100000385 (sample SAMEA2620980) | marine metagenome | biome: marine biome (ENVO:00000447); feature: surface water layer (ENVO:00002042); material: "saline water (ENVO:00002010), including plankton (ENVO:xxxxxxxx)" | depth 5 m
ATTTCTGACACGAATATTAGCACCACTTTTTTTGAAAAGTATGATTAATAGGGCTCAACGAAATATGAATCCAAATCAGCCCCCTCGCCAAGAAGGAGAGGTGTCAATTAAGAAAGATAAAAAGTCAGAAAGTAAAAAATCTTCTTCAACAGTTGGTGAATACGTAGATTTTGAAGAAATTGACGACAATCAATAAACCTTGTTATTATGAAAGCATTGAATTGGAAAAAGTTGTTGCCCCACCTAACAGCTATTGCAGTTTTTGTATTGATATCACTAGTCTATTTATCTCCAGTACTTGAAGGTAAAAAAGTAGATCAGCAAGATCATCGTCAATATAAGGGAATGTCTGAGGAAATTGTTCAGCACAGAGCTGACTATAACGAAGATCCTTTATGGACAAACTCAATGTTTGGAGGCATGCCAGCCTATCAGATTTCTGTAGAAAGTGAATCGAATCTAATTAAAAAGATATATAGGGTTTTTCAGCTGTATTTACCTCATCCAGTTGGCTTAGTTTTTCTCTATATGTTTGGGTTTTATTTTTTCATTATTTCCTTAAAAATCGACTATAGACTAGCGATATTAGGAGCAATATCATTTGCATTTTCATCCTATTTTTTCATCATTATTGAAGCTGGACACAACACAAAGGCTCATGCTATTGGGTATTTAGCACCAGTATTAGCATCAGTGCTTATGGTATATAGAGGTAAGTTATTAGCAGGAACTGCATTGACAGCATTATGTACAGCTTTGATGATAAATGCCAATCATTTTCAAATCACTTATTATCTAGTATTGCTTTTAGTAATATTGGGTATTGTATATTTGATAAAATCGATAAAAGAAGATACACTTCCATCATTTTTTAAACAAGTTTGTTGTTTACTAATAGCTGGTGTTTTGGGTTCTGTTACTAGTTCTAGCAAGTTGCTCACTACCATGGAATATGGACAAGAATCAATTCGTGGTAAATCAGAATTGACTTTAAATCAAAGCAATAAAACCTCTGGACTTGACAAAGATTACGCCACTGCGTGGAGTTATGGAAAAGCAGAGTCATTTACTTTACTTATTCCTAATTTTCATGGTGGAGCTTCAGGCGGTGCTCTAGGTACTGATTCTGAAACATATAAGTTATTTAAAAATAGTGCTCAGACTAATCAAGCAAAGCAAATAATTAAGCAATTACCTTTGTATTGGGGAACTCAGCCATTTACCTCAGGACCAGTCTATGCTGGTGCCATATGTTGTTTTTTGTTTATTGTAGGTTTGATTCTTACAAAGGGGTATCTAAGATGGTGGGTTGTGAGTGTTTTTTTACTTATGCTTGCTTTAAGTTGGGGTAAAAATTTCATGCCCTTAACTGAATTTTTTCTTGACTATGTTCCTGGATATAATAAATTCAGATCCGTTTCAACAACTTTAGTTATTGTTGAGTTACTTATTCCTTTTCTTGGAATTATTGCTCTAAATAAAATTATCGTTAATGGTAAATCTGATTCCATTGTTAAAGCATTGAAATATTCTGTTGCTATAACAGGAGGTTTATGTTTATTATTTGCTCTTGCTCCAACTATGTTTTTTGACTTTACAAGTCTAAATGATAGTCAATATGGTGATGCATTAAGTAATGCTTTACAACTTGATAGAGCTTCTATTTTTCAAGCTGATGCTTTTCGTTCTCTTTTATTGATTCTTTTAGCAGCATCCGTAATATGGCTTTATTTATCGAATACCTTAAAAAAATTACCCACAATCTTAATAATTGGTATTTTGATTCTAGGCGACATGTGGGTTGTGAATAAAAGATACTTGAACAATGACAATTTTAAAGCTAAAAGAAAGGTCGCTCAACCTTACACACCTTCAATAGCTGACAATCAAATTTTGAAAGATACAGACCCTAACTTTAGAGTCTACAATACGACTGTTAGCCCGTTTAATGATGCTTCTACATCATATTTTCACAAATCCATTGGAGGTTATCACGGAGCTAAATTAAAACGTTATCAAGAACTTATCGATTATCATATTTCCAAAGGGAATATGGAGGTGCTTAATATGTTAAACACTAAGTATTTTATTGTTAAAGGTCAAAATGGACCCGTAGCTCAATTAAATCCTGGAGCACTTGGCAATGCTTGGTTTGTTAAAGAAATTATTAAAGCTGAAAATGCCGATTCAGAAATTGACAAATTAGGTCAGATTACCACTGCAAATCAGGTAGTCGTTGATAATAGATATGATACTTCAGAGACTTTAAGGTTTGATAGTACAGCTAGTATTAAACTTATAAATTATAAGGCAAATCATTTAACATATGAGTCTATTTCTTCAACAGATCAGTTTGCTGTATTTTCTGAAATATTTTATGATAAAGGCTGGAATGCCTATATAGATGGAGAGTCTGTCCCTCATGTTAGAGGAAACTATGTTTTAAGAGCAATGGCTATTCCATCTGGTAGTCACACTGTAGAATTTAAATTTGAACCTTCAACATATTATACAGGTGAAAAAATATCATTAGCTAGTTCAAGTATTTTGGTTTTAATGCTAATTTTTGTTCTATATAAAGAACTTAAACGCTAATAATATGAAACTAATTATTTCTTTAAAATCGTTCTTAGACTCTTTCTTTGGGTTCATTTTATCTATTTTAAGGATAATTGTATTTACTAGAGTGTCAGCAATCTATTCGCCTTCCAAAAATAAAAGAGAAAAGAGTATACTTATTTTAGGAAATGGGCCATCATTAGTGTCAGATTTAAATAATAAAGTAAGTGACTTTAATAGGTTTGATTTTTTAGCAGTAAATCATTTTGCAGAAAGCGATTTGTATGAAAAAATTAAACCTTCAATCTATTGTATTGGAGCGCCAGAATTATTTGAAGATAAGGCTGTTGAGGAACTAAAAACTAAAAGTGATAATTTATTTAAGGCTATCAATCATAAGACATCTTGGCCAATAACACTTTATCTTAACACTAGAGCACTTAAATCAAAACGATGGCGATTATTTATTAATGACAATCCTCATATTTCTATTAAATTCTTTAATAGAACACCAATAGGTGGATTTTTTAAATATATTTTTTGGAGATATAATGTTGGAATGGTTCGACCACACAATGTATTAATACCTTCCATAATGATTGCAATTAATGAGAATTACAAAACATTATGCCTTTTTGGAGCAGATCATTCGTGGTTGAAAGAGTTAAGTGTTTCTGATAAGAATGAAGCACTTATCAATCAAAAGCATTTTTACGATTTAAAAAAATCAAAAGCAAGTAAAATGCGAAAAGACCTTAAAGGTTTAGAGTCAAGAAAGTTGCACGAAATACTTTACAAATTCTATTTGTCCTTTAAAGGATACCATGAAATAAATAAATTTTCAAAAAAGTTTAATGTAAACATTTTTAATCTTACTACTGAATCTTTTATTGATGCTTTTGAGAGAAAAGAAAAGTGTTAATTTTTATTTTTTAAAAAAATAAAACCAGGGCATTTCAAATTCCTTATTTTGATACCAAAATACTAATGCAGTACTTATACTAAATGATATGGCTGTTGCGTATGTAGCTCCAATTGCTCCGTAATTATTTATCATTGTATAATTTAACAATAGGTTTATAATTGCTGTAAGCATTGTACTATAGCCTAAAAAGGAAGTTTTATTAATATGTACTAGATATGGAAAAAATATTTTATAAACACCGTGAATGGCATAGCCCATTGAAATCCAGAAAATAAATTGCTCAGCACCATTAAATTTTTCATCAATAAAAATATCAATCAAAAGCTTTGAAATTATTGAAAGTAAAAAGGCAATGGCAAATAGTCCAATTATATATAAGTAACTGTATTTAACTATTTTCTTTTTTACACTTATTGATGGCTTTGCAAGTTTTTTATAAAACCATGGTGACCAGGCCTTTATAAAAGCATCACTGAAAATAAATATTATCATTCCGAACATATACCCTACGGAATAAATCCCTAACATATCAATGCCTATCATCTTCTCAATAAAAAATCTATCGCTTAAAGAAATAATTATTCCACCAACAGCATGTGGAATAAGTGGTAAGGAAATATTTAAAATATTTTTTATCTCGAGCGGCTCATATTTTAGACTTAAATAGTTGTGCCTTTTCATATAAATTAAAGAAATAATGAAAAATAAGAAGTAGGCTAGAACAATTCCATAAGCTCTTGATTCCCAACCAAGTTTATATACTACAAGAAGTAAAATAGAAACACCCATATTTACTATTGTATTTGTTACTTCAAAAACACCAAATAAGGCTGAATTTTCTTCATTTCTTAAAATGGTAAGGTTTATGGTATTCATCATAAACATAAAGCTTATAAAAGGTATTACATTAACCCATTTAGACGGAACAGAAAAAAAACTATCACTAAAAAAACTTCCAATTAGTGTTGGAACAAAAAATATAAGTGTGGTAATGCAAAGTATAATTAAAATATTTCCTAATAGAATAGCTAATTTATTCTTTGAATAAGTATAAAAGTTTTTGGAAATATTAGTGTGTATTGCCATTCCAATAAATGCGGAATAGAATGTAATGAAAACCTGAAAAATAGATAGTATTCCAAATTCCTCAGTACTTAAATATTCAGTAAGTATTGGTAATAATAGAAAGGGAATAGATTTATTTAAAATACTACTTCCTAGATAAATGGATGAGTTTTTAATTAATTGCAAATTGCTTTTAGTTTTTCAAGATATTCATCATCTAATTTTCCTTGAAATAGCTCAATATTTTCTTTAATACTAGTTTTGTCAAGGTTCCACCATTTCAGTTCCAGTAGGGTTGAGATTACATTTTCTTCAAAACGATATTTAATGATTTTTGCAGGTACACCTCCTACAATAGCATAATCAGGAACATCTTTTGTAACAACAGCATTTGCTCCAATTATAGCGCCGTTTCCAATTTTTACTCCTGGCATAATAACACTATTTGCACCTATCCAAACATCGTTTTCAATAATTACTTTTTGATAATGTTGCTCTCTTTTTGCTACAAAATTTCCTACGTATGGAACATATGGAAAAGCACTTATACTAATTCTATCAGTAGGATGTTGTATTGCATTAATTGAACAATTCCATGAGATAGCACAGTATTTTCCAATGGATGAATATGATATTTTTGTATTTCTTCCTATCGAACTTAAGGTGTCAATTTTAGTATGATTTATACTTGCATATGGTGACACCATTACTTCTGATTTTAGCTCTGAATGTCTAATATCAGATTTTTTTGACAGTAGAGTGTAGTTTTTAATGTCATTAGTGGATGAAAATTTAATTACAAGTTTTATTTTTCTTATAAATGATAACATATGCTCTCTTTTATGGAAGGTTAGAAATAAAATTTTCCATTTGTTTGTAATGTCTATTTATTTCAAACCTACTTTGTTGAAACTTGTTTCCTATTGTTAGGTTGTAGTTAATTGTGTTTATCAAATCTTGACAAATATTTTTTGGGCTTATTGTATCATCTATATTAATTCCCATCAGATGTGCTGCTTTTAAATACTTAGATTCATTGACAGATTCAATTGCATTAATAGTTACACCGCCAATCACATCTTTTAGTGCTTTGCCTCTTCCATCTTCATTTAATAGTACTGAAGGTTTTGAAATACTATTCATAAAAATATGAGCATGTACTCTGTATCCAACATGAAGGTCGATATTTTGATAATACGTTTTTAGATTTTCAGCACTTCCTGAAATATCAGTCCATGAAAAATCATTTTTTTTCAACCACTCTAAAAATTTCAATTGCATCTGATGAAAATGCTTATTGGAACCTGGGCTATTTAAATATTTTTCAGAAGGAGAGTGGTGAAAAACAGTTTCTATCTTTGAATCTTTAAAATTATTTTTAAGAGCTAGTAGCACATCTTGCATTTGATTAAACATCTTTTGTGATGTTTTAAACGATGCTCCTAATGAAAAACCTATCTTTTTTATGTCAGCAGTAGCAGGAGTTTCAACACTTTTTTTGAAAAAATTAGTATTATATACTGCAGGACAAGCAGTCATTATAAAATTCTTAAAGCCCAATGTTTGTAAAGTGTTTAATGTATGATAATCCCTAACACTAGATTTAAATCCAGTAGAATCAATTTTCTTCAATAATTCAATAGTTTTATCAGAAAGTGAATAATTGTGAGTATTACTCCAATCTCCTTGTTTTGAATACCAACCAATTCCCATTGTAATAATTGGAACTTTAATGTCATTTAAATTATTACAAAGTCTATATATTTTGGGATACATATGCTTTTGTAAAGCTGGACCACCTAAAAGAATAAGTGCTTTCGAATTATTTATTTCTTTTAATTTACTTTCGTCTAAAATTTCCCATGCATCATAGTCAATAAGTTTTACAGAAGGTTTTAATAAGGAAAATAAATCTTTAGCACGATCTTTAATTAAAAAGTCACCTGCATTATTTTTACTTCCTGTCAATAGAACGTATTGAGTCATTATTTAATCATTTCTTTTTTAAGAACAGTATCTTCTTGAATGTCAATAAACGCCACTTTACCAATTACATCATCTATAAATTTTGGACTTATACCGTGTGCTGGTCTTTTAAAGGTTAAGTCATCTTTTGAAATAACTTTTCCTTTGGGAATATTTTTACTAGCTACTAAGCTTCTTCTAGCATGTTGTCTTGATTTATCTTCATCAGGGATAGCTACAACATCAAATTCACCTAATAGCTCTAAGGTTTGTTTCATGTTATTTCTGAATACTTTTAGGTCTTCTTTATCCATAGCATGATAATGATCGTTTCCAGGAAGTGTTTTATTGTGAGTAAAATGTTTTTCTATAATTTTTGAGCCTAACAGACTAGCAACTTCACATACTTTCATATCTTTTGGTAGGGTATGATCTGAATAGCCAATAATTAAGTCAGGAAATGACTCTTTAAGACCAAGAATCATTCCAAGATTGGCATTCTTGTCAGGAGTAGGATAATTTAATACACAGTGCATAAGAGATAGTGGTAAATCGAACGCTTTAATCCACCCTACAGCATCTTTCACTTCTTCTAAGCTACTTGCGCCTGTTGACAACAATATAGGTTTGCCAAATCCACACATATACTCAATAAAAGGTTTATTTGTTATGTCAGACGATGAAATTTTAAATACATCCATCATTTCATTCAAAAATGTAGCAGATTCAATATCAAATGGAGTGCTTAGAAACTCAATACCTACTTCATCACAATAATTCTTTAATTCTTGCATTTCTTCTTTCCAAAATGAGTCATGTTTTTTGAATAGCTCGTATTGAGAAAGAGTAGGTTCTTTACTGGTATCCCAATATGCTGGGGAATCTTTTGAGGCTAATGTTTCTGCTTTATAGGACTGAAATTTTATAGCATCTGCTCCACCTTCTTTTGCTTCTCTTACTAAACGTTTAGCTGTTTCAATTGAACCCTCATGATTTACTCCTGCTTCAGCAATCATGTATGGGTTTACTATTTTACTGTTTGTTTTACTTTTAATCAGATCACTCAATTTCATAGTATGTTTTGTATTATTTTTTGAACGGTTTTTCTTCCTTTTTTTAATTCGTTATTCTGCATCAAAATACTCATTTCTTGCCTCTTTGTTTTATCTTCTACAAGTTTAATAAAGTTTTCTAAGATATCTTTTTCTTTAACATCGTATCCAATACCAAGGTTTTGAAAACCAAACTTTTCATAGGCGAAAAAATGAGTCGTTTCTCTCTCATTTTGAGACAATACTATTGCAGGTGTACCGATGCTAGCAATCTCATAAATTGTTCTGCCTGCTGATGTGAAAATAAGGTCACTATTATACATGTAATCAGAAATATTAAAAATATCCTTTAAGATATTAATTTTTGCAAAGGAGTTTAAGGAATCAAAATTTTGATAACCAAAACCTGCAATAACATTTATTTCAATATTATTTTCCATACAGTAGTCATATATGGATGATATCACTTTTTTAGTATAATTATTTGGGTCAACTCCTCCAAATGTTATTAGTATTTCATTTACATCATTAATTTCTTTTGCTTTTTGAAAATGAAAAAATTCGTCTCTTAGAATAAAGTAATCTTGTCCATAAAAGTGATTTTTACTTTTATTTATTTCTGGATAAATGGCGTTAACTACTGAGTCGGCAATATTAGCTCCAGGTCCTAAATCTTCAAAGTTTATAGTCTTGATATTCATTGACTTAATAGCACGCATATACTCAAGTGAAGTGTCTAGTCTGTCATTAATTATTAGGTCTGGATTTCTTTTTTTGATATCGTCAATAATATTATCTTCTTCTTGAATAAAACAAGGGTAGTTGAAAGTAGAAATTTTCTGAAAAGCAAGCTCACTATTTTTGTCTACTAAGAATTCAATACTGTGATTAAGAATATCATTTGCTAGTATTAGCGTATTGTGAACATGTCCTAGACCAAGTTTTTGATTTCCTGTAACAACAAATAGTATTTTCTTTTTGGCGAGGTAGTATTCGCACAAGCTCCAATCTTCATGAGTATCAATATCAATTTCTTCTCCATTTGACAAAAGGTGTAGTGACACTTCATTTCCTATTCTGCTATTATTACTTACACACTTTGATTTTGTGATTAGAAATCCTCCTGTTTCTGAATATATTTTAGTTAGATATTGTCTATTTAAACGCTCACTATAGTTTGGGACATATTTCCCTTTTTCTTCTCTCCAGGATAAATGTGTAGAATCTTTTGCTGAAATTATGGAGTCAGTTTCGTCATTTTTTAGCATATTTTGAATAGCAGAATCTAACGAAGAAGTCTTTAAAAGAGGAGAAGTTGGTTGAAATGTTATTACTAAATCGTAAGATTTTCCTTCGATTTTTTCTACAGCTTTGAAGCATTCATAGATGACTGGGTCTAAAGACGTATTATCATGAGCATTATTTTCATGCCTTTTAAATGTTTTAGCATTAAATTTAGTTGCCATATTTAATATTTCATCATCATCAGAAGAAACATAAACATCGGGCTTAAAAGTTGATGATAAGGCAGTTTTAATACTGTAATACAATAGAGGTTTACCGCCAAGAAGTCTTAAGTTTTTTCTTGGAATTCCTTTTGATCCTCCTCTTGCAGGTATTATTACTAGAATATTCATTGTTACTTTATCGTATTGTCTAACGAATTCAAATATATCACTTAAATATACATTTACTAGTTTGTATTATCTCTATCAAATAATAATCCCAAACTAACCCAGTAACGAAATCTTACAATCATTATTCCTTTATGGGGTTTTAAAATGAATAAATAGGCGAAAAATAATACAATTGAAGCGATCCATTTTGTTCCTTCTTCTAAAATTCTTGAGAAATAATTCAAAAGTCCTAATTGAGTGGTTCTTATTTTTTCGGATTTCCCTATACCAAGAGCTTGTCTTTTTATAAAATCACTTTTTGTTCTCTCTTCGGGAATTCTATGGTGAACAATTGCATCAGGAACGTATAATACTTTCATTTTGTTAGCATACATTCTCATGAAGATATCTTTTTCTTCTCCTCCGCCCAATCCTGACTTGACTCTTCCAAGTGTTACGTTAAAGTCGCCTATTTTTTCGAAAACTTCTTTTCGAAAACTCATATTCGTTCCAATAGGGTATTTTGATTTACTGAAATATTTTTTTTTATTTCCTAAATTAAAATAAGCGTGTAGAGAATTTAGGTGTTTATTTTCCCATAAAGGTGGTTTTGGACTTTCATATTTTAGAAAAATTTTACTCCCAATTGCCATCGTTTCTTTTTCTGTTATAAAATAGTAATCTAACTTTTCGAAATAATTTTCATCTAAAATGGCATCATCATCAACAAAAATGATGACATCTCCTTTTGCTTCTTTAATACCTCTGTTTCGTGCATACGATAATCCTTGCTGAAGTTCTAAAAAATACTTTACTGTAAATGTGCTACTTTTCTTAAATTCTGATGTAAGGTCTTTTGTATTTCCTGGCGAATTATTATCAACAATAATGATTTCAAACTGAGAATTATCTAGACTTTGTGTTTGAATGGATTCAAATAGTTTTGGTAGAAATCGTTCTCTATTGTAAGTGCTTATTATTGCTGATATCATCTTGTTTTTTGTTGTTCCCATTTCCACGCGCTTTTCATGGCGTTTTCTAGTGGTATTTTAGCTTTCCATTTTAGTTCATTAGTAGATAGTGTGTTGTCTGAGTATATTTGTTCAACATCACCAGCTCGTCGTGGTCCTATCTTAAAGTTAATTTGTAATTCATTGACTTCCTCAAATATACGAATAGCTTCTAATACACTAACGCCTTTCCCTGTTCCAATATTAAAAACTGATTTATTACCATTGCTTATCACATAATTTAATGCCTTTACGTGTGCATTTGCTAGATCAACAACGTGAATATAATCTCTAAGACAAGTACCATCAGGAGTATTGTAATCGTCACCAAATACAGTTATTTGT
>TARA_Y100000385_G_scaffold100256_1_pt1 | contig 10521 bp, 10 predicted proteins | sample TARA_Y100000385 | Tara Oceans TARA_Y100000385 (sample SAMEA2620980) | marine metagenome | biome: marine biome (ENVO:00000447); feature: surface water layer (ENVO:00002042); material: "saline water (ENVO:00002010), including plankton (ENVO:xxxxxxxx)" | depth 5 m
CTTTTCCACACCGGAGACTAGCTTGGACTCTATTAAAAAATGTTTTACCAGTAAGTTTGTGCATTAGATTACTTAAAATTGAGAGATACAAAAAGCCTATTAAACATGATTAATTTAGAATTTAGTTATAACGAAACTACTTACAACTCAAAAATTACATTGATTGAGAAAATAGACCTTGAGAAGGTTAATTTAAAAATTGATTTTTTAAAATCTTTCGATGATGAAGACTATTATGAATTTGAAGATTTTGAGAACTTTGAAATTAATAATTTAAATTTCAAATTGAGTGATGGTGATATGTATGAAGTAACTTTTGATGTGAAAGTCACAACATCTTATGATAATTGGAAAAATGCGAATGAAAATTTCAAAAAAAATGCAATTGAGGGACGTCTTGAAGTTGAATTTAGTCTTGAGGATGAAGATAAATTATTTTTTAATGGAGAAGATTTTCAAAAAGAATATGATGGTCTAACAAAACTTATTTTGAATGAAGATTAAGCATTATACTCTTTATATAAATTATATAATATTAATTAGAAGTAACAAAAAATGAAAATGCTCAAAGCAACATTAAGAGAAATAACCAAAGAGCTAAAGCTTGATATCAAAGCTTTTGATGTTCCATATGAGAGAATCGAACCAAATTTGCGTTTAGATTTAAATAACTGTAGAAGTAAATCAAGCATTTTGGAGCATATTTCAAAACTGAAAAATAAAAAGAACAAAAAAAACATAGAAGAAAATTTTTCAACTGTGGAACTTAATGAAAAACTCAGTATCATTCTTCCATATTTAGAAAAAAATAGTGACTCTCGACTTAATTTGTTGCTAAAGTTCCAAGGGCCATTTTGTAAAGTTGAGATTTTAAAAACATACAAACATCTTCTAAGGAAAGAAAAAGGAATTTATTTGTTTTATAATAAAAAGACGTTTGAACCTCTTTACGTTGGATTAACCACAACTATAGGTTATAAGCGTTTTATGAGTTATTTTTCTATTACAACTGGCAATTGTATGTATAATGGACAGGGTACAACTGTAAGAGTTAATTATTGTATTAATGAATTTTTAAATCAAGGAAATTCAATTGGCTTAGCGATAATACCTATGTCGAATAGCTCAAAAGAAGATATTTATAAAGAGGAAAGAAGGCTAATTACAAAGTTTATTGACAATAAATCATTTTGGAATATAAATAGGTAATAATTATTTATAGCAAAAATAGATAGAGTATTGATCTTAATTCTTTAAAAAAGGTATAGTAGATATTCTCAAATAAAATAGACTTTATAAAAAATAAAAGAAATGAAGACGACCGGTATTCTCCACTAAAACAGTGATTGACTAAATTATTGTGATTGTCAATAATTAGATTATTTTTGATTATGGTAGAAGTAATGTTTACTGGATATTCAAACTCAAAAGAACTTATTAAAACAATACGTTCAAAAGTTGATTACTCTTTTCTGCAGTATTATCCTGACGTTGATATTGAAACTGTTTTCAATACGGAACAAGAAGAATTTGAGTTTATTTACAAAGGGGAATGGTCAAGTCCCGAAGATATTGATGAAGATTTAATTAAAGATATTTGTCACTCGAACGAACTTTATTGTCACATTTCAATTGATAATAAAATAAATAAAAGCTATTGGTATGATGAAGATGACGAATTTGTGTACAAATAAATATAGTTGTTACCAATTATTATAATTGATATTCAAAACCAGCAGCAGTCGAGTAGGTTTATGGGTTGATACACCTTACCCCTTAAACCTCAACGTAAGATTCTCATTTTCGATAACTACCACTAAATTATGGAAGTTCAAAAAGCCTTAATTTATTAGATATTTTAACATCATAAATGTTAACCTCTAAAATTTTAGACTTTAAGGTTTTAAAAAAAATCAAGTTAAAAATTAGTAAATAAGATTTTGGCAGATTTAGCGGAAATACTGTCAGGCATATTGTTATCGGGACAATACCACTTAATCATATATTTCAACATTTTCTCCTTCAGAAGTGTATAGATTCATATACGTTCCTTTGTGTTTGCCACTTTCCAGCTCACCGGTTAGAACTTTTGATTTAAATATTAATCCCCCAATTAGATCAATATCACCATTTGGAGTTCCTATACATAGAGATGAGTAAAGAAAATCCTCTTTTTGGGGAATTTCATCACTTTCAACTTCATAACAAAAAGTAGACCCACTATAATCTTTTTCAAGATAAAGTGTGTTTTCGTAATCATCTGAATACTCGGGATTTATTCCTAAGTCTTTGTCCCAATTTTTATCGCATAACTCTTCGACTTCTGAATAATGTGAAAAATCACTAGCCTCAAGTTCTAACACTATTTTATTATTGTCATCAAACACTGTTATGGATAGTGGACCATTTCCACTATTATCAAGAGCGCATATTTCAAAATCACCTTCACCGTTAAGATGTAAGTCTGCTAATTCTGAGAGATTATCGATATCCCATCTGGCTTGTTCTGATTGATCTGCATCCAAGCTTTTAGTTTGAATGTGATACTCCCAACCAGTCATTTCAATTGTGTATTTCATAATTTATTTTTATTTGATTAATTAACTTTAACGTCAGTCTAAAATTCATAATTAAATTCCATAAAGACAAATTTAATGTTATAATGAGTAATCTTGGAAAAATCATGAAAGAAACAATAGAAAATTTCTTAAAAAACCCATCAAATATTAAAGAATTAAATTCCAGATCTGAAGCAGACTTACAATTTGAATTAGGATATTTTTTGAGAAAAAAATATGAAGAAAATGAAGAAGAGAAAAAGGTTAGGTTCGAATATCAATTCAAAAAATTTTACCAAGAAGAACAACCATTAAAAAAAGAAGCTGACATATGTTTATTAAACTCAAATGTTGAAGTTGATTACTGTATAGAAATCAAGTTATTAAAAGAAAAACCAGGCAGTACTAATTTTTTTGCAAAATGTTTTCAAGATATCTGTTATTTACAACAATTAATAAATGGAAATCAAATTAAAAAAGGATATTTTGTTTTTGTATGTACTTGTCTAGAGGCTATTGAAAAAAAAAGAGAATCATTAGGTTCTAAGTTTTGGAAAGTATCTGACACTAACAACTTAAAAGGTAAAAAAAATGAATTAGTAGAATTAAAAAGATATAAAGAAGCTGATTTACCGAAAACTAGCCAAAAACTAAAAAAACATATACAAGAAAAAACATTTAAAGAAATAAATAAAAAAATTGAATACCATAAGGTATATGAGGGCGAAAAATTTCGTTATGTTTATTGTATTATTGAATTAAATAAATAAATGTTTAATAAAATTAATAGTTCACGAAAAAAATTATTTAATAAATTTTTCTGCTTTGCGGATGTAATGCTCTTTCCCAGTTCTTTTATCTTTAAATTTATAAAGTAAAACACTTTTGAGTGACTGTTTTAATTTTGGAATTGCACTTTTTAATTCAATTTCAGCTAAATTCAAAGCACTTCTAAGTGAATAATATGCAACTCTCCAATCTTTTTCATCATGTGTACTTGATTGAAAATAAGAAATTGCCAAATCAAAATATTTGACACTGCTATTATATTCTCCACGTTTTTCATAAACAAAAGCACATAAAACAAAAGTGTCTCCATAATCCGGAAAATCTATATTCTTTTTATTTACTATTTCAAGTGCGTATTTTTTTGCTTTACCTAAATAAGTTGAATTATTTAAACTTCTAAATATAAATTGCTTTTTCAATAAATAGTTCTTTAATCTATCCTGTTTATTGTATGGTTTAACTTTATCATCTTTAATTATCCAACTGTAAGTTTTTATTTGTTTATCAAACCATTTTAAGGCATTATCATTATCACTAATCAAATTATAATAATTAGAATATTGGTTGTATAATTTTAAATGTGATCTATTAATATCATCAAAAGAAACTTTTATTCTATGTGAGTAAGAATCAAGTATTTTTTTGAAATCTATTTTATGCATTGAACCTTTAAAGTAATTTAATTTGTTATTAATGTATAACTCAATAGTTTTATTAAAATGATTTTCACCAAACCTTTTATTAATATAATCATCAATAAATACAAATAAATTATCTTTCATTTGATCACTTAGATTTTTAAATGCTGAATTCGCTATCAATCTAATTTTTAAACCTACTAGCAGTCTTAAATTATGTGGTTCTTCAGGAATATAATCATTTAGCTCAGAAAATAATTTAATAGTATCATCGTCCATGTTTAAGTTAGAATATATCATCAGCAATAAGGCAATTAATGATTCATTTACAATTGGATCTTTAGAACTTTTCAATAGCGCCTGACATTCAACTAATATTTTGTCGTTATCAATTTTTTTAATGTTGATTGGCCAGGTATGAAAATATGGACTACTTGATTTATCATTAATCAAATTATTAAGTGCGTGACTCCATAAAAAATTTTCCTTTATAATTAAATCGTATGAGTCATAATTCTTACTATTTTTATGCCTAGCTAAAAAACTTTCTTTTAAATCAAATCCAAATTTGAAATCCTTTTTTACATTGGATGTTTTTATAGTTATATGTAATGATGTAAGTTCACTATAGTCTTCTTTTGATTTTTTAATTATGTAATTTAATTCATCTTCATTGAGTAAAATTTTATCATAGTACAATTTTAAAATTATTAATAAGTCGAAATTGAAGTCTCCCATCTCAAAGAAATCACATTTTAAAAAAACCTCATTATATTTTGCCTCTCTTTCTTTTTCTAATAAGTCTTCATTAGATGTCACTGCCATACTCGAAATGATATATGATAGGATCTTTAGATCTTTTGTATTTGTAAATATTTGAGAAAATGCTTCTAGACTGTTATAATCTTGTTTTACTAAATATCTAATTATTAATTCTAAAGTTAATTTTTGAAGATCTTTATAATATTTATAGTTGGATGAAAGGGATATTATTCGACGAGTAACTTTTAAAAGTTCAGGTATTGATGATAAATGAGAGTTTTTGATAATTTGTTTTTGGGTTTCAACGTACCTTTTGTTGTATTCTATTACAATTTGTTTTTCTGACATATCGTCTTTAGGAACAGAAAAATATGACTTTAGAGCACTTATGATTCGTTTATCCTTAAATTCATAAAAGTTATCTTCACCTGGAATATCAATTAATAAATTCAGTTTTACTGCATTCTCAAGAAAGGCAAGTATATCTAGAAAATCATGGCCCCATACCTTTGCTAAAATTTCAGCATCAAATTTATTTCCAATTATTGCAGCACTCTCAATTAATCTCTGCCATTTGGGATCAAATGAATCAAATATAGAGTGATAATAACTATCTACTTGATCTGCATTAGGTAAACTATCATTATCAATTGATTTTGTTAAGTGGTAACCATCTGGAGAATACTTCAGTGTTGTATCATCTATCCACCCTTCTAAAACCTTAATAATAAACAAAGGCGTTAAATCATTATTCTCAGAAATTTCATTGTTAAAAATTGAATTTATTTGATTCATCGAATAGGATTGAATCTTGAATTTATTATTTTGATTACTTAAATTTTTAACAAAATCATACATATTAAAATCTCTAGGATTTAGTAAATTACTGATAATTAATTCATTATTTTTTTTATTACTGATAGCATTTAAATCTTCTGATAATTTCTCATGGTTAACACCCCTATATTCAGTATTTAAACCTTCTCTCAATGTTAATACAATAAATAGATTACCTCTTAGAAATTTATTGTTATTAGCTATTTTAATAAAATGCAACAAAAATGAATAGCTCTCTGGATCAATCCAGTGCAAATCTTCCATCACAAAAACAATTTTTTTATCTAATGACTCAAGTTTATCAATAATGTCAATACAAGTTTCTGTCATTGGGCTCTCTTTTTTTCTCTGAAATTCTTCAATAAAATCAGTATTAATTCCCACAACATTTGTTAAAGATGTGACTAGAGATTTTTGAGCTTCAACTATTTGAGATCTACTAGTAAATTTTGACCTTATCCCCATCAAATCACTAAAAGCCTCTATAAAAGGCTCAAAAGCGACTGCTTCCTCACCTTGAACTTCATCACAGTCACCGTAAAACCATTCCCATTCTTTGAAATGTTCTTTAGCTTCCTTTAAACTAGAAGTTTTTCCAATACCCATTGGAGCTGATAAAATCCTAATATCTAATTTATTAGGAGAAATTGACTTTGAAATATTTTTAAAAATCTTGGTTTTAGGATCAATTACACTGTTTAAAAATACATCTTTAATCAAAGTTACTTTTTGAGAATCAGTAATTTTCTTTTCATTTATAACTTCTAATTTTTGACCAATAAAAAAATGAAGAAAGTTGATTGGTGTTACAACTAAAAAACCAAAAAGTAAATTTATAATATTTATCTCAGCTAAAATTATTGTATTAAAAAACACCAATGATGTAATGGATAAAATTAACCCAAATACAGACTGAAACTTTATATTTTTATGAATTGAACTTGAAGTAAACTGATAATAAGACCTTGCCAATAAACGTGAAACAACTGCTGTCACTATAATTAGAACAATGTGGTTTAATCTTGGTATATAACCAAATTGAATCGTAAAGAAAATAAATATGGGAAAGTAACTTGCATACAATGAAGTATTAAAGAAATAGCTATATCCTTTTATAGAGTGAAAGCCATCCATATCAAGCCCATTGATAAAAAGTAAATTTAATAAAGTTGGGATTATACTCATCGATATAGTCAGAGAAATTAACCAAAAAATCGATGATGATTCCATGAAATGATCAACAGAATCTGGCATAATTACTGAAATAGATTTTATCATAACCATTGACATTACAAATGGAATTACAAAACATGTACTTATAAATTTTATCTTTTCAAAAAATAATTCTAAATAGCTTCTTGAAGTAGATATTGTTTTGTCTTTGTATATTTTCCATAATTTCTTTCGTTGATCGATAAATGAAAAAATGGATATTAATAAGATTGATTCAAATATGTGAATTAAAATATGTAAGAAACTTATATTTCGTTTATCAACAGAAAATCCTTTTTTAGATATTAAATTTGAGAAACCATCATTAATTGAATATGATTGAAAACTGGATCCAACAAGACAAATTGAATTGTTAATTAAATCAATATTGTTGACCTTGAATATTCCAATTCTATCAATGTCTAATTTTTTGCATAATAATGACAAGATAGTTTCATCCGAATTACCATTAACCAATTTTCTTGCCTCAGATTCACCTATTAAGTTTTCAACTTCATATATTGACAAAATGGAATGTTTAGCATTTTTAGTAAGTAATTGATAAATTATTTCATGCATTTCATCATCACAACTATCTCTAATTAAAATTGACTTTGTCAGATTGTTTTCATCTAACTCAACAGAAAGTGAAGGGACTGATAGCAAATTATTTATTGATTCATCATAGGCATACTCAATTGGATTATCTGCAAAACCCATATATTCAGGAATACCAGCGAAGAAATTAAATAATTCCATTTTATGGTTTATGTTGTCTTTACAGGTTGAATTTATCAATGAAATTCTGTTTTTGGAAATTGTAGCAAAAGAGTTTGAAGGATCAATTATTCTAATAGAATCAACATAACTGTTCTGTAAGTTTAAGAAATGCCGATTATTATCAGTCTTTCTAGAAATGTAATCTAAAGATGATATGTGCAGCTTATATCTTTCAATTAAAAGTGAGTCTTTGTGATTAGTTTGACTATGTAAACTAATACTGATTATGGAACAAAAAACTGAAAGCAAAAATCTTAATCTTGTCATGATATAAAACCAAAGTAAATGTTTAAAATGGAAAAAAAAAGATTTAGAAGGATTTCAAGTTAAATTGATAATAATTCAATATATTTACTTCGTATGTCTCCTCGACTTGCTGTAAGTACTAAAATACGTCCGAATGTCATAATATTAATTCACGGATTTAATTCTGCCCCAGGTAGAAAACTTAAACAAATTCAGAAATATTTGTCAGAAAAAGATCAAGTTGAAAAATTTGATATTATAGCACCTAAATTAAATGGGGAACCAAAGATTGCTTTAAAAGAAATAAACAGGTTAATTAGAGTTAATAAAGGTAGAAAAATATATTTGATTGGCACATCCCTTGGAGGATTTTATGCTAATTATTTTAGGGCTAAGTTCAAAAGTGATTTTTTAATTGTCCACTCAATCAACCCAAGTTGGGAGCCTTCAGTTAGTTTATCTATGTACGCTGATAGCCTATTAAATAATCTTAAAACTAACGATGAATGGATTTTTAAAAAATCATATTTAAACCAGCTTCACAAATATGAAACATATATAAAATCAAATCTCAACACCTCATCTCATAACTATTTTCTACACTTATCAAAAAATGACGAAATTCTAAAATTTGATAAAATCTTGAATTTTCTAAAAAAAAATAAAATGAATTTTAAAAAAATTGAATATGATACAGATCATCGTTTTGATAGGATGAATTTAATGATGAACCATATTATTTAATGTAATAAATTATATTTGATTTGTAATTTTTAATAATGGCAAGAAAAGCAGACCTTTTAATGAACGGACAAAGTATTTTGGCAGAGTTCAAAAAAGTAGACCGAAAAAAAATCTATGGTTGGTCTACCATCGAGGTTTTTGATGAGAATGGTAGTAAATGTAAGCTTTCTGGATTAGCAGAAGGACAGTATGTATTACCATCGGGTTCTACAGCACTAGTTTCCCTTAATTCAAAAGGAGAAGCTATTTCAAAAAGTACACTAATAGGTATAAATAGTGATGGGGAAAAAGTAGAAAAAGTTCCGTCCATATATGATCAGAAAGTGATACTTAGAGAAGCTTCGATTGACGAGTATTTATCTATGGCGGTAAAATCTGTATATCAATTAAAGATTGATGAAAATAAAGATGCTTTGCTGAAAGAGCTTGATAATGGTAAGATATACTACTTTGTTTTTAATTACAGGGCAGATTATGAGGGTGATGATGCCTTTTTAATTAGTAATGGAACCGATGTATTTGCAATTACAGGGATGAAATCTGACTTTGAATTTATAGGTCTTGAAGATAATGAGCAGGAATTAGTGCCTGAAGAGAATCAAGTAGAAGACGACTTGGATTTTGCAATGTTTTAAATGGAACTATATGATTCGATATATAAAACTAGCCAACGATAAAAAAAGAGATGCCGAGATTACCTTTAAATCTCTGAATCCAAAACCTGCCATTACCATGGTTATGGAATCTGGTGATAAAGTGATTAATAAACGTGTGGTAAAAGCCACCTCTCTAACTAGTACACAAACGTTACTTGGAAAATATAATGAAAAACCCAAGGAAGGTATTGATTTTCAGATGCAACTAGCATCAAAATTAGCCGAGGATCTTATTGCCTGTGATCCAGAACTTGATTTAGAACTTACCGGTAAATTTATCGAGGATGTATCAAGAGTTTATATTAATGAGGATGAGAAGCCGGTGTTTAGCGTCAAAAAAACTGAAAAGATTTTTTCTCCCTCTGCCGAGCTAAAAGAAGAGCGGGAACCCAAGTATAACGATAGTAACATAACAGGAGAAAGTATTGTTAACTGGACGGGTAAGCTCATGCCTAAGGATAAGATTTACAACAAACTTGTATTTCATAAAAAATACCAATTAAAGCACATAAACGGGCTTACTTATGACTTTCTTTATGACATGGCCAAACAACTCGCCGATAAAGACGCTATGATGATGATGGGTGCTGGAGCTTCCGGTAAAGAACCTTTGGTGATGAATGACGGAGGAAAGCCCTACAGAGCCTTCTTAGAGGGTAGAATTAAAGGAGATAAATACTGTTTAATCCTTCACCTTACCGATCAGGAGTTAAAACCATTACCAACAGAATAAATAAAATATGAAATATATTGTTAAAACATTAGGGAAACTCTGTCACTATCAGTTTTCTAATATTGAAGATATTCAAGTAAATGATATTGAATATGGAGAAATGGATTATCACGAATTAGAAGAAACCTTTCTCTTGGATAAGTGTTCTCTTGAAAATCAGAGGATTAGTATAGATGACGAGGTCAAATTTGAAATATTTGATGATAGTAATAATAAAATCTTAGAGTTTTATTCAAATGATATAGAACAAAACGATGATGGAGGTAGTTGTTTTTGTCCAGAACCACAATATAATGAGGAATATAATAATTGTTTGGGGTCTTTTAGTTATTTCAAAGGAGGTGGTCCGGTTTTTGAATTTGAGACTAATGATGAATTAACAGTTGAAAATTTTTCTTACAGTTTAATCATTTTTGAACTCGATGATGGAGAAATATCCTTAATGGATGATTTTTACCATAATAATAAAAAATTAGAAAATACTGATTTTGATGAAACTTGGGGTGCAAATAGATTAGTTAAAATTTGGAAACAAAACGGTGAAGTTTTTGATTTTAACGAATAAA
>TARA_Y100000385_G_scaffold46600_1_pt1 | contig 10518 bp, 8 predicted proteins | sample TARA_Y100000385 | Tara Oceans TARA_Y100000385 (sample SAMEA2620980) | marine metagenome | biome: marine biome (ENVO:00000447); feature: surface water layer (ENVO:00002042); material: "saline water (ENVO:00002010), including plankton (ENVO:xxxxxxxx)" | depth 5 m
GTATTTGTCAAATTCGGTCCATGAAACATGAAGGGTATTACTTTTATCAACCGCAATTCCTTCTTTGTCTTGATCTTTCGGTGGATTATAACCTATACTGCTCCCAGCACTCCATGAAGCTCCGTGGTCATCTGAATGCTGAAGTACTATTCTATCTAAATAGTCTTCATCTTTTCGACCATTTGGTGTTGCTAAATGTAAAAAATATGCTCTTCCTTTATAGTCATACTGAATTATTGGATCACCCCAAACCCCGAAAGGGGATTTTAGTGTCTGATGATCCCAATTATTAGATTTCGAATTATTAGAGGCTTTGACTCTATGAACTTGATCTAAAACAGATCCCGCAATTATTTGCTCCCCAATTGGATTTATTGCAATACTGGGTTCACAAGCCCACTCATGCGGTCTGTTTTGACTGCTGATTGGGTATACCAGCCATTCCATTTTTGAAGCATCTGTTTTTTTTCCAATGCTTTGGCACTTAACGTTTAAATTAACAACGATTATTAATGCGATAAGAAATAAAATTCTCAGTTTCTTTTCCATGTCCATAAGTTTCCGGGTTGAATTCCTAATTTTGCGCATTCTCCTCCTGAGATCTCTAAAATAAAAATTGCTGGTTCCTTAGAGGGCATAGGACTCTCACTCATTGGTTTCGCGTTATCGATTACACTTACTACTCGGTTTTCTGAGTTAATGTATATGATGTCTAGAGGTAAATATGTGTTTTTCATCCAAAAGCTTTGAATTTTTTCCTCGGGCATTAAGAAAAGCATTCCCATATCTTTAGACATCTTTTTTCTCCACATCATTCCAATTTGTATGTCTTTATTCGATTCAGCTAATTCAATTTGAAATTTTGCGATAGTATCGCCTAAGTTGCTTAAGAAATAACCAACACCTTCTTTAATAAAAGAAGGTTCAAATGTTTTTTTTGAAGAATTTTTAGAAATTTTTGGCCCCGAACTATTTATTGAAGGGACTATTTGAGAAAAAATAAAGAAGCATGCCGCAATTATTAATATCACTTTCCCAACACTCTTTAATCTCTTATTTACCCTCATAATTAATTCTTAATGCTCTTATTGATAGATTCTATGAAAAGATAAAGACCCACAACTACGAGAGGTATACTCAATATTTGCCCCATATTTAGATTCATATTTGCTTCAAATGATTTTTGATTTGCTTTTAAAAATTCAATTCCAATTCGAAAACCGAATACCAAAATCAGAAAAAGACCGAATACTCTTCCCCGATGCAATAATTGATTATTCTCCCCGAGCAAAAACAAGACTATAAAAATCAATAAATATCCAGCAGCTTCAAAAAGCTGGGATGGGAACCTGGGAATTCCATAGAGTGTTACGACAAAGGAGTTGTTTCCAATGGGAGAAAAGTACGAGTTTTTAGGAATATATAGATGCCTTGAATCTTTATTTTGGGAATTAAAGAGCGGAGCCATTTGGACTTCCAGAATTGATTGTATTGTCCCTATAGTCACCCCGGGTTCAGGAGTGATTATTAATTCATACTCTGGTAAACTTAGGCTATCTGAGAGCATATATTTTCCAGTAGGGTTGAATTCAGATTCATCAATGATATTTGAAAAATAAGAATCGAAATAATCTAAAACGGGTCTAAAAAAAACGGTTTCGGTTGGGTGATTCACAGGTTCTCCATATATCTCTGAATTTGTAAAGTTCCCAATTCTTATTAGTGCACCAGCCAGGGCAACGCAGATTACAACTCGATCCATTAACCAAAGGAAATTATGCTTTATTGTTTTCAGGTTTTTTTTCGCGAAATAGTATAATGCTAGAGGAATTATGAGTGCTGCTCCATGAGAGGCCAATCCTCCTTTCCAGGGCATAAATATTTCCGTAATATTCAATCGATAATATGCCCAGTCATAAAAAAAAACATGACCAAGTCTAGCTCCAACTATCGTTGATAAAACAGTGTAAATAAGTAAATTATCAAGTATTTCTTGTTTTACACCTTCTTTTTGAAAATACCTTTTCATCAAATAAAAGCCACCTAAAAATCCAGAGAAAAAAAGTATTTGATAATAACGTAAAAAAAGAGGTCCAATATCGATTCCTCTTTCTGCCGCCCAGGTTATAGTTAAAAGCATGAAACGAAGGTAGTATTTGGTAGCGGATTTTGAGGTTTAAATTCCCCTAATTATAAAATCATTTTTTAAAACAATTTTATTCCATGGATTTTTTTTTCTTCACAGGGTCATATCCACTTGAACCCCAGGGATGACATTTCAAAATTCTTTTGATAGAAATCCAGCTTCCCTCGAGGGCTCCCCATTCTCTTACAGCCTCTGATGCGTATTGCGAACATGTAGGGGTATGTCTACAAGAGGGGAGAGTCAGAGGCGAAATGATATATTTATATACACCAATCAATATTAATAAGGGGATGCTGAATAGGGTTTTTAGGGCTTTCATGGTTTAACAGTGAAATCACTTTCATTCGCTCCGTCATTTATCTGTATGCCTGCTTTAAGAAGTGTATCTCTAATTGCATCACTAGTTTCCCAATCTTTTCTTTCACGAGCAGTCTTTCGAGCATTGAAAACGACATTCATAGCTCCTTCAAGAGCTTTTTTATAATTTTCTGATCCTTTAACTTTAGAATCTACTAATCCTAAAACTTCATGCATCCAGATATCCATTTTTTTAAATAATAATTCAGCACCATTTTTCCCTAGGATACTTGGATCCTTTATATCCTGCTGGATGACTTTTGAAGCTTCAAAAAGATGTGCGATCAGCTGAGGGCTGTTAAAGTCGTTATTCATGGCTGATTCACAGGACTGGTTCCACGTTTTCACATTAAAAGAACCATTTTTAGGGCCCGTGTCTTTTCTGAACTTTAATAGCTTAAACGAGGAATTGAGCTTTTTATAGCCTTTTTCAGAAGCTTTCAAGGCTTCGTCACTAAAATCTAAGATAGATCTGTATTGAGCTTGGTGAATGAAAAATCGAGTTGCATTCGCATCATAAGATTTTGTTAAGTGCTTTGAATTACCTTTGATTATCTCCATTGGTAATAAAACATTACCAGAAGATTTTGACATTCTTTTTCCATTTAGTGTAAGCATATTGGTATGGATCCAGTTTTTAGCTCCTTTTTTTTGACTGTGGCCGACGTTTTGTGCTATTTCGCATTCATGGTGAGGGAATTTTAAATCCATTCCTCCACCATGAATATCAAATTCATTCCCTAAATATTTTGCACTCATTGCAGAGCACTCAAGGTGCCATCCTGGGAATCCATTACTCCAAGGGCTAGGCCATCTCATAATATGAGAAGTTGAAGCCTTTTTCCACAAGGCAAAATCTAGGGGGGATCTTTTATCTTTTTGACCATCTAAATCCCTTGATCCATGAATTAAGTCCTCTATTTCTCTGCCTGAAAGCTCTCCGTAAGAATTATCTTGGCTATACTGAACTACATCAAAATATATCGAACCATTCGACTCATAGGCTAGTTTCGTTTTCAATAGTTTCTTGATAATTTCAATTTGCTCGATGATATGACCCGTTGCAGTAGGCTCAATTGATGGGGGTAAAGCATTAAACTCTTTCATTACGTCTCTAAAACCGGTAGTATATTTTTGAGCAACTTCCATAGGTTCAAGACTTTCTGCTTTTGCTTTTGCTGATATCTTATCTTCCCCTTCATCTAGGTCATTTACGAGGTGTCCAACATCAGTAATGTTCCGAACATATTTGACCTTATACCCTAGGTGTTTCAGGTATCTTAAAATTAAATCAAAGCTTAAAAAAGTTCTTACATTTCCTAAGTGAACATCATTGTACACTGTTGGTCCACACACGTACATACCGACTTTTCCTTTTTCCATGGGTTCAAAGGATTTTAACTCAGAACTAAGGCTATCGTATATGTGTAGTTTATTCATTTAGATTTTCAAAATCTGTATTTAATTGGGTATAAGTTAAGAATGATGATTTTAATCCTTCATCATTTTGAAATTTACCACCATATTCTGCAGTGACTGTGCTGGAATCAATATCACGAATGCCTCTTGCGTTCACACACAAATGCTTCGCATCGATTAATACGGCTACATCCATTGTACCGAGGGCTTCTTGCATCGCATTGGTGACTTGTCTTGTTAATCGCTCTTGAACTTGCGGACGTTTTGCGAAATAATCTACAATTCTATTCATCTTACTAAGTCCGATAACTCTATCTTTCGACAAGTAAGCGATGTGGGCTCTACCTATAATCGGCATAAGATGATGCTCGCAGGTTGAGTAAACGACGATATTTTTTTCCACAAGCATTTCGCCGTATTTGTAGCTATTATCAAAGGTGTTTAAATTTGGCTTTCGTGACGGATTTAATCCTGCAAAAGTTTCAGTTACAAACATTTTCGCAACTCTGCCGGGAGTGCCCCTTAGACTATCATCCGTCAAGTCCATTCCTAACGTTTCTAAAATTCCTTTAACATGTTTTTCAATAATTTCAATTTTTTCATCGTCATTTTTTAAGAACGCATCTTGTTTGATAGGGTTGTCGAAACTCGTAATTCGATGATCGTGTCCATCGTCAAAACATTCTGTATGATTTGAAAACTCTTCCAAGTCTTTTTTAGGATCCATAATATTATGTGGTGTATTAATTTTATGTTTAATTAATCTTAGTTAACAAAATTTATTTGCAAATGTTGAAATGCGTCGTGTTAAATATGATATTGAAATTTTGACTCTTCAAAAGTACGCATCATTCAAATGAAAAAGGTACTTTTGCAGGCATGAATTCAAATACAATAATAACAGGGACTGGGTCTGTGATTCCTGATGTTGAGGTCCCTAATAGCGCATTTTTAAATCATGAATTTCTTGATGAAAATGGTGATCCGATATCTCATTCCAATGAAGTAATCATTGAAAAATTTCAAAAAATTACAGAGATTGAGGCAAGAAGGTATGCTCGACCTGATCAAACATCAAAAGACTTGGCTGCTGAAGCGGGCTTGCGAGCTTTAAAAGATTCTGGTTGGGATAAAGAAAATTTTGATTTACTTATTGTTGCTCAGAATTTTGGAGATATTGAAAACAATTCTCGAGTTATGGAACAGATGCCGAGTATTGCATCTCGTGTGAAACATTTGATGGGTATAGAGAATCCAAATTGTGTTGCTTTTGATATTTTGTCAGGATGTCCGGGGTGGATTCAAGGTATAATCACTGCAGAAGCCTATTTAAAGAGTGGTTTATCGAATAGAGCATTGGTTATTGGGACTGAAACTTTATCGAGGATTGTAGATAAGCACGACAGAGATTCTATGATCTTCTCTGATGGTGCAGGAGCTGCTTGCCTGGATATTCAAAAATCTTCAGAAATCAAAGGAGTTATGGGTAAAGCATCTGTTTCGTACACTAAAAATGAAGCTTATTTTTTAAAATCAAATCCTTCAAACAATCGAAAATTAGATAGAAACGAGAGATTGATAAAAATGAAAGGCAGAAAAATTTATGAATTCGCTATCTCTAAAGTTCCAGGGGCTATGAAGTCTGCACTTGAAGATGCTGGGGTACATCTTTCAGAGGTAAAAAAAATATTTATGCATCAAGCAAATGCAAAATTAGATCATTCTGTTGGAGAGCGTCTCTTTAAGCTCTATGATATGCAACCCGACTTAAAGACTGTTATGCCAATGTCAATTCAATGGTCTGGGAATAGCTCAGTTGCAACTGTGCCTACGTTATTTGATCTCGTGAGAAAAGAAAAATATCAAGGGCATGAGGTTAATCAAGGCGATATTCTGCTATTTGCCTCCGTTGGTGCTGGCATGAATGTAAATGCTTTTGTTTACAAGGTATAATTTTGATAATCCTTTAAAAACCTCGTTTTTAGTCTTCAAAACCTCTAATGTAGGGTATTCCAAAAGTCTCATTACGTGTTTCAATCTTTTCAATTGCATAAAGAATTTCTTCAAGCTTTTTCTCTAAACCGGGAAGAGTTTCTCTCACAATTCTAATTTGTTCCTTCATGGTACTTGTGGGTTTTGATCTCATGCTAAAAGATCCCCATGTAGCGATAGATAGACGTTCACCAAGACCAGGTAAAACCTCAAATTCTTTTGCAGATATATCTGCGTCGCCATTAATTTCAATAATTATTTCTCTTAAAAGATCTTCCTGATAATTAAGCTCTTCTAGATCCTTTAGGCTGGCTTCAGGAGTGGCTTTGAGAGCTTTTCCCAGCTTCTTTGCAAGATCAATTGTCTCGTCTAAGCTCATTTGAAATTTATCAAAATCTCTAAGAGTTCTGTTTGATAATGCTTGAAAATTAATCAGTTCATCGTCAAGTGCGGGTAGGGTTAAGTTATTCAAATGAGTTAAACTAAACTTCTTACTTGTTAGAAGAGTATCAAAAGATCCTTCTTTATACCCAATAATTTGATAATAATAATCGCCTGCATTTGCAAAATAGGCACCTCTTGAAGGATTATCTTTTCTATTTACTTTTCCATCCCAATTTACTCTATGTATACCTTTTAAAAAGGGTTTCGTTATCCTTCGAATAGGTTTGCCATTTGCATCATTAATTGCAATAATCAAATAGGGTTTAATCTCATTTTTTTCGTTCCGAATTTGTTTTTTTGTGGGATAAGAAATATTCGTACTTCCTTTTTCCTTTTCTTGCCTTTTCGCTTTTAAGGTCTTGACAGAGTTTTTAATAAAGTAAGTGAGTTTAACTCCTAAATCCGGATTATCCGCCATGAAATATCCTGCCCCTAAAAATCCTGGTGGGCGATACCCTATTGGGCTAGCCTCGTTAAATATAAGACCCGATTTAGTCTGAAAAGAATAAGCGTCATTCTCAAAATTATCCGAAGAAAATTCTCTAATCGGGCTGTAGTCATCTAGAATATAAAAACCTCTTCCAAATGTTGCTATGACGAGGTCATTCTCACGCTTTTGTATTTCAATATCTCTTACAGCAATTGTAGGTAGCCCTGAACCTAGTTTTTTCCACTTTTCTCCACCATCAGTAGTAAAATATATTCCAAATTCGGTTCCTACAAAAAGTAATAAAGGATTCACATGATCCTCTGCTAAACTATAGATAGATCCTCTTTTTGGGAGATTACCTGAAATATCAGACCATGTTTTTCCTTTGTTTTGACTTTTAAGAAGATAAGGTTGAAAATCTCCATTTTTATGGTTGTTAAAAGCGGCATAAACAACATTATTTTCATGTTGTGATGCTTTAATATCGTTGACGTAAGTTTTATTTGGCACAAATGGAAATTTCTCAATTTTTCTCCAGTCTTTACCGTCATTTTCAGTGACTTGAATCAGTCCGTCATCAGTTCCAATATAAATAAGACCTTTTTCTAGACTTGATTCATGAAGTGAAACGATATTTCCATAGATTGTGGTGCTTCTATTTTTACCTATGGCATCTATACTCCATATTTTGTCCATTATTGGCAAAGCATTTCTATCAATTTGACGAGTCAAGTCGCCAGAAATCGTTTCCCACGAATCTCCTCTATCTGCACTTTTAAATAACTTGTTTGCTGCAAAATATAGAGTCTTATGATCATGCGGGCTTATGAGTAATGGAGCATCCCAATTCCATCTCAATGGTTTGTCTTCAACTCCTGGTAAAGGCTTAATCGGCACTCCTTCACCACTTAACCTATCATATCTACGAAGCCAGCCGTATTGCGCTTGAGCATAAACGATATTTGGATCGAGTGGATCAACTTGAGATTCAAAACCATCTCCTGTTTGGGTGACATACCAATCGCTATTCACAATTCCTCTGTTATTTATTGTTCTACTTGGACCTCCAAGTGAAAAATTATCTTGAGTCCCGCCATAAACATTATAGAAAGGACTTGCATTATCTGTGGCTACCCGGTAAAATTGGGTAATGGGTAAATTGGACTTGAAATGCCATGAATTTGCATGGTCCCATGTTTCATAAATTCCACCATCGCATCCAAGGATCAAATGATTTTTATTATTCGGATCTATCCATGCAACATGGTTATCTACATGTTTACCATTTTCTCCAAGTCTTTTGAATGATTTGCCACCATCCTCGGACCATTGAGCGTAAGTATCCATACTATACACGGTATTTATATTGTGTGGGGAAGCAAAGAGTTCAACGTAATAATTTCCGCTGGTCGAGTGTTCACTCTGTTTTTTAAAACTTGATCCATTATTAATGCTTTTATAAAATCCATGCCCTTCGATCATACAATAAATTATATCTGGATTCATTGGTGAAATTGCCAACGCAATACGGCCTTTGTCTGATCCGGGGATTCCATTTTTAAGCTCCATCCAATTGATTCCGCCATCTACGGATTTATACAATCCACTTTCTGGCCCTCCGGAGATGTAAGTCCACACTTTTCTCTGTCTTTGATGAGAGGTAGCATAAAGAACATCAGGATTTCTAGGATCAAGGTGTATTTCGTTAAAACCAGTATGCTCAGATATGTTTAGAACGCGAGACCAGCTTTCTCCACCATCCTCACTCTTGTAAATGCCTCTATCTCCCCCTGAATTCCATAATGGGCCATATGCCGCAACCCATATTATGTTCGAATTTTCTGGATGAATTTTTATCATCCCGATATGCTCAGAATTTTTTAATCCCATATTTTTCCATGAACTTCCACCATCAGTAGATTTATATATTCCATCACCATAGGCTACTGATCGTTGGTTGTTGTTTTCTCCTGTTCCTACCCAAATTACATTCGAATTATTAGGATCAATGGTAACACAGCCAATAGAATATGAGCCTTGATTATCAAAAACAGGATTGAATGTAAGTCCATGATTTTTTGTTGTCCAAACGCCACCGGATGCAGTGGCAATTACCCAATTATCATGATTATTTGGATTTACGGCAATATCCGCTACACGTCCTGATGTAACAGCAGGCCCAATTGATCTCCAATTAAACGAGTCCGTATTCTGAGCAACTGCAGAAAAACTCGCAATAAAAAAAATGGTTATAAACTTTGATGTCTTCATAATTCGAAGATACATCGCGATATTTTTTTATCGTAATCTTAAACTATACGTACCTAAAAAAATGGTATGACTTGAATTAAGTCTCCAGGATTCAGAATTTATGGGGTGATTAACGTTACCATTTCTAATAGAGTGCGATAGTGCTAGATCAAAATTCCATGAGATTCCTCTAAGTCCCACTCCAAGAGAGTATTGATTATAAGAGCTATGATCGGAATATATACTTCCATTTCCCGAATAACGATAACCTACTCTATAACTCCAAATTCCATTTCTGATTTCAGCTCCAGTTTTAAGTTCGCTAATACCTTTTAATTCTTGACTTATCTCATCGCTTACATTTGACCAACTGATTGGGTTTTGAATTGGCGTTTGTATTTTGGGGTAATATTTATATTCTGCAGAAATAAAGCCTTTTCTTTTAAATATATATGCCAATGAAGTTCCAAATGATTGTGGATTTACGATTTCAAATTCTTCATTTCGATAAATTTCATAGCTCTCGTCTGAGTAGTCAAAAAATTTCGAATTAAATAAAAGTCGATATTTCCATTGCATTTTTGAAATAGATGTACTGCTCCAAAAAGCACCCCACCTTAGATCTTTTGTTATTTTTACTATGGACCCTAATCGTACTCGAAATCCTCTACTAACTGCGCTATCAATTGAATTCATCGAAAACTCACTTGTAATGCCACTTTGCGAAAATCCAGATTCAAGTATTGAAAGACCATCCATAGTTTTATTATTAAAAAACTCGAGCCCATAACCAATAGATGCATTTTTGATCCGAATAGCGCCTGTAAATTGAAACTGATTTTTTACAATTTCTCTGTTTATGGTTACCAGATTGCTTTTTGGTAAGTCATTAGCTAGGGGATACCAGGATCCTTGAATCGAATCAAATTCTAATACATACGCTTGGTAAGCTCCATAAATATCATAGTTTCCATTCCCTAAAACTTCCTCAGGTGTATTGTTGTTTGTCCCATCTAACCAATTATCAACCATGGAATAATTTGGTGATGCTTCAAACTTTCTCCATGGTTGTGGTTGCCATCTTGATTGCCTGAAATCAAAACTAAAACTTAAAACTCCTCCAGTTATGTCATAGGCGCTACCGAAGTGAATTTGGGGTATGGATAAATTTTGTTTTAAACCATCGCTGGTTATGGTCTGATTTAAACCAGAAATAGAAAATTCTCCCGCCCTGTATATGGAAGCATTAGCGGGATTATCCATGATCGAGCTTCCATCATTACCCAAAGCTGATAAAGCCCCTCCGGTAGACAAGTACCTCGCACTTCCCGTCCATGGAGAGGTTTGTAAATTCGAAAAATGAAGAATAGATTGACCGAATAAACAATAATTTGTAAAAAAAGCTATTCCGATAAAAAATATCTTCATCGGCCACCTCCTTTTGAATTTCTCGCACTATTTGATGAAGATCTTGTATTTG
>TARA_Y100000385_G_scaffold60562_1_pt1 | contig 10505 bp, 7 predicted proteins | sample TARA_Y100000385 | Tara Oceans TARA_Y100000385 (sample SAMEA2620980) | marine metagenome | biome: marine biome (ENVO:00000447); feature: surface water layer (ENVO:00002042); material: "saline water (ENVO:00002010), including plankton (ENVO:xxxxxxxx)" | depth 5 m
ATTTCACAATCAATTTGGGTAAATTCAGGTTGACGGTCCGCTCTCAAATCCTCATCCCTGAAACACCGAACGATTTGATAATACTTATCTAGACCACCGACCATTAAAAGTTGCTTAAAGGTCTGCGGGGATTGAGGTAAGGCATAAAATTGACCACGATTAACCCTTGAAGGCACTATAAAATCTCTTGCTCCTTCAGGGGTTGACTTAATCAAAAAAGGGGTCTCAATATCTAAAAAATCATTTGAGCTCAGGTAAGATCTGACAAGCATACTAATTTGATCTCTTAGTAATAATTTATCTCGAACCGGTTTTCTTCTGAGGTCGAGATAACGATATTTCATTCTCAACTCTTCGCCGCCATCTGTATTTTCTTCAATTGTAAAAGGTGGGATTTTAGAATTACTCAAAATAGTGATTGATGATACCATTATTTCAATATCACCAGTTTTAAGATCAGGATTATTTTTTTCTCTTTTGACCACCGTCCCTTGAGCTTGAATAACCGATTCTCGATTTAATAATCTCGCTTCATTTATAATTTTCGAATTTGCCGTTTCATTAAACGCGAGTTGAGTGATTCCATAACGATCTCTTAGGTCAACAAAAGAAAGCCCACCAAAATCTCGGCTTGTTTGAACCCAACCGCTCAAAGTAACCGATTGATTTACGTTCGAAATATTTAATTCTCCACAGTTGTGCGTTCGGTACATGATAATAGTTTATTCTAACAAAGGTAGAAAAGCCAGCTCAGCTGCGTAGATTTATATCTATGGAATTTGATGATCTTTATTTTATGCGTCAAGCTATTCGCGAGGCAGTTAAAGCTTTTGAGGAAGATGAAGTCCCTGTTGGTGCTGTAATTGTCTCAAAAAATAAAATAATCGCTAGGGGTTATAATCTTACTGAGAGGCTTAAGGATGTCACGGCACATGCAGAGATGCAGGCGATAACATCTGCTTCAAATTATCTTGGAGTGAAATATCTTAATGGTTGTACCTTATACGTTACGCTTGAACCCTGCAGCATGTGTGCAGGAGCTATTTTTTGGTCTCAAATCGATAGAGTCGTATACGGTGCAACTGATTTTAAAAGAGGCTTTAATACTCTTGGGACCAATCTGCATCCCAAAACAAAAATATCAAATGGCATTGAGGCAGAAATTTGTGCAGATTTATTATCCGATTTTTTTCGAAAGAAAAGAATCAAATGATTTTTAAAAACTCTTTGGCACAGATTTTGAATTTTCGATCATAGATGTGTCTTAGTCACATTTATGTGTTTAGGTTGAAAGGGTAGTCGGGGGACTGCCCTTTCTTTTTTGTACAAATTGTAAAAGAATTAAGATGTTGTGTCAACACTTCGGTGTAGCCTAATTTTACAGTATGAATTTATATTCTTTAAATACGGGTTTCTTTAAACTAGACGGGGGGGCAATGTTTGGAGTAGTGCCAAAGGTTTTGTGGGAAAAGACCAATCCTGCGGACGACAAAAATCTCTGTACTTGGGCGATGAGATCACTATTAATTGAAGATGGTAATCGTTTAATTCTAATTGATACAGGTATCGGAGCAAAACAAGATCACAATTTTTTTAAACATTATTATTTGCATGGAGATGATAATCTCGAGAGAAACTTGAAGAAAATAGGCTTTGAGCCGGATGATATAACAGATGTTTTTTTAACTCATCTCCATTTTGATCATGTAGGTGGCGCGGTTAAAAGGATCGGGGATAATTTTAGACCAATGTTCAAAAATGCAAAATACTGGACGAATAGAAGACATTGGAAATGGGCTACAAATCCCAACCCTAGAGAAAGGGCATCGTTTTTATCAGAAAATATTTTGCCTCTTCAGGAGAGTGGCCAACTCAATTTTATAGATGTGCCAAGCGAGAAAAATCGTATTCAGACAGATCTCGGATTTGAAGCCTTTGTCGTTAATGGACACACGGATGCACAGATGTGCCCAATAATATCAAACCAAGGAGAGACAGTAGTTTTTATGGCGGATTTACTTCCATCTATTGGACATATTCCTTTACCTTATGTAATGGGTTATGATACGCGACCACTTTTAACTCTGAAGGAAAAGAATTCTATCCTTCATGAGGCAGCCCAAAATGGTTATCGCCTTTTTTTGGAGCATGATCCATTATTTGAAACTTGTACTTTAGAGCTTTCAGAAAGAGGCCCTCGACTATCTTCTACAAGAAAATTAAATGATAAAAAATGAATAAATTTTATGTTTTAATTATTATTTGCCAATTGTGTTTTTTTAATGTTCAAGCACAAGAATATTGGCAACAAGAAGTTGAATATGAGATTGATGTTGATTTAAATTCTAGAAATCATTCATTGAAAGGGGATCTTGTTTTAAGTTACACCAATAATAGCCCAGAGTATTTAAATGAGGTTTTTTATCATTTGTATTGGAATGCTTTTCAGCCTGGAAGTATGCTCTCAAACATGGCTAATATTCCTACCTTATTTAAGGATAATGCGATTTCTGATAAAATTGAAAAATTTAAAAATAGTGAATGGGGTGAGCAAATAATCGAAGAACTTACTTTGAATGGGGAGGTGTTGTCCTTTTATATAGATCAAACAATCCTTCATGCGAAATTGTCGAAACCAATAAAACCCGGGGAGACAGTTATTTTTAAAATTAAATACACTACTCGAATTCCAAAGCTAGTTGAGAGAGGAGGTAGGAAGGGGCCTGAAGGTGTTGATTATTCTTTTACTCAATGGTATCCAAAAATTTGTGTCTTTGACAAAGACGGATGGCATCCAGATATTTATGTTGCTCGAGAATTTTATGGAGATTATGGAACTTTTAATGTAAACATTACTGCTGATTCAGATTATTTAATTGGAGGATCTGGAGTTTTACAAAATGCCGATGAGATTGGTCATGGATATTCTGATAAGTTTATAAAGCATCGGAAAGGGAAAAGACTGACATGGAATTTTGTTGCTAAAAATGTTCATGATTTTTCATGGGTTGCTGACAAAAAATTTATTCATGAAAGATCAAAAACAAGGTCTGGAATTGACTTACATTTTATTTACAGGAAAGATAAAAAGTCAAGTCGCTTTTTAAGTAAAGAGAAATTCAAGGATGACGTAAAAAATTACTTTAGTTTCATGGAGAAAAGGTTTGGCTCTTATGATTGGCCGCAGTTTACAATAATTCAGGGAGGTGAAGGAGCTATGGAGTACCCGATGGCCACCGTGATGCAAGTCCAAAGCAACTCTTATGAGGGCCTTCTATCCACGGTAATACATGAAGCCTCTCACATGTGGTATTACGGCATGCTGGGCACCGATGAGCAACAATATTCTTGGATGGATGAGGGGTTCACAAGTTTCGCAGAGGATGAGGCAATGAATTTCCTTTTGGGAAAAAATGTTTTAAATCCGCATAATAATTATTTATCTAGATTTTCGAAAGTAGCCACTACTTCTTGGATTGAGCCTACGGCAACTCTTGCAAATTATTTTGATGGGAAATACCCTTACCAGCTTGCTGCGTATATGAAGGGCTCGCTGTTCCTAGTTCAGCTTCGCGGTATTATTGGTGAAGAAGTATTTTGGTCAACTATGCATAGGTATAAAAAAGAATGGGCGTTTAAGCATCCAAATCCTCGAGAATTTATTCGGATTGCAGAAAAAGAGTCGGGTATGATTCTAGATTGGTATTTGAATTTATGGATTCAAACCAACAAGTACTCTGACCCCTCTATTGATTCCGTATACAGTGATGATGAGCGATTCACACAAGTCATCTTATCGAGAAATGGGTCGTTACCGCTTCCTGTGGATTTGAAGGTTATATTAAAATCTGGGTTAGAGGAAAATTATACAATTCCCCTTAGTTCTATGTTTGGTTCTAAAAAAAATTATATTAACCTGGGGCCTTGGAATTATACTCAACGCTCCAGAGTATTCAGCTTAAATACCTCAATTAAGGACATTAAAAAAATAATTCTCGACCCCAACTACTGGATAGCAGACGTGAAAAGAAAAAATAATGATTGGGAGAATAAAGATTAACGTCTTTTTTTCTTCGATTTTTTCGTTTTTGCTCCTTTTGCTTTAAACTTTGAGGTAATTCTCCCGGTCGACCCTTTAGGATTTGAAGGTGGGTTCTCTCTTTTGGATTTAATTTCAAATGGTTTTGATTCATGAAACTTTCCTAAGAATTGACCTTGATTTTTGTCACTTTTAAGACCAAAGTCGATTGTCTTTTTTGAAAGATCAACAGCTTTTACAAAAATTCTTATTGTGTCACCCAGTGAATATATTTTTCCACTTCTTTCCCCCACAATTCTGTAATACTCTTTCTCCAATATATAATAGTCATCTCTAAACTCTGCAAGCCTTAAAAGCCCCTCGCACCCCATTTTTTCTATCTCCACGAAAATACCCCAATCCGTTACTCCTGAAATAACTCCTTCAAACTCTTCTCCAAGGTATTTATCCATGTATTTTGCCTGCATAAACTTTATTGAGGCTCTTTCTGCCTCATTTGCATTCTGCTCACGATTAGAGCAATAGTCGCATAATATATTGTACTCATCTTTGTTATGGGATTTTTGTCCATTCAAAAAATCTTGAATCAACCGATGAACCATCATATCTGGATATCTGCGAATAGGTGAAGTGAAATGAGTATAGTCTTTAAATGCCAAGCCATAATGACCGATGTTTTGAGTTGAATATATAGCCTTGGCCATAGTTCGAACAGTAAGTGTCTCTAGCATATTGGCCTCGGGTTTGCCTTTTACTGTTTGTAGTAAGGAATTAATGGATTTTCGGACCGCTTCAGTTCCCTGGGTAGCGAGATTATATCCCAGAGGCCTGACAAACTGAGAGAGAGAATCGAGTTTATCTGGATCGGGGTGATCATGAACTCGATAAATCATGGTTTTCAAATTTTGTTTTCCATCAATTTCACGACCAATAATATTCGCAACATGCTTATTTGCAAGGAGCATGAATTCTTCAATCAACTTATTTGAGTCTTTTGCAACTTTTAGTGAGGCTCCAATGGGTTCACTATTTGAGTCTAATCTAAATTTCACCTCAGTGCGATCAAAAGCTATCGCGCCATCTGCCATTCTTTTTTTTCGAAGGTTTTTGGCTATGAGATCCATCAACTGAATTTCTTCGCCAATAAAATCATCTTGCTCGCCATGAATGAGCATTTCTGCCTCCTCATATGTAAATCTTTTATTAGAGTGAATGACGGTCCGCCCAAACCATCTATCTCGAATATTACCTTTTGAATTGATTTCAAATAAGACGGAAAAAGTAAACTTGTCCTCATTAGGCCGCAAAGAACAGACCTTATTAGATAATATTTCAGGCAGCATCGGGACCACTCGATCAACGAGATACACAGATGTTGCTCGTTTTTGTGCCTCTTCCTCTAATTTGCTTCCTGGTCTTACATAATGTGTGACATCGGCAATGTGAATACCAATTTCATAGTAATCATTATCAATTTTTTGAATACTTAATGCATCATCAAAATCTTTAGCGTCGAACGGGTCGATGGTAAATGTTTTAATTTCTCTTAGATCACGTCTTTTGGATATCTCCTCAGGATCTAGCTCTAATGAAATATTATTTGCCTCCTTTTCCACTTCTGGTTCAAATGAATAAGGCAAGCCATAGTCATTAAGAATGGCATGAATTTCGGTATCGTGATCACCTTTATTTCCTAATATTTCCTCAACTTTTCCTTGAGGATTTTTCTCAGGACTATCCCAAGAGAGAAGCGAAGCGACGACGATTTGACCATTTTTACCACCATTTAATTTGTTATTCGGAATATAAAAATCTGGCCCTATTTTTCTTTTATCGGTAATTAAAAAAGCATGGTTTTCAGAAACTTGCAGCTCCCCAACAAATTTGTTCCGTACTCGTTTAATTACTTCAATGATTTGTCCCTCTAATTTCCTTTGCCCTTTTTGAGGGTGAAGCAGAACTTTTACTTCATCTCCCCCTAAGGCGAGACCTAAGTTATTTTCTCTGATAAATATATCTTCTTCTTCGCCTCCTGGAACTACATATCCTGAACCAGAAGAAGTCAACTGGAGAAAACCTTGAACATAAATTTCATCTATTTTATATTGAAAGGTTTCGGGACCGACTTCTTTGATGTTTTCGGATGATTTTAAAATATCTAAGGCTGCTTTAATTAATATTTTACCCGTTCTCTCGTACATTCCCATTTCCAAAGCAAGGTCTGCTAATGGAAATTGCATGAATGGTCTTTTTTGCAGAAGTCGCAATATTCGTTGAGCTAATGAACTCGCATTCATAGAACGATGCGCTTTGTTTTTCTTTTGTTTTGGGCCTTTTTTAGACATGATCAAAGGTCGTATAAATTTTGGAAGACTACATATTATTATTTTAAATCACTGATGGTAATCACTTTTGGAGACAAAATTATTTATATGGCATAAATGTTGTTATTTTGTATTGAACTACATCATTCTTTAACTATTCACATGAAAAAATTAGTTTATACCCTTTCATTACTTTGTTTCTTGGTTACCCCCACTTTGGCTCAAGACGCAAATGCAACAGAATCCAAGGAATTAACAAAACGAGAAAAAAGACAGCTAAAGAAAGAAACTAAAAAGAAAGAAAAGGAGCTCAAACGCGCTAAAAAAAGCCAACCTGCACTTAAAATCGGTGAGGTTCCCATTCAAGAAACTGACAACGGAAAAGATGGACTTGATGTTGAAATAAAAGTGAATCTCGGTGATAAGTCATCCGAGGATAAAAAACCCCCAGTAAAGGTCCAAAGAGGAATGTCTCTTTCATATGGTTTAATAAGTTTAATTGACTTGTCATCAGGCAGCCCTGAGTTTGCATCAGGAGGCTGGCAACAAAACCGACAGGGAACATTTTTTGCTTCTTCGTCAAGATCTTGGGATATATTTTATAATCAGTATAGATTGGCAAATTCTTCCTTTTGGTTCAGAACAGGGGCTTCTGTTGATTGGATGGGTCTAGATTTTGGACGTAACAGTTACGTTTCAACATTTAGTCAAAGCCCTGAACCAGGAGTAGGAGTAATAGTTATTTTGGATACTGCAATAGATAGAAAGATATCTCGTTTAACAACCTCGTACTTGGAGATTCCTTTGGAGTTAATTTTTAACGGAAGTAGGGATGGTGATCGAGGACTAACCGTTGGAGTCGGTGGTTATTTAGGTCTAAGAATGCAAACTACTCGTAAAATACGTTTTGAAGACAATTTCGGAGGTGGAACAGTAAATGATATAAGGAGAAATCGCTTTTATCAGAACCCTCTTGTATACGGACTTACTGTAAGGCTTGGTTATGGAGATGTTTTCGTCAAAGGTAAAGTGGCGTTGATTCCTGTGTTTCAACAGGATTTGGTATATCCCGTTCAACAATATCAAGCAGCATCACTTACTTTAGGAATTAATCTTCTTTAAATTACAATTCAGACTACCCCTTGGTCTAGCATGGCGTCAGCAACTTTTACAAAGCCGGCTAGATTAGCCCCTTTCACATAATCAACGAATCCATTTTCTTGTTTACCATACCTTACACAAGATTCGTGAACTTCTTTCATAATATTCTGAAGCTTGTCATCAACTTCTTTAGCACTCCAACTTAATCTCAAGCTATTTTGAGACATTTCTAAGCCCGATGTTGCAACACCTCCAGCATTAGATGCTTTTCCGGGGCTAAATAAAATGTTTTCTAAATTAAAAGCCTCAATGGCCTCAGGAGTTGATGGCATATTTGCTCCTTCACAAACACATAATACACCATTTCTAATTAGAGAATTTGCATCTTCTTTTGTTAATTCATTTTGAGTTGCACATGGGAGGGCTATATGGCAAGGTGTTTTCCATGGGGTTTCCTCTTTATGAAATTCAGCTTTGGGATATTTTTTTATATACTCTGAAATACGACCCCGTTTTATATTCTTGAGGTTTTTTATAAAATTTAATTTCTTTTTATCTATTCCCTCGGGGTCAAAAATGTAACCTGAGGAGTCTGACATAGTAAGAACTTGCCCCCCCAATTCCATGGCTTTTTCGGCGGAATACTGCGCTACATTACCAGATCCAGAAATAACCACATTTTTCCCTTTAATGCTTTCATTTTTGGTTCTTAACATTTCTTGAGAAAAATACACTACACCATATCCTGTTGCTTCTGGACGGATGAGCGAGCCACCCCAATTTTTTCCTTTTCCGGTAAGAACTCCAGTGAATTCATTTTTGATTCGCTTATATTGTCCGAACATGTAACCTACTTCTCTACCACCGACTCCAATGTCCCCTGCTGGAATATCAGTATTTGGACCGATGTGACGTGAGAGCTCGGTCATGAATGCTTGACAAAATCTCATCACTTCTGAGTCCGACTTCCCTTTTGGATCAAAATTTGAGCCTCCTTTTCCTCCACCCAGGGGAAGGGTGGTAAGACTATTTTTAAATATTTGTTCAAAACCAAGGAATTTAAGTACACTTAGGTTTACAGAGGGATGAAATCTTAATCCTCCTTTATACGGCCCTAGAGCACTATTAAACTGGACTCTAAAACCACGGTTAACCTCGATGCTTCCATCATCACGAGTCCATGAAACTCGAAACATCAAAATCCTTTCGGCTTCCACAATTCGTTCCAGTATCTTCGCATCTTTATATTTTGGATTTTCTTCAATGAATGGGATCACAGATTCTGCGACTTCATAAACAGCTTGAATGAACTCAGGCTCATTCGGATTCTTGGATTGGATTTCGCTCATAAACGCTTGAATTTGCGCGTCGAATTTCTGAGTCATAATAAAGTAATTTTTCAAAGGTATATAACAAAGATATAGCGAAATTTGCATCATGCTAGATACACCAAACGAACAAAAGACACAATTATCAGAATTAGGCGAATTTGCTTTGATAAATCGTTTAACATCATCGATTAAATTAACCAACCAATCTACTGTAGAGGGTATCGGTGATGATGCAGCAATAATTAATCATAGTGGATTTGAGACTTTAGTCTCAAAAGATATATTAGTTGAAGGTGTACATTTCGATATGTCTTATGTGCCTTTAAAGCATCTTGGCTACAAGGCGGTTGTGGTTAATATTTCTGATATCTATGCTATGAGTGGAATTCCGACACAAATAATAGTTGGTCTAGCAGTTTCCAATAGGTTCCCAGTTGAAGCTTTAGAAGAAATATATGAAGGCATGTTATTGGCATGTAATAACTATAAAGTTGACTTAGTTGGAGGAGATACAACATCTAGTGCATCGGGAATGATGCTAAGTATTACGGCTATTGGTAAGGTGAAAAAAGGAAATGTAGTAAAAAGGTCAGGTGCCAAAACCAAGGATTTACTCGTTGTTTCTGGGGATTTAGGCTCGGCATATATGGGTCTTCAGGTTCTGGAGCGCGAAAAAGCAGCATTTAAATCAAATCCAAACCTGCAGCCAGAGCTACAAGGACATGAATATGTTTTGGAAAGGCAACTAAAGCCAGAGGCACGAAAAGATATAATAGATTTACTGAGAGAGCTAAAAGTTATACCCACAAGTATGATTGATATTTCAGATGGTTTGAGTTCAGAAATTATGCATTTGTGTAAATCTTCAGATTTAGGATGCACTATCTATGAAGATAAAATCCCCATGGATCCTCAAATGATCCATTTGGCAGAGGAATTTGGAATTAATCCCATTACTGCGGTATTGAATGGTGGGGAGGACTATGAATTACTTTTTACGATTTCTTTGGATGATTATGATAAAATAAAACACAATCCAAGTTTAACAGCAATTGGTCATATGACGGATGCAAAACCCATTCAGCTTATTACGAATGCTGACCAGGCTATCGAGCTTGAAGCTCAAGGATGGAAGTCATTTTAAGGGTTCTAGTATCGAAATTTTAATTTTTGGCAAACCCAAATTCTGTCAACATGTTCACGTTAGATCCCATAAATTCTATTGACAAATTTGTTCGAAGTGTTACGGATGACTCAAGAAGGCCCATAACTTCATACTTGACAGTTGTTCCATCAGTGTTGTTTAGGAATACAGAATCCGGAGCTGTCCCATTACCAGGTTTTGTGGTCCACGTTCCTGAACCAGATTCTTTGAATGGAAGATCTATTGTTGTACCTAAATTAGCACTAATTACCGCATCTACTGAGTATGTTACAGAATTAGGGTCTTGTGTTAATGAAAACTGTGAACTATCAGGATTGATATAAGTATCTTCGGCAACGACAGGGACAACAGAGCCAAGAATATCGACAGTACCAGTTGCAGTTACCTTATTTACTACCCAAACTCCTTCTAGTTTGTCACCCAATGTAGGTTCTTTTGCACACGAGGCTAAAATCAACAATGATAAAGCCGTAATTATAGTATTTTTCATATTCATAAAACTAAAGTTAATTAAATTTATTTGGATGTAATCGACGCACCTAAAT
>TARA_Y100000385_G_scaffold291473_1_pt1 | contig 10484 bp, 10 predicted proteins | sample TARA_Y100000385 | Tara Oceans TARA_Y100000385 (sample SAMEA2620980) | marine metagenome | biome: marine biome (ENVO:00000447); feature: surface water layer (ENVO:00002042); material: "saline water (ENVO:00002010), including plankton (ENVO:xxxxxxxx)" | depth 5 m
GTAGTTGAAGATGATGCCTCACATATCCCTTGGGAAAGACAGGAACCCAAGGGTGAATTGTCCAGTGGCGATCCTTTGTTCAATGGAGGAAAGATTCAAGATATGAGCTTAGATATTACTGAGGATTCTAAAAAAAATGCTGATATTTCTGAAAAATCTTATTCCGAAGTTTCTGATAACTCTGAATCCGAGGCTTCCGAAAACTCTGAATCAGATGTCTCTGATAACTCTGACGCCTCTAAAGGATCGGAAGATTCAATGGATATTGAAGACGCCATTAAAGAATTGCAAGAAATGAGTGTTAAAGAATTAAAGAGTATTCTTCAAGAAAGAGATTTACCTGTTTCGGGAAATAAGACTACAATGATTGAAAGAATTGTAGACTCATTGAAAAAATAAAATCTAAACTATAGATATAATGAGTAAAGTTTATGATCCAGAATTCACCCGTATGTCAGATGGAAGAGGTTTCACAGATTACAGAACAAACTGTATTACAAATAACTCTATTAGTAAGAACTTGAGTTCTTGGGAGTATCGGTATTACCTGACTAACAATGCCGCGAAGATTGCTCAAGATGAAAAAAATCAACTTGAGAATAGTTTGAAATATACGGGTCCACCCGCCCCCGAGGTTCCCGTGAAAAATATTCAAAATTGTAACAAGGGATTCTGTACCATTGAGAGTTTCAATGAAGCTGGTTTGGGTTTGGGTAAAGCAACGGGTTCTATCGTCTAATTACTGTTTCCAACGATTACCACAGTCTAAGCAGTTGATAAATTGTGTCATGGGTTCATCTGCCGATCTTGTTTGAAGTTCATAGTACGAACACTTTCGTGAATTACATTTACGACATTTAAACATCTCTGTCATTGCCTCTTGTTTCATTTCATATTTCATTTTATCACATTTAGTTTTCTTATCAAGGAGTTCTGTCCATATCTCTGGATAGATCTCATGTGCATTCATTTTAGCTAGTTCTTCGGGTTTTATTTCACCCTTTTTGATCCTCTCAACCAGAAAAGTATTCCCCACATAACATTTACTGTCAAGATTAGAATAGATTGAGATAACCTTCTTCATGTACAATCTATGAAACATCTTGTTTTCCCAGTTTCTTTGGATATTATTTTCAATGGAATAACCAATGATATAATTATAGATCCCTTTCTCTATCTTTCTAGAAATCTTTATTGACTTTACACGAAGATTCAATTTTTTAACAATATCATTTCGCAAACTATCTTTACGATTATTACAAATCATCTTTCTTTTATAATTATCAACTACTTTCTTAAATCAAATTTAGTAATTCGTGGTGTCATATTCTAATTCATACAATTGTTTTGAATCTTCAGATTTAACTTTATTTTTCCCCGGAAGATTTATTTTCTTTGTTAAGACCTCACTCTGAGTTTCTTCTTGAACCTCTAGTTCTTCATCTGTTCCCGTAATGTATTCATAATCTTGTTCAAGATTATCATATTTTTCCTGAATGTAATAAGATAACATTCCGTATTGAGAAATGTCTAAATCTGTAAAGTTCTCATTAATCTTCTGAACAAGATACACATTCCCATAAAGAGTATAAGTTGTTTCGCTCGGAGGTAAACAGTGAGGATTTATTTTTCTTTTCATTTCATTTGTATCACAACCATAACATTCAAGTGTAATATTTTCGTGAGTCCATAAATGCAGACGTTTCATAGGTGTTTCTTCAATGTCTTTTAAAACTTCTGCAATATCGTTTACTTTTTGAACTTTGATTTCTCTGAGTTCATCATTTTCAGTAAAACATAATATTTTCATTTAATTATTTATAGTATCTTATTTTTAAATTATAAATAATTATCTACGGTTATAAATAAATATGTCTTACTTTTTCAAAAAAAATCATTACGAATCTATATCAGAAAAACTAACGGTTGAAGAAAGAACAGAACAATCAACTAGAGTCTTAAATAAATATCCGGAACGTATCCCTGTTGTAGTTGAGCCACTTACAAATGATATTCTTTCAATTGATAAAAACAAGTTTATTGTTTCTAAAGATATGACTTTTGGACAATTCATCTACATTATCAGAAAACGATTAAAAATTGAGAGTGATGTCGCACTATTCTTCAGTGTCAATGGAAGTCTCTGTACAAGTAGTTCCGATATAGGGACTATTTATGCAGAGAAAAAGAATGAAGATAATTTCTTGTACATAAAATATACAACGGAAAATACTTTCGGCTGAGAATTTATTTATCTATTATATATATACATGAAATCATTATATATTTTAATAGGTGTCCTTTTACTCGTGGTAGCATTTTATCCTAAAATCACCATATCCGAAAATCAGATCTATTCTCCAGTGAAAAACTCATCTCAAAAACTCTCAACCCCACGAATAAATGATTTTTACATCCCTCAGTTAACAAATCAGCAAAAACCATTATCCACTGATAATTACAACAATCAATCAAATGCGAATGAACTTACAAGAAATGTCTACTTAAATGGTGATGATGTTGACATCATTCGCAGTGAACTGAAGAGTATATCCACAAAATATCCTAAAATACTTTCGAAAGATAATCTCTCTGCTAATACGATTGGTTCAAGTGAACTTCACCCTATGTCTAAGTCTGAATCTGAACCCTACAAATCATACACTGATAAGAATGCGTCTCAGTTCCCCAAGTTCTACACAAGTGATATTCAAAATGAACTGACTAATGTGGGAAAGTTCTTTGACAAAAAGATTAGGTATAGCGATACAACTCGGTCAAATAGCACCGCAAATGTAGGTGATAATTGCTATGAAACAAGTCTAAATGAAATAATCTGTCTGGATAATACACGTCTCCAAAATATTCCTCCCCGAACCACGAATAATTACAATACTTGTGAAATTATAAAAGATAGTGGAAATTACAAAATTAACACGAGTAAAGATTCAGTCATGACTGGGTTATCATTTTATGATTCGGTATTTGGATCGGGTAAAAAGAATGAAACCTACTCACTTTTTTCTCAAGCTCCGGTGATTAAAGATTGTTTCGTTGATGCTTAATCCGTGATCTTTACACCATTTAATTCCAACTCTCATCTGTTCTTTTGATGGGTATCTCCTAATATCTTCATTTTTCATTGAAACTCCTCTTTTAATCTCATTCATTTGATTCGCTATGTAAAGAGTATTAAACTCTTTGATAGTTGCTACAAATGATTCAGAAACTTTCATGTTCAACTCCTCTTGAAAATTACGAACCATAAGATTCACAGTTTCACTATCATAACCTCTGTATCCCAAACACACCACATATTTTTCAGAATTAGATGTTCTACTCATAGAGGGCTTTGTAATATACATATAATTGAATCTGGTGTTCAGTAAATACAATAATTTAATAGTCCTAAGATACATAATATCAAAGATCTTACAGATAAATATACCGTCTTCTTTCAAAAGGAGTAATGCCATCAATACCTCTGAGTAGATCAGAGGATATGAATCTAACTCCTGTCGATTGAAATCGGGAGTATAGTCAATACCTCCATCGCCCGTAACTATTTCTCTTTCATTCTTGCCGCTGTTTTTCACATAATTCAAAATATTCTTTAGTGCGTATATATCTCCTGTATTATCGGCTCCACTCAATATAGAGACATTTCTATTCTTAAGGATTGAATGGTTCCAATGAGGAATACTATTATCTTTGCTTAATAATGATATAGCATTAATAGTGCATTCGAGTTCTAAAAAATGCTCCACAAATCCACCAGGAGCTTCCGCGATGCAGTCTATTTTTTTCTTATCTTTTATCTGAAAACTTTTTAAGATTTCCAAGATCTTAAAATAAGACCGACTAATAGGTTTCTTTTCACAAATATTCTTTCTTGAAAATGATGAAGTGTATACATATTCATACTCATTGATACACTTTTTACATTCAGACCATTTTTTAGGGTCTTCATCTATAAGTTGTTTGGTTTCATTTAATAGAGTGAGCAATTCTTTGAAGACTATTTCATCAGTTCCCTCATAAAAAATATTGTTATTGATATTCTTTATTTCAAAGATTTTCATCTATACTTAATCATTAAGTGATTCTTTTGTTTAAACCTTTTTAAAGATAAACCAGTTATTCAATGCCGAAAGTACCTTATATTTGTCTTCTTTTTGGAGAGTTTTTGCTTCGGAGTATGCTTTCTGAGTTTCTCTATCATCTTTATCAAGTAGACTATCAACTGATTGAATGATCTCCTCAAAATTACCCATTGGTTTGCTCATGGGTCCACTTTTAGCAGGAGTCATTAATTCAAACCCATATTCTTTCATGATATCAATGACAAACTCAAAGTTCACTAAATATTCGGTAATGTATTGACCAATACTGCTCATATAAACACTGATCTCATTTCCGAACATATTTGATAGATCCTCCGAATTATAAGAGAATGAATCCATTGAATAGTTTTTAATGATATCATAAATCAAGATACCTTTTTCATCTCTTGCTTCAATGGTTTCCTTCTGTAACATTTCAAAGGTTTTGATCACTTTCATTCCATCGTAGCAAGTGCCCATAAAATAACCTCCGGGTTTAACAAGCTCTTTAAGATTCTGCAAATATCCTCTTAGAGTCTCTTCATTTTTAAAGTAATAATGAAATGAAAACTGACTGCTCACACAATCAAATCCATTCTTTGCCAATGAATGGTAATTCTTATAGAGAGACTCATACTTTTTATCGTAAGATTTTGTGTCCCCGAATAGAATGCTCATCATTTCACGACATGAAGTATTCATACATCCAGTCAAACCCTTGATGTTTTTACTTGTATCATATTGCAAGAACAAAGCTTTAGGAACTTTTCTCTTCAATGACTCATAATAATAGCGATTGGCAGCTTCTTTCACATTCTCAGAAATATCCAATCCAAGAATGAACTGGATATTCTTTTTATTCACTCTTAAATATTTCTGATTGTCTCCTCCTCTCCCACAAGATGTATCAAGGATTGAAAGATTCTTGCCACTTATATTTCCTAAAACCGCCTCAATCAATAGTTTCTTTGTGTAATTATGCATGTGTCTTATTGGTGTTGAATTATCATACTCATTGGAATCCACATAATATTTGTTTGTTTCAATCACATCTTCAGTTCTCAATTCTTCTTCGCCTGTAATCATTGATTCGGATACAGGATTATTGATCGTATTCCAAATATTATCTGCTATCGTGAACCATTGGGGTGAAACCTTATCAACCCTAACGCGAAGAGGCGACCAATCAAAACCATCATTGTTCAGACCATTGTATCTCATTTCTACGATACAACCGTCAGTTATTTCCAATTTGTCTCTTTCACAAATAATTTTTCCATTCTTCAGAGGAATATTCGTAATATGACTGTTATCCTTCCCACGATTGAAGTAAAGATATTTACGTGTATTTGGTTTTTCATTCATAACTCTCTTCATATTAAAGTCAACCTGTTCATCATCCTTTTCTTTGTAGCCGACAGAGAGTGATACTTTTCTATACTTAATCTTTTCAATCGTACCATCTTCCAATCTCTTGTCATGGGTGTAAAATCGCTTATCTTTATCAAATGAAACTCTGAAATCAATCGTATTCTCCTCAGGAGGTTTCCATTTGTAATTGTAATTCCAAGTTCCATTGTATGATTGAACCTTTTCATTACCCACACTACCCTTCACAGGTAAGAACATAGGTAGGAAGATTAATCCATCGGTTTCATATTCATATCCTCCACCAACTTCTTCATCGCTCTTATCAAGAATCCTTTTACACGTTTTCAATGTTGTGTATAAGTTCGAATATTCATCTGAACCCTTCTTTTTCTGAAGTTTACTCGCCCCCTCAATATAAGTCTTCGTCTCAATTCTTACAATATTGTCTCCTTCTTCACTCTTAGGAAAGTTCTTCATAAACTGATGAAGGGCGACAGATCTAGATTTGGAATCGCGTTTCACGGAAATCCAAGGGAGATCTGAGATGTTATTCACACCCTCATGATTACCTCTGTAAATATCAAAGATCATGAACAACCGAATATCATTTCTATGTTTGTCCTTTGTAATGTATTCTCCATCAAAGATCCAGTAATCTTCAACTCCTTCAAAGTTTACACCCGTGTCAATCGCATCTTTCTTTGCGGTCACAATATATGCCCTACCGTCTTCTTTCATTACTAGGAGTTGTGCCCGAATCCCATCGGCTTTCTCAGAAACAACATAACCCTGCAAGATTGAATGAGGATTATTAAGGTTCAATTCATTCAACGAAAGAGTAACCGGTTGAGGACCAATCATCCTGTATCCTCGTGTAAAATATTGTCTATCATTTACAGCATCCACATAGTGTCCAAGTATATCTCCCTTATCCCATTTACTCATTAGGAACTTTGTATCTTCAATATATTCCAAGAGTTCTTTCAAGATAGAGTTCAATATCTCCGATAGACCTTCATAAAGGTTTTCGTTGTATTTATCTTTCACCACAGTTAATTCTTCATTGTAATGAGTTGTAATCTCCGTATAACCAATCGGAACCCATAACTCTCTGATTTCTTTCTCATCTTTTGTAATTGGAGGTTCAACAGAAACCTTGTAATAATCTTCTTTCTGCAGATTACGACCCGTGTAAGTATCCGATAATTTATCGGGTTTGTAATTACTCCTCTTTTCTATCGGAGAATAACGACGGCTCACCGCCTTCACATCCAGAAGATCCATTTTTACAAAGAACCCATGGTTGATATTCACTAAACTGGGAATGACTTCATAGGGTTGATTATCTGTATATTTGGGAGAATCCATATCATATGTGTAGTCATCATTTGTAAACTCAGGTTCTTCGTTTACTTCGTAAGGTTCATAAGGAACAATGGATACAGTATTTCCCGTAGCACTGAATGGTGAAAGAGTATTGTAATAATTTATGTGAGGATTCGCATTAGTAATAAACTCATCTAAAGCTGTTGTCTGAGGAGAAAAGGTTTGAGTATCTTTCTCTATCAACGTTGAACCAATGTATTCAATCTCTAACTCATATTTTTCTGGAGACTTTAACACCTCTGCTTCCATAAATGTTCTGGTGTAAATGGGTTTCTTGAACTTGGGATGAAGTTTGTTCTGTTTCACGCAGGTCAAATCGATCCGATACAAACCATCTTTACTCTTAAAGCTATACCTCTTTTTGTATCTAAAATATTTGTTCATCATCTTCCATTTCTTTTTGATAAGTTTCGCTTCATTGTTTGAGAAATGATTCACTTCTATTTCTTTCTTTAGATTGAATCTCAAATTATAGGGAATATTCCTTAAGGAACCCATCAGTTTACCACTTTGGTCCTTGAAGGTTGTCTTTTTGATCATTGAAACATCCAAACCATCCAAAGAATCACTCATACAATACCTCTTAATATTCAAGAGTCCTAAAACTGAAGCCCTAACATTCGTCAGAACCTTCTTCCCCTGAAATACTTGTTGACAACGAATGTCAAGGGAACAGTCTTCAGGTAAGTTCACATATTTATCAGATTCATTGAGTTTCTTTATGCAACGAAGGAACTGTTCTTTTGTCAACTCCTTTGCATCAATCGTTGATTTCCCATAAATCACCTCAAACTCCAAAGTACTATCTTTCACCGCATTCTTCAAGTACTCTGAATATTCTTCAGGTGTTTCATCGAGTATCTCCAACTCAATCCCTTCGTAAGATTCACTCGTTTCTTCTGTATCGCTCATGATATATTATAATGTTATATTATAATATGTTTCATTTAAATCAAATTTAAAAAATATGTTCTTAATTCTTCATAAAGAACTTTCTTGGTCTTATTCTTACCGAAATCTTTGATAGAGATGCCCTTCTTATCCGCCAATTCTTGGATTTCAGGTAATTTGTAGGAGCTGGCGGGTTTCAGTGGAATATCGTAAATATCAAAAGATACGATATCCTTCTCTAATCCTTCGATATTTTTCAGAGGACACGATTCATATTTCGTTCCAATTGAACCCACGACCCATGAGTCCCCATCTCTCTTGATAGACAAACGTGTCTGAAAACTCCGAGGGGTTTCATAGTAAAGGTTTTCTTTCTCATTAATCAAAACTATCTTAACTTTATAATATTCAGATAAAAAGAATAAGGAAGAGATTGAGTTCTTCTTCATTAATCCCGATTGTATCTTCTTTAGAGTTAAAAAATTATTAAAATGATACGATGGATAAATATCTTTATTTTCTTCTATTTCAGATCCGATCTCTAATCTCCTTTGTTTCAAATAAAACTCTTTCTCACTCATAGGGAGCAATGTATAATTTGGATCATTGTGAGAAATAATCATATCTGTCAAATCACTGTATTTTTCAGATTGAACAATGTTCCTCTGAATGTATGAAGATTCATTAATATTCTTTGTATAGTCATCCGAATGGAGTTCCGAAACTTTCAAAATTTCTGTTAACATAATATAGTAGTATAGAGTTTTCAAACTTTATATCATTTTTGTGTAATTCAATAATTCTATTTCTGTATCTGTAAGTTCTTTTTCCTCATAAATATTCGCCTCAACGATTTCTTCTTCTGATGAATCAGATGAATAAGATAAACTCTCGGGAACTTCGTATTCTTTCAATGAAAGAATCATATCATACAAATTATTGATATGAATATCTTCAATTGTTGAAAGATTTAAAAAAAAACCGTTCTTATTTTCAGAATATGATATATCATTACTCTGAATATAATACAATACAATATCATTTAATTTGTCATCTTTATTTCTGAACAGCAAATTAAAGATAGAATTACGTTTCTCTTCACAATTCATTATTATAGAAATAGAAGTCTTTTATCAATATTATACGAGTTTCGCAACAACTTGAATCTGTTCAGCCTTGTATTTTAATCGTGTGGCCATAATCTCTATCTTAAACTCTTTGTTAATTTCAAGTGTATCTGCCTCAGGTGAGTAATTTTTTGGTATAATGATAAGCAACGGACTTTCCTTAAACTCAGTTAGTTCTTTGTATTTGACAAAGGCAATCGCACCCATTTTAGTTACTGAATTGATCGTGCATTTGATATTCGCACCCTTCATGGGATTCAGAACAGAGCATGAATATTTAATCGTATACATTATTTTGCTTTGATTGTTCACACTGATCACCTTCCCCATAGATCTTTCAATAATCTCAACACTATCTTTCATAATATAACCATCTTCACAACAGACACCTTCCATCTCTTTCTTTAACTTCTCATCAATTGCATTTCCCATCGTCGAACGGATGTCCCGAGGATTGACATGAATTTCTTTACTCTTGACACACTCGCGAATAAGGTCTTTCATTAAGTAGTCTTATATATATAAAATACATTTATTTAAATCAAATTTACTGGATTTCTGTTCTGTCATCAAAATTGAACGGTGGATATTTCAACCACATTTCATCATAACTAAGATAATTGTTCTTTTTACTTTTCCCCTTGTTGTACCGACAAAGAATCTCAAATAATTTACATATTTTCTTTTTATTCATAACTAATGTTTCATAATTCTTTGAAAACTGAATATCTGACTCAGAAACTTTCTTACCCGAAGCAAGTATGTAATTGATTTCTTGTGAAAGATTACCTTTTTCTAAACCAATAATTCTCTCCGTTTTCCCCTCTACCGATACCGTAAAGAGAGTTGGAACTCTATCACCAAAACCCTTCAGAATCATATTCATTATATCGTGTTTCTTGAATCCTAGTGTGCTCGCGACACACATCTTTCCAGGTCCAGGAGGATACACCTTAGATTTATCTGAAGATGTTGTATCATCTGTAATTTTCAAAATAATGTTTTCCTTCTTTTGAGACTTCTGTGAAGTCGTATATCCCCATATTTCTTCAGTTTGAATGAGTTTTCTGTATTCTTCCGTCCGAGTGAAACTTGTAATATCCCTTTGTATATCCCTACGTTCAAATGTATTTGCCTTCCGGATAATTCCATCTTCAAGAATAAAGAACTGTGGATGATGTTGATAAACAACAAAAAATCCAATGATGTCCTTAGATTCCTGACCTTCATTCACGACATATCGTAATTTATACTTTCCATTCTTTTTATAAATGAAATTATACGATAAAATATCATAGAGTTCTTTATCTGTAATTAAGTTCATCAGAACAATATAGATTAGGGCGACCTTCATTTCGGCTCCAAGACGATCAGTTTCGTATTTTTTGAAGCTCCAATTCAATACATCTATATCTTCCAAAATATCAATGTATATATCCTCATTTTCATCGGCGGAGTTTATAATGTTCAAACTGCCAATGACATCATTCATTTCATATTTTGGTGCTATCTGTAATCTCTGGATTTCTTTCTTTTCCTTTGGTAGATAAATATCATGAGGATACTTTATTTCAGGATAACACCGATAATAGTAGGGTATATTGTC
>TARA_Y100000385_G_scaffold105006_1_pt1 | contig 10478 bp, 6 predicted proteins | sample TARA_Y100000385 | Tara Oceans TARA_Y100000385 (sample SAMEA2620980) | marine metagenome | biome: marine biome (ENVO:00000447); feature: surface water layer (ENVO:00002042); material: "saline water (ENVO:00002010), including plankton (ENVO:xxxxxxxx)" | depth 5 m
AAAGTATTCATTTACTTTGTTTTTGTAATAAGGTTTCAAATTTGGAGGAATACTTTTTAACATCTCAATTTCTTTGTTTTTTAATTCCAAGTAATCTTTATAAATTTCATTGTTATTTTTATTGAAATTGTCTGTTCCTTCTTTAGACTCTCGTTTTTGCTCTTCTTCTTGTTGTTTTGACGCCTTCTCCAACTCTAAAAGCTTTATTTTTATTTCTTCTTGCCTCATTAAAGAGGACAGGTCTAGCTCATTATTTATTAATTTATTTTCAACCTCTTCAATTTCTTTTATGATTTCATTTAAGCCATTTCCTTTTTTGGAACCATCATTGTTCATTTCTTGTGCCATTTCCATCAATCTTTTTTTTATTGCTGCTTGTTCAGCAGCCATTCTACCTAATTTTTCAAATGAATTTCCTTTACCATTAGGGTTTTTACCATTTTCTTGATCTTTAATAAACTTTTTCATGGCATCAATTTGTTTTTTAAGTTGTTCAGATGTTTTTGGTGCTGAGCTACTTGGTTTACCACTTATACCACCTGGTTTGTTGCATTGACCAGTTCCTGGCATACTATTCTGCATTTGTTCCATTACTTCGCTTAATAACAGACCAAGCTCATTAGTATGCATCATAACCGTTTGTTGGTTTGATTTCGCTTTTCTTGTCTTTCTTTCTGTTAAATTTCTAATACTGCTATTTAGTGACCTTTTAATAGATTGTAGCTCTTTATTTATTTTGTTACTGATCATAAGCTGTCTTTTAGCCAAGGCAGTTAGAGAATCGTCCATTATTTTAATTTCATCTTTTAGTTTTCGTTGTTCTTTTCCAACAGCAACATATTTTGGGTCTTGTGAATCAGTATTTTTAAGTGTGGTAAGTAAACTTTCCTGATCAATAGAAAATGTAACGAGTTGTTCTAATAGAATTCTAAGGGATGCCATATCTTCTTCAATTTGCTCTTTAGTTGACATACTCATAGATTTCATTTTATTGGCGAGACTTTTCATACCCTCACTCGCCTTTTTCTGTGCTTTTTCAGCCTTGTTGTTTTTGCTTTTTGAAAGCTCATCTTCAGCATTTTTAAGATCTTCTTGTAGTTCATTTTCTTCTTCTTCAGTATTTATGCTCTTAGGGTCAGAAAGTTCATTGTTTTTACTTTTTAAATCGAGTAGTTCTTCTTTAATAGAGTAAAATTCTGATTTAATTTTTTCTTGTTCTTTTACTTTTTCAAATGCAGAAAGTTCTTTATCTTTTGTTTTTTCACTTAGTTTTTCTTGTTCACTAGCCAATTGGTTTAATTCTTTTGCAATTTCTTCTGCCTTTTTTTCAACTTCAAGTCGCTTAAAGTGCTCAATAGCTCTGTCTAAATCTTTGATTAGATTTTCTTGAGATTGATCAATGTCTTCAATTTTATCAAGAACTTTATCTTTATTTAAATCTTTCACTAATTCATTTAATTCGTCGTAAAGTTTTTTCATTTCATCACTCATTAGTTCATCAACTAATTTATTTAATAGCTCCTTCTTTTCGTTAATTTCTTGGTTAAATACACTCTCTTCAAATGCCGTTCTTTCATTCATTTTTTTCTTTAAAGCTTCTAAATCTAGTTGAATGGCTTTTTGTTTTTTAAGAAAATTTTGAAGATTGTTTTCATCATTCCAGTCTAATTTTTTTTTATTTATAATTGATGATTTTATGTTTTTTAAATCATCGTGAAAGCTGCTTATTTGTTTTTCAATGTTTTTAAGGGCATCTTCTTTTTCTCTGGAATTTTTTTCTCTTAGTTTCTTTCTTTGCTTTTCACTTGGAACATTAAATGTGTTTTTTCTTGATTGAGTTTCTTTTGCTCCAAACCCATCATTATCCCAAACAGAAAAATAATAATAGATTTTTTCATCAGAAGAAAGCGATAGTTTTTCAAAATCAAAATCAAAATTGAAACGACTTCTAGTACTGTTTTGGAAACCTACAGGAATACTGGTTTTTATGCTGTCCAAATTGCTTGAGTAAACAAACGAAAGTTTGCTAAAACCAAAATCGTCTTCAATTTCTCCAATAAAAAATTTATGGTCTTTGTAAATACTATCAACAAATTCATTACAACTAATGGTGGGATATTTATCTTTAGTTAATTCAATTTCATAAAATAAGGAGTCTGTAAAATTAGACTTCTCATTTTTTACTTGTACACAATATTTTTGAGATTTTTGAGGCTTGTAAACAAATGAATAAGAATTATTATCATTAGCAAAAGCATAAGAAGTGTCGATAAAGTCGATTTTCAAGGAAGAAGTACTTTTGGATTTAATATTCCAGTAAACATTAGTGCCAAAGGGTAAAGCAATTTTTGAAAAGTCCTCAAAAGTGTCATTCTCAATTCCAGTGTAGTCAGGATAAACAGCAATTTTTGTTTCTTTTAGCAACTTAGCTTTTGGTAAAACACTAACCTGATAAGTCACAGTGTCTCCTATTGAATTTTTTAAATAAAAAGAAAAGTCTTTTTGATTGTTTTCAAACCTATACTCAAAATGAAATTTCCTCGTTTTAGCTGGGAAAAACCTGCCGCCATCAACATAAAGAATTATTTTTTCAGGGTCAACTTTTCCAATAGTTTTAATAGATAAGTCTAAAGTTTCCCCCTCAAGAACACTTAATAATTTACCATCATTAATTAAAAAGGAGTAGGATGGTTCAGCGGTAAAAGAATCATTAAATTGAATAATCCTCTTTAAGGGAGAAAAAATAAAACTAGGAAAAGATAAAGAGCACAAAAAAGAAAAAAGAAATAGTACAAAAAAACCAATAATATATTTTTGAAATTGCTTTAAATTTAAAGGGCTTAATAGATCAAATTTTAAAATATTCAATGATTTTTTGGAGATCGAAGCCTCTAAAAGACTATGATTATAAACAGTGCTATTCTCCTCCAATTCAATTACATTGGTAAGCTGATCAGCAATTCCAGGAACATGAATATTAATATTAACAGCAGCCTCTTTGTAATTCATTCTGTTTATCAAACGAAGCGAACGAAGAAAAGGGATAACAAAATGAATAGAAATTGCTATAATAAGGAGCACTAAACTTCCAAAAAAAAGAATAGACCTTCCAAAGGATGAAAAACGAAAATATTTTTCAAGAATAATTAATCCAAAAAGTAGTATTAGCGTTATTGCACCAGTTAAAAAAAAACCTTTTAACGCCTCTAGTCGATAATATTTATCTATAAATTGATCTAACTTTTTGGTTAGAGATAAATATGTTGGATGAGATTTTTTCAAGGAATTAAAATTAAAGCAAAAACTTTAAGTCAAATCTAAAAAAATCATAATTAATACTAAACAGAATTAATTTAAAAGATCATTAAAAGGATAATTGTAATTTTGCCTAAAATTTATTAGATGAATATAAGAATAACAAAAGCATTTGATTTTGAGGCGGCACATGCCTTAGATGGTTATATGGGCAAGTGTAAAGATATACATGGGCATAGTTACCATTTAGAAGTAACTTATATTGGATCACCAAAAAATGATCAAGATCTTGCCGACTGTGGAATGGTAGTTGATTTTGGGGATGTCAAGAAAATAGTGAAAGAAAAAATAATTCCAATATTTGACCATAGGCTAATCTTAAGAAAGGACTCAAGGTTTAAAGAAATAGCAGCAATAAACGAGAGAATAAGATTGGTAGATTATCAACCAACATGTGAAAATATGCTAATTGAAATTGTAAGCATACTGAAAAAAAACCAACCAAAAGGAACCCATTTGGTTAAGGGGTTTTTAAGAGAAACTGCTAACAGTTATGCAGAATGGTTTTTAGAGGATAATAAATAGAAAAATGAATAAAATAGAGCTGCAAAAAGAAAAAGCATCCAGTTGGTTTAAATCATTAAGAGATCAATTTTGTAAGTCCTTTGAAGAAATTGAAAAAGGAAGTTTTGAAAAAACTCTTTGGGATCACAAGGGGTCAGGAGGGGGAGAAATGAGCATTATGAAAGGAGAGATATTTGAAAAAGTTGGGGTAAATATTTCTACAGTATCAGGAAACTTTAGCGAAGAATATAGAAATAAAATTAAAGGAACCCAAAAGTCACCTAAATATTGGGCTTCAGGGCTAAGTTTAGTGGCCCACATGAATTCTCCAAAAGTTCCTGCATTTCATTTTAATACGAGGTTTTTAGTTACATCGGAAACCTGGTTTGGCGGCGGAGCAGATATGACACCAACATTTATTAACGAAGAAGATAACCATTTTTTTCATTCTAAAATGGAAGAAGCATGTAATGCGCATAATGAAAAGTATTACCCAAAATTTAAAAAACAATGTGATGAGTATTTTTTTCTTCCTCACAGAGACGAACCAAGGGGAGAGGGGGGCATTTTTTTTGATCATCTAAATACAAAAGACTGGGAAAAAGATTTTGAATTTGTAAAAGAGGTAGGTCGTAAAACACTTCAAGCGATTACAACAATTGTTAAAAACAACATGCACAAGGATTGGACTAGAAACGAAAAGGAGCAACAACTAATTAAAAGAGGAAGGTATGTAGAGTTTAATTTGCTTTGGGACAGAGGAACACTTTTTGGAATAAAAACGGGTGGGTCAACAGAAGCTATTTTAATGTCAATGCCACCAACAGCAAAATGGATATAAAAATTTAACAATTGCAATTATAAAAGGAATCTTATATTTTTGAGAAGTCCGACTATGATAGATATCGAAAATATAATTAGAGAGCTTTCGGCAATTCCCGATCCAGAAATTCCTGTAATCAGTATAAAAGAGCTAGGAGTACTAAGGGATGTAAGCTATAATGGAGAGCAACTAGTTGTTACAATCACGCCAACCTATTCAGGTTGTCCAGCCATGGACAGGTTCCAATCTGACATTAAAGACAAATTAAAACAAATGATGGTGGAACAATTTAAAATTGTTTTACAGTATGACCCCCCTTGGACAACAGATTGGATAAATGAACGAGCAAAAAAAAAATTAAAAGCATATGGCATCTCTCCACCAAACAAAATAGGCTACGAAAAGAAAGTAGAATGCCCAATTTGTAATTCCAAAGAAACAGAAGTAGTTAGCCATTTTGGATCAACAGCGTGTAAGGCGATGTATAGGTGTAAAACATGTTTAGAACCATTTGAGTATTTTAAATGTTTATAGCAGTATCTTTTAGCATTAAAAAAGCCTTTATTAGATAAATAAAAGGAAAAATTATTCTACAACTCAAAGGCATAATTTGTAATTTTAAAAGCAAAACATTTAAACATAGAAAAATCAAAAAGAAAAAAAAACAATCAAATTCTAAAAGGGAAAGCATATTTAAAATAATAGCAATTTCTATTCCTTTCGTTGTGCTTTTTATAATATAAATTTTTCTTCGTAGTATTAATTATGGGAATGAATTAAACCTCTTTAAAGAATACTCTTCGGACCATAGGTTTTTTGTGATTAATGAGCAAGTTGGAAATAAATATTTCACAAACAAAAATGATGTTACGGTCGCAAAACATGACATATTTTTGAAAGAAAAGCCAGCAAATACATTTCGTATTTTCATTCTTGGCGCTTCCTCAAGTATTGGGTTTCCTTATAAAAACGCAACCACTTTTGACCTAAGTATAAAATATCAATTGTCGCACTTGTTTCCAGAAAAAAAATTTGAAGTTGTTAACTTATCACTTAACGCTGTTAATTCATTTACTTTATTAGACTTTTCAAAAGAAATCCCCAATTATTCTCCAGATATGATTTTAATTTATGCTGGTCATAATGAGTACTATGGAGCTTTAGGTGTTGGATCCTCTTCCAAAATAGCAAGTAATAGAATTATTACAAAGGTTTTAATTCAGGCAAGAAAGTTAAGGGTTTTTCAATGGTTACAAGATTGGACAAGTGTAGAAAAAAATAAAAAACAGTTGATGGAAAGAATGGCTGAAAATAAAAGTATTTCGTTTCGGTCAAAAGCTTTTGATAAAGGAATCAATCAGTATAAGGAAAACATGGAAGAATTATGTAATATCTTTCATGAAATAGACATTCCGGTGCTATTTAGCACAATTGTAAGTAACGAAAAAGATTTAGAACCATTTGGCAGTATTGATACAGATACAGAAAAATCGGCAAATTTTCAGTTTAATTTAGCTCGCAAGGCATATCTAAGTGGGGAATACAAGCTTGCTAAAGAAAAATATGTATTAGCGAAAGAATTAGACGTACTAAGGTTTAGGGCACCCTCTAAAATCAATCAAATTATAAAGGAAATTTCAAAGAATTACAATAATGTTTACTTAGTTGACTCAAAAGAAAAAATAGAAGAAGAAACGGAAAATAAAATTTTAGGAAAAGAGGTGATTCTCGAACATGTTCACCCAAACTTGTTCGGACACCGTCTTATTTCTTATGCTTTTGTAAATGAGGCAAATAATAACAAACTTATTTCTTCAAACTGGCCACCTGAAGAAACGATAAAAAGAATTAGAAAGAATATTCCATATCCTAAAATAGATTCAATTAGAGGAGAATTTATTACATTAATGATGAAAGAAGACTGGCCCTTTAATCAGCCCATACCAAAAGAGTATAATTTTGGAGAAACCTATGAGCAAAAAGTAGCATTTGATTTATGTAATAACAACCAAAATTGGCATAAAAAAACAAATGAAATAAAGAGTCAATACTATAAGAATAGAAATTTTAAAGAGCTAAACACAATTCTGGAAAAACAGGCAATAATGTATAGTTATGACCCCTCAATGCAATTGAATGCTGGGGGAATTAATGGTCAGTTGAGAAATAATAATAGAGAAATTTATTACTTCTCCAAAGCGCATAACCTACGACCAGATTCGTCAAGCACACATAATTTAGCGATAGCATACCTTAGAAAAGATGAGCCAGAAAAAGCATTATACTATTTTAATTTCATGTTTCAAAAGCTACAACTTAAAATAGGCGAAGAGGGGATAAAACTATTAGACCCTATATTAAAACTAAAAAAGGAATTGGCGGAGAATGAAAAATCTCCGAAAGTTTTGTATGAAATATCAGAACAGTACAGAATGATTATTCTTACTGAAAATGCTAAAAAGTATCGCGATTTAGCGATTAAATACCAAAATTAAAGATTCAAAAGAAGGCTAGTTAAATTACAATTTCTCATATAGAGTAAAAGTATTCAAGTTAAGCTCCAGTTTTTGGTAGCCAGGTAATAAATCTAGTTTTCCATTAACTAGTTTATAGCTATGATTAATATTTGTATTTCTATCCAGGCTGATATATCCATACCTTTGAAAATAACCGTGCAAAGACCAATTGTTACGCAATGGATTGGTTATTGAAATAGTAGAATTTTCAGGGACTACAGTTATAACCTTAAACACATCATTTAGCATTAAATTATCTCTTTGAATAGTGTTGGCAAAAAATAAGTTAAGCAAAAGACTTAAAATTAAAAGGCTAAATGAAGTGTAAAGCAATCTCTTATAAATAATAACATTAAAAATAATTTTATTAATGAGTTCATTAACTGGATTCTTAATAAGAAGAGAAAAAGCAATGCTAAAAATGGGGAATGCAGCTGTAATATAAAAGCCACTTTGTTTCAAACTAATCATAATTGGAATTACACCTGAAAGCCCAACAGCTAAAAGGACTAAAAACCAACTTGATTGGGAATCTTTATTTAAGGGAACTTTAGAGAAAAACAAAAAAAGAAGCACTAGAATAAATCCAGGAATTAATTCTTGTAATAATTTCCAAAGAATCCAAAAACGATTGTCTACAGTTCGAATACTTGTAATACTTCCAACTACTTGCTTTTCAAAATAAGCTTCTAAGCTAATATAGCTTTCAGGTAGAAGAACAAAGAGAACTAAAAAAGGAATAATTATACCAAAAAGAGTAAGAAAAGAAGTAATAAAAAGTTTTCGATATAAAAAAGGAGGACGGAATAAAGTCTGCCAAAGTAATATGGATAAAGGAAATAAAGAAACAAACCCTTTTGTTAGAAACCCTAGAAATAACATAACTCCGCCTAGAAAATAAAACAGATATCTATTTTCATTGATGGCTCGAATAAAAAGCAATACAGAGAAACTTGTAAATATCATCATAGTGTTTTCTAGCATGTTATTTGAAGCAGACCAAGAAACTAATGGGGTTATAACCCAAAAGAAAAGAGGAAGCCAAGACAACTTATGATAGTTCTTAGGGGTTATTTTTCGCCAAATATTTGCAATAATAAATCCGGTGATAATGAAACAGCAAAAGGAATACCCTCTTTCAACAAACCTGCTTTCTCCAAAGAGGTCAAAAAATAGAGACTGAATACCAAAGGCAAGTGGAGGATGCTCATGAAAAGTAGGATAAAGAGTATTTGATAATAATAAATTCCAGAAAGAACCATAGCCATTCGATAGATTATTGGAAATAGCGGCATATAAAAGACCGTCCATAAACATTCCGTCGGAAAGAAGATGAGGAGAAACTAAAAAAAGAAAAACAGAAAACACTAAAAAATAAAATGGTAGGGATTGTTTTTTTTTCATTTTCAATAATAAATGATTTATATTAAGTTTTTGGAGGAGTTCACAACACTTAAAAAAGTATAATTTTAAAGATGGATGTTAATCAAGTTAAACAAATTTATTGGTTAATTTATAAATAGGACAGCCGGGGCGATGAGCACCTTTTAAATACCCTGTAGACATTAAAAATTCAGTAGTTATTTCTTTTCCTGTAAATTTAAAATTTTCTCTAAATAATGTTATCCATTGTTGTTTTGATCGGTAAGCATTTTTATCTAACCATGATTTAAATGAACCATGATTTTTTTTAAGTTCAAGTACTTTATTTGCATTAAAAATAATTGCGCATATTTTAAGTTTGTTTCTAATTATCCCCTTATTTGAAAGTAACCCATCAATATCCTTTTCCTTATAATGGGCTATTTTATTAATGCAATAGTTTGAATACGCGCTTCTAAAGGCTACTCTTTTATTTAAGATAGTAGTCCATCTTAGTCCAGCCTGATTAATTCCAAGAATTAATCGACCAAAAAGTTCATTATCTGAATTAACCTTAAAGCCATATTCAGTATCATGATAAAGACGATTAAGGTCATTTTCAGGCAAATTCCTTACATAATCGCAATATGTTGTTGGTCTATCCAAAGATGATTTTAAAATAAATATTCCTACAAATTAAATATACAGACAAGGATTCTTTATAGTTTAAAGTACTTAAAAAAAGAAACTATCTAGACTTCATCTCCTACTTTTCTAGTATATAAATTAATTTAAGGTAATATTTTGAAATAGATAGAGACAATCTAAAACAAGGATTTAATTGAAGTGGAGCCTATTATAGTTCAATAGTTAATTTCCAATTCATTTTTTTAAATAAGTATAACTTAAAACGATACAAACAATAATACATAATTGGAACTACTACTAATGTTAAAAAAGTAGCAAAGGTCAATCCGTATATGATAGCTAGACTCATTGGCTTAAAAAAGATAACGTTATCTCCCCCAAAAAACACTTGTGGGTCCCAATCAGAAATAAAAGTGAAAAAGTTAATGTTCAAACCTGACGCTAATGGGAATAATCCTAAGATAGTAGTAACGGCTGTAAGTAGAACAGGGCGAAGCCTAGTTTTCCCACCTTCAATTACAGAAAACTTAAAGTCTTCATGATCAATAATGTCGAAATTAGACAACCCTAATTCTTTTCTTTTTCTCTTTCTAATAAGATTGGTGTAATCAACCAATACAATCGCATTATTTACTACAATTCCAGCAAGAGAGATAATTCCAATCATGGTCATTATAATTACAAAATCATTTCTTGAAATAACAATACCAAGAAATACACCAGCTAAACTTAAAACAACAGAGGATAAAATAATTATAGGAGAGGAAAACGCATTAAACTGTGTTACTAGAATTAATAAAATTAAAAAAACAGCAAATAATAGAGCAGAGCTTAAAAAGGCTAACTCTTTTTCTTGGTCCTCCATTTGTCCTGTAAATTTATAATTAAATCCATCGTTAAAAAAAGCTTTCCCATCATCAGATTCAGCAAACGATTCAAGATGATTTTTAACAATTGTAGTTACCTCATTAGGGTTAAACCCCTCTTGAACACCAGTAAATACTGTTACTGTGTTTTTCTGGTTTTTTCTTATTACAGCAGCATGCTTATTTATGATTTTAATATTTTTAACAACAGCACTAATTGGAATACTCAGTTTTTTACCCATATTATTCATGAACATTATTTTCTGTTGCAAAATAGAAGAAATGCTATTTCTGTCTTTATTGTTAAATCTAATATTAACATCGTAGTCTTCTTCGTTGTAGTTGTAAGTAGAAACGTCTTTGCCAAATAAAGAGGTTCTTATGCTTTGTGCAATTTGCCCAGTTGATAATCCAACTCTTTTTGCATATTCTCTGTTTATATTG
>TARA_Y100000385_G_scaffold290388_1_pt1 | contig 10453 bp, 8 predicted proteins | sample TARA_Y100000385 | Tara Oceans TARA_Y100000385 (sample SAMEA2620980) | marine metagenome | biome: marine biome (ENVO:00000447); feature: surface water layer (ENVO:00002042); material: "saline water (ENVO:00002010), including plankton (ENVO:xxxxxxxx)" | depth 5 m
AAAAAAACGGGCAAAGAAAAACACCTGAACGTTTCGCTATACTCAATAAAATTTACGACTATGATGATCACTTTGATATAGAAACAATGTATGTCAAAATGAAAAATCAAAATTATCGAGTCAGTAGAGCTACTTTATACAATACAATTGAACTTCTTCTTGATTGTAACTTGGTTAGGAAACACCAATTTGGAGAAAATCAAGCTCAGTATGAAAAAAGCTTCACTAACAAACAACACGATCACCTAATCTGCACACAATGTAAAAAAGTAATAGAATTTTGTGATCCAAGGATTCAAAATATCATGAACACTGTTGAAGAAAATATTGGATTTAAAGTATTTCACCATGCATTGAACATGTACGGAATGTGTAAAAAAAACGAAAATGGTGAGTGTACCAAAAACTAATAAAAATATTAATAAAAAATGGCCATTGATGTTCTTTTAGGTCTCCAATGGGGAGATGAAGGTAAAGGAAAAATTGTTGATTTTTTAACCTCAAAATATGACATAATCGCTCGATTTCAGGGAGGTCCTAACGCAGGTCACACTCTTGAATTTGATGGAATAAAGCATGTTCTACATACGATTCCATCAGGAATTTTCCATCCCACAGCAATCAATTTAATTGGAAATGGAGTCGTAATAGATCCTATTATATTCAAAAAAGAATTGGAAGAATTAGAGAAACTTAATTTAGACTTAGACGGAAAACTTCTTATTTCAAAAAAAGCCCACTTAATTTTACCTAGCCATAAATTACTTGATGGCGCCTCTGAAAAAGCAAAAGGGAAAGATAAAATTGGATCTACGCTCAAAGGAATCGGCCCGACGTATATGGACAAAACTGGTAGAAATGGTCTCAGAATTGGTGATATTGAACTAGATGACTTCAAAGAACGTTACAGTAAATTAGTCTCAAAACACAAACAACTACTTACTCATTATGATTATAATTATGACCTAGAAGAAATGGAAGCGGAGTGGTTTGAAGCCATAGAAAGACTGAAGAAAATTAGATTTATAGACAGCGAACATTACCTAGATAAAGCTACCAAACAAGGGAGAAAAACTCTTGCTGAAGGGGCTCAGGGTTCACTTTTAGACATAGATTTTGGGACCTATCCATTTGTAACTTCTTCCAACACCATTTCGGCTGGAGCCTGTACTGGGTTGGGTATTGCTCCTAATAAGATTGGAAAAGTATTTGGGATTTTCAAAGCCTATCTAACTCGGGTTGGAAGTGGACCTTTCCCGACAGAGCTACTGGATGAAACTGGTATTAAAATTCAAAAATCTGGAAATGAATTTGGCGCAACAACTGGTCGCCCTAGAAGATGTGGGTGGATAGATATTCCAGCATTAAAATATGCTATAAACGTTAACGGAGTAACCTCACTTATGATGATGAAAGCAGACGTTTTAAGCGAATTCTCTACCATTAAAGTTTGTACACATTACAAATATAATGGCGAAATTATAGATTATCTTCCCTACAACATTCAAGAAGATAGAATTGAGCCGATATATAAAGAATTTCCATGTTGGAAAGAGGACATCACCGGTAAGACACAAATGTCTGAACTGCCAAATGAATTAATTACTTATGTCAATTACTTAGAAAAGACACTAGAAACACCTATTTCTATCGTTTCTGTGGGACCAGATCGAACTCAAACCATTCATAACAAATAAAATCAAGTCCCCCTTAAAGAGGACTTTTTTATGCAAAGATTTTTAGCCTTTCTTTCTATTATCTATCTAATCGTACCCATAGGAGGGGTATGTGCGCAGTCTAAAATTGAAATCATTAATGCCGATGAAATTTCCTTCAATCAAAAATTAAATAAGAATAGACAAGTGCTTCGTGGAAATGTTAAAACAAAACATAAAAATAGGATTATGACCTGCGACAGCGCCTATTATTATTTAAATGAAAATAAAATAGAAGCTTTTAATAATATTCATATATGGGAAGAAGACCAGATTACCATCAGAGGGGAGTATTTGATTTATCATGGAAATGAACAACTTGCAGAAATAGAGCAAAAAGTTATTTTCATTCACAAGGACATGCGTCTTTCCTCAAGAAAAGTTCTTTACAACTTTACTTCCAAAAAAGCCTCTTTTAACCAACAAGCGTATATTAAACAAAATCAAAAATCAATTTCTAGCAAAGAGGGGGTTTATGACATTCAAGAAGAAAAATTTAATTTTTACAAAGAGGTAATCTTGACAGATGATATTGACACACTTATTGCTGATAGTGTTTATTATAGTCTAAAAACAGAAGAGGCTACTTTTTCTTCTCATGTAACTTTAAAAAACGAATCTATGCAAATTAATGCTAAATCTGGATGGTTGAATAAAAGCAATGGAGATGCAACACTTCAAGGGGAAGTTCAAATCCATCATTTAATTGATGGAGCAAAATTATTCTCTGACCATTATCGGATCGATGGAGAAAAAAACACATCCATATCCTACGGAAATGCTCTCATAGAAATCCCAAGAAAACAGGATACTCTATATCTTATGGGAGACACCCTTCATTATTCGGAATATAATGACATAGCAATATTTACTGCTGGACCAATGGCTGCCTTCCATAGCAAAGAAATTACAGGTAAATGTGACTCCTTGTCGTACAAAAAAAGTCAGAAAGAAATGAATCTTTTCTTTTTACCCGCCATATGGATAAATGAATTCTTACTTACCGCAGATACTATTACAGTAAAACTTGAACCGGGTGATTTTGTGAAAGAAATTGATTTGAATAAAAATGCATTTATTAGTTCAAAGCTAAATAATCAGCAATTTAATCAGATAAAAGGTGAAGAGATGAATGCACATTTCTTAAGGAATAAAATTAGTAATATTGAAGTTGATGGAAATGGAGAAAGTTTATACTACGTAGAAGAAGAAAATCAAAAAACCGCCCGAGGCGTAAACAAAGTAATATGTAGCCATATGAATATATCAATTTACAGCAATAAAATTAAAAACATTACTTTCTATGAGAACGCAGATGCGAGCATTAAGCCTATTGAACAAGTAAACCCAGAGTATATGCAATTAAAAAACTTCATCTGGTATGAAAAACAAAAAACATCACTAATAATTGACGAAAGGATTAATAAATATAAGGATCTTTTTGAGAGTAAAATTATCCCCTAGAGAAGTTTTGTAATAATAAATTTGAATAGTTAAGTCAATAAATTGCAATAAATGCTTTGACATATTCTAATTTTTAGTAAATTCACACATTCTAAAGAATTAGTTCATCAAGTAACAATAACAAAGAAATAAAATTTTACAGATATGAAAAAGATTATTCTTTCATTAGCAGCAGTTTTAGCTTTTGCATCAACATCTGATGCGCAAACACGTAAAGGTACTGTATTGCTAGGTGCTGGAACTCAAATGTCAGAAACAGAATGGACAACATTAGCCATTACTCCTAAAGTAGGTTATTTTGTACAAGATGGTATTGCCATTGGTGCTTTAATCAATTTCCAATCAGATAATATCGACAAAGCAGAATACGAATTAAATAATACAGTGGCAGAAATCGGTGTATTTAGCCGCTACTATGTGTCCAACAACTTATTTACTGAAATTTCTTTGAGCAGTATGAATTCAAGTTCAGAATCTTATGAAAACATTGAGGATTACTCTCAAGTATTTGTTAATGGCGTTCCTCAATTCAATGCAGATGGCTCTGCTTTGATGGCTCTTCAAGAGATTGAGCAAGTGATTGAAAACTCAATGAAAACTTTAAACTTCAATTTAGGTATGGGTTATACAATTGTTTGGAGAGAGCACTTTGCAGTTGAACCATTCATGAATTTGACCTTCATGAATGGAGAACAAAAAACATATGATGCGGAAAATCTACAAGTAGAATCAGACGATTTAAAGGGTACTCACTTCAATTTAGGTGTAAATCTTAGCTTATTTTTCTGATATTGAAACTATTTACTATTAAAGGTTTGCTTGGCAAACCTTTTTTTTGTCTAAAATTTAGAGATAACGTCTGAGCCAAGAGTCTTTGACAGGAACCTCCCAAGAGGAAGATAATTCTAACTTGGATGAAATAAGATTATTAAAAACTTTACTTTCGGCGTCTAACTCGCCCGAATCTATAGCTTCTTTAAAACTATAAAGTGTCATAAGGTAAACTTCATTATTTTTTTTGTAAGCGATAGAAAAACGATCAAAGAAAGAAAGCTGGTATGTTTGTCCAAAATACTTAAATAGCTCTGTAAGAGAATCAATTGAGCAACCCGATGCCATTTGCCTTTGCTCATCAGCAACCACAATAACAAAACAACCATAAATAATATTATGTGTGCCATGAATCGGCTTGCCATGCGAATACCACTGGCCAATAAAAAAATTTATTTTGTCGTCTATCTCTTTCATCTCAGAATCGCTAAGGAGGCGGTCTGATTGAAATATCCATACTCGACTACTCTGGGGCAAATCTTCAAAGGGAACCCACATACCTATAGATCTTTTGCAGTAGCAATCATTTCTGCTAAATCTAAAACCTCGACTTCATCTTCTTTTTCTTTATTCTTTACTCCGTCAGTCATCATGGTGTTACAGAAAGGACAACCAGTAGCGATCACTTCTGCCTTTGTCTCAAGAGCCTCTTTAGTACGCTCAATATTAACATCTTGAGTACCTTTCTCAGGTTCTTTAAACATTTGGGCACCTCCTGCACCACAGCAAAAGCCTCTCGATTTACATCGTTTCATTTCTATAAGCTCAGCATCTAGATTCTTTATAAGTATCCTTGGAGCTTCATAAACACTATTAGCTCGACCTAAATAACAAGGATCATGAAAAGTTATTTTCTTTCCTTTGTAGTGTCCACCTTCAACCATTAGTCGACCTTCATCTATAAGAGATTGGAGCATCTGAGTATGATGAACCACTTCAAAACTACCCCCTAATTCGGGGTATTCATTTTTTATAGTATTGAAACAGTGAGGACAAGTTGTTACAATACGCTTTACTTCATAAGCATGAAGAACCTCAATATTTGCCATAGCTTGCATTTGGAAAAGGAATTCATTTCCAGCTCGCTTAGCGGGATCTCCACTACAAGATTCCTCAGCTCCTAAAACAGCAAATTTAATGTCAATATTGTTCAATATTTTCACAAATGCTTTAGTAATCCTCTTAGCTCGATCGTCAAAACTACCTGCACAGCCAACCCAAAAAAGAATGTCTGGAACTTCACCTTTAGCGATCATTTCGGCCATTGTAGGTACTTGTAAAGGGGTCTTTTTCATATTATTCATCTCTCCATTTTAAACGATCTAGTGCCGGAAACTGCCAAGGGGCACCATTATTCTCTACATTATTGAACATCGAATTTAATTCTGTCGGAGCAGCTGACTCCTCCATAACAAGATACCGTCGCATATCTATAATAATCGAAAGTGGGTCTATATTTAAAGGACAAGCTTGAGTACAAGCATTGCAAGATGTGCATGCCCAAAGTTCTTCTCGTGAAATATAATCATCTAACAAAGATAGCCCATCTTTACTTTCTGGACCATTGGCAGTAATATTTGTGCTATATTCTTCTAGTCGATCTCTAGTATCCATCATTATTTTACGAGGAGAAAGAAGTTTTCCTGTCTGGTTAGCAGGGCATTCAGATGTACATCTTCCACACTCTGAACAAGAATACGCATTCATCAATTGTACCCAATTTAGATCGTTAACGTCTTTCGCACCAAATCTTTGTAAAGATTCTTCCTCAACACCACCATCAGGCACTGCATATGGATCAGCATTGGGATCCATCATTATCTTAACTTCTTGAGTTACAGAAGCCATATTAGTAAAACTACCTTTCGCATCTAGATTGGAAAAATAAGTATTCGGAAAGGCTAAAATTATATGAAAATGTTTTGAATAAGGCAAATAGTTCAAGAAAACTAGTATTCCAATAATATGAAACCACCACAAACCTCTTTCAAACAGGTAAACTGTTTGAATATCCATAGAGCTAAACAAAGGCAAAAACCAAGAACTTATTGGATAAGATCCCGCTTGGACGTAATGATCAACTCCGAGATTCTGAAGATGTAAATCGGATGACTGCAACAATAAAAATGCAGACATGAGTAAAATTTCAAAAACTAATATCAAATTAGCATCTGTTTTCGGCCAACCGTCCATCTCTTTCATCACAAACCGTTTAATTTGAAGAACGTTTCTTCTAATAGCAAAAATAACACATGCCACAAGAACTAAAAATGCAAGAATTTCAAAGCTACCTATCAAAAAATCGTAAAGTCCACCTAAAAAAGAAAACACCCTATGCGTTCCAAATAACCCATCAATAATAATTTCTAAAACTTCGATGTTTATAACAACAAAACCAACATAAACTAAAGCATGAAGAAAAGCAGCAATAGGACGAACAGTCATTTTAGACTGACCTAACGCTACTCTAGCCATTGTCTTCCAACGAAGAGATGGCCGATCAAAACGATCAATATCTACACCAATCTGAATATTCCGCTTTATTCGTAGCACATTCCTACCAAAAATAAATCCTGCAATACCTAAACTCAATGCAAAAATCAGATTTGACAATCCCATGGGGTTAATTTAAATTAGTAGTGTCGACAAGCGATTCTTTGCGCCCAAAAATAGAAAAATGAACATATCGTTTTGGATTATTTCTCAAATCTTCCAGTAACAGATCTAATTGCAACATGGAAGAAGTCATCTCATTATAAAGTTTATCACTAGATAAAAGTTTCGAAAAACTTCCACTTCCTGAATGTACTTCATGTAAAACCAAATCAATACTATGCATGGTTTGATTGGCTTGAGAAATAGCATCTGAAAAGCTAGCCGAAGCCAACTCTTCACTAAATAATGCTGCATTGGTCACAATCGTCATAAAATCATCTCTATGAGAGAAAAATGCTGCAGAAAGAGAGTCAATATTCCTTGCGGCTCTACTGATACTTTTTTGATTTACTTCAATTAATTTAATTACGTTCTCAGACAACATAGTAACTGATTTTAAAGTAGAGTCAACGGTATTCATCAACTTTTCAGTACCGTCTTTGATGGGGACAAATTGCTTTGTCACCTGCTCGGTAAGTGAAATTTTAATATCCCCTAGAAGCGTATCTCCAGAAACTGCTATGTTCCTAGACTTACCAGGAACCATTTGTAATCCTTTTGCGCCCATAATATCCATATCGTATATTTCAAATTTGGTGTCAACACCAAAATCCAAGGGCTTGGAGATATGAAAACCAACCAAAAGTGGCCCACCGAATGAAACATCAAACATTATTTCAGTGACTTGACCAATTTTGTATCCATTTACCGTCACTGGCTGTCCAACTTCTAGACCATGGACATGTTCATAAAATGCATAATATTCTTGTTTGGCACTAAAAACATTCTTTCCTTTCAGAAAATTATATCCACCAATTAAACAAGTAATTGTTGCTAGTGTGGTAATTCCAATAACCAATTCTTTGCTATATTTCATACTTGAAATTTGTTGTATCAAAAATACAACTTATTTAAGAAGTTTTACTACCTTATTTAATTCCACTTTCTCTTCTTGGTGAATTCCGACCACAAAACAGTCATGAAAACCATTTTTCATGAGAATTTCCTTATGGTTACGAACTGCTTCTAGGCTCTTAAACCTACCGCTAAAATAAGTGAATCTATCATTGAATATAAAGAAAAAAGAATCTTCTATATTAAATAAAATTGAGGAATTTATAGGACTAGATGAACTAAATATTTGAACCGAAAAAAAAGTTTTTTCTAGTTTCATTTCAATATCTGATATCGCATCAGAGGAATCAACTAATTCTGAGAGCATACCATCCTGTTCCTCTCTGTAAGACTTAAAGGCTCTATACAAGGCCGAAGCCATGAAGGTCTTTCCCTGTTCTGAGTTTAAAAAATCTTCCTCTTTTGGATTGGTCAAAAAGCCTAATTCTACAAGTACAGAGGGCATAGCAACTCTACTAGTAACATACAAGGGTTCTCTTTTCACACCTCGATCTCGACGATTAACTCTTTCTCTAAATTGAGTTTGAATTTTGTCTGCCAATAATAAGCTATTGTTTTCATACATTTTCTGATACAGTGAAACCTCAATCTGATACTCGGGGCTAGTAACATCAAAATTTTCATAATTAATTCGGTCTTCTTGAGTAGAAATAATGGGATTCTCTTTAATCGCTACTCGAGAATGCCTACCATGATTAACCCCCACGACAAAAGAGGAACACCCATTTGCTTGAGGATCAGTAAAAGCGTCACAGTGAATAGAAATAAACAAATCTGCCTTCTCTCGATTAGCTAGAGCAGTTCTTTCATAAAGTTCTGGAAACTCATCTTCTTTTCGAGTATAAATAACCTCAACTTCAGGTATATTTTCTGAAATATAAGAGCCGAATAACAAAGACACATCAAGAGCTACATCTTTTTCCACTGAAGAGTAGCGGCCAGTTCCTAAATTTCCAGGATCTTTACCTCCATGACCTGCATCAATAACTATCTTATGAATACCTGTCATGGGATCAGCAGTAAATAAATAAGACCAAACTGGCAAGGAGTAAAGTGTAAGAAATATTGCAAAAATTCGTTTCACCTTTGGTCGCTTTTTTTAATTAGTTTTGTACCGTAATTTATAACAAAAAATAAAAATAAAATTCACTTTTGTCCTCAAAGAATTTACATCTTATTATTCTTTTATATTTTTTGACCCAATATGGATCTCAGTTGCTCCTTGCACAGGATATGAATAATGACAGTACTTTGGCAACTACCCCATTCTTAGAATCTGAAGTGACCTACTTTTCGAAAGACTCAAGTGTGGTAGACATATTAGAGAAAAAAATTTACTTGTATCACCAAGCTCAAGTAAACTATGAAGATATTGAACTTCAGGCTGAATATATAGTTCTAGACTGGAAAAATAATACAGTTTATGCCATTGGTATTCCAGACAGCGCGGGTAATATTATAGGTAAACCAATTTTTAAAGAAGGAGGTGAAACCTACTATTGTGAGAGTATTTTATACAATTTTTCGACTAAAAAGGGGAATATTAAACAGATGAAGACTCAAGATGGGGAGGGATATATTCATGGTGAAGAGCTCAAAAAAAGTGCCGATAATTCTATGTTTATTCAAGAAAGTAAATATACGACTTGCTCCGAGGATGAGCCTCACTTTTATATAAGGGCAAAAAAACTAAAAATAGTTCCCGGAAAAAGAATTATTTCTGGGCCCGCTAATTTAGTCATAGCAAATATTCCCACTCCAGTGTATATTCCTTTTGGGTTTTTCCCGATTCAAGACCAACAAAGTTCTGGATTTATTATGCCAACCTATGGTTATTCCGTAAATCAGGGATACAACTTGACAAATGGAGGCTGGTATTTTTCATTAAATGATCACATGGACCTTGCCATAAGAGCTGGAGTATTTTCTTTGGGATCATGGAGAACCAAAGTGCAAAGTTCATATATAAAAAGGTATGCTTATAATGGAAGTTTTAGCTTAAGTTATTCAAAGAATTTATTGGGAGAAGAGGGATTATCAAATTTTCAAGATAATAGAGACTTTTTTATCAACTGGGTTCACAATCAAGATAATAAAGCCCATCCCAATAGTCGGTTTAGCGCCAAAGTGAATGCTGGATCAAGCAGCTTTAACCAACTAAATTCAAATCAAACCAATGATTATTTAAAAAATACACTTACATCTAACATATCCTTCAGTTATTCTTTTCCTAACAAGCCATTTAATCTATCCTCAAATCTAAGACACAGTCAAAATACTCTGAACAATTCAATCAGCTTAAGCCTACCTGACCTAGCTTTTACTATGAACCGCATCAATCCTTTTGAGCGAAAATTAGCTTCTGGAAAGAAACGCTGGTACGAAAATATAAACCTGAGCTATACAGCAAATGCCAAGAACCAAATTGAAACCATAGATAGTTTACTATTTCAGTCTGAAACCATAGATAATATGAAGTATGGAATCCAACATAGGGTACCTATCAGTAGTACCTTTAAGTTATTAAATCACATCAATGTAACACCCAATCTTAATTATACAGAACGATGGTATTTTAACCGTATTGAGCGATCCTGGGACGAAGAAATCTTATCGGTTGTTCAAGACACCATTTCGGGATTTCGCTCTGTAAGAGATTTCAACACAGGATTTAAATTGAATACAAAAATATATGGAATGTACTCCTTCAGGTCCGAAAAAATAAAAGCTTTAAGACACATAATCACACCTAGTATTTCCTTCAGTTACCGACCTGACTTTAGCGACGAAAAATGGGGCTATTACGATTGGAGTACTATTGACTCAATAGGAAATAAACAAAGATACTCATACTATCAAGAGGGTTTGTATGG
>TARA_Y100000385_G_scaffold224983_1_pt1 | contig 10443 bp, 11 predicted proteins | sample TARA_Y100000385 | Tara Oceans TARA_Y100000385 (sample SAMEA2620980) | marine metagenome | biome: marine biome (ENVO:00000447); feature: surface water layer (ENVO:00002042); material: "saline water (ENVO:00002010), including plankton (ENVO:xxxxxxxx)" | depth 5 m
TTCTTGCCAACTAATAGCTGAAGTAGTTATATCTGAAATAACAGAGAACCGAATAGTTAAAGCCTGATTTATTAATACAGCACCAGAAGCATCTCTTGCGACTGCTTGGTAATTGATTCCTTGAGGTACACTTTGAGCAACCCCAATAAAGGGCAAGCAAAGTAATAGTAGTAATAGTTTTTTCATTGTGTTTATTTCTTTTCGCAGAAATATATTATTTCTCCTTTAGGAAGAGCATATCTCTCTACCAGTTTCGGATCTAGTTCATTTATAAAATTACTCTCAGTAACTTTAAATCCTGCGGATTCTAATCTTTTACCATAGTCTAATCCAAATAACCTTAAGTGGTCATCTTGCCAATATAATCTTTCTCTTTCCTTTGGGTCTGTTACGCTTTTATCTTCTTCAGTATTTGGATTGTTTGTGTCAATTGGAACTTGAAAGATTCCCCATCCTCCTGGTCTCATTACTCTATAAAATTCGGTCATTACTTTATGAGAATCATCTACATGTTCTAATACATGATTACAAATTACTACATCAAAAGTGTTATCTTCCATTGGTATATCATGAACATCCATTTTTACATCTGCCCATGGTGAAATTAAATCTCCAGTAGTATAATCTAAGTTCTTCATTGACTTAAACAGTTTTATAAAGCAATATTCTGGAGCAATATGTAAAAATTTTAGATTTTCTGTAAAAAAGTTTGTTTTTTCTTTCATGAAAAGCCACATTAATCTGTGTCTCTCTAAACTCATGCTATCTGGAGCTATTGCATTTTCTCTGGGGTTTATTCTTCCATAAGGAAGTAGTTTCCTGTATTTTTTCCCATTTATTGGATCTTCAAACTTATTTCCTCTCATAAAAAGAGAGAATATCTGCAAGAAAAAATGACTCACATGTTGTAGGTAATGCCTTGGTATTAATCGGGTAGCTAAGCTAATTATGGTTTTCATTATCTTATGTTGATTTCCTGCAAATATAGTATTATTTATTACAGATTTTCAGTAGTTTGTTTTTTATGCATCTGCGCATAAAATCCGTTTTTTTGTATTAAATCGTTATGTGTTCCTTCTTCAGAAATACTTCCATCATCTAACACAATTATATGATTAGCATTTTTAAGTGAGGAAGTCCTATGACTAATAATTATGTTTGTATTATTTTCAGTTTTATTTTTTAGGTTTTTCAAGATTTTCTGTTCTTTATTTGCGTCAATTGCAGAGAGACTGTCATCAAAAATAAATATTGGAGGGTTTATGAAAATAGCTCGAGCAATAGAGATTCTTTGTCTTTGTCCTCCAGAAAGTTGAACTCCTCTTTCTCCAATAATAGTATCATATTTCTTAGGAAAATTTTCTATTTCGTCATCTATTTCAGCAATTCTAGCAGCTTGTTTTATTTCTTCTGATGTAAACTTATCTTTTCCAAAACTAATGTTCTCATTTACAGTTCCTGAGAACAAAAACCCATCTTGTGGAACATAACCAATATTTTGTCTTAGATCAGATAGATTTAGTTTCTTTATATTCTTCCCACCTGAGCTTATATCTCCTTCAGAAGAATCATACAATCTGCATATCAGATTTGCAATGGTAGATTTTCCACTCCCAGTTTTTCCGAAAATTCCTAAAGTTTCATTTTCTTTTAACGTAAAACTTATGTTTTTCAGTGCCTGGATTCCAGTGTCAGGATAGGTGAAACTAATATTTTTAAATTGTATATCTCCAGTGGTATCTGTTCTTTCATTAGTAGGGTTGACAATTTCAGATTTAGTGTCTAAAAATTCATTTATTCGTTCCATAGACGCTTCTGCTCTTTGTACTAAGGAAGTTACCCAACCAACTGAAGCTACTGGCCAGGTTAGCATATTTACATAAATAATAAATTCCGCAATATTTCCGGTTGTTATATTGCCTTCAAAACTTTCTAATCCTCCTATGTAAATTGTAGTAATAGTACTAATTCCGATAAGTAAAATGATTAGAGGAAAAAACCAAGCTTCTACAGAAACAAGCTGTAGTTGTTTTTTAGTGTAGTTTTTACATTCCGAATAAAAATATTTAAAGGAATTTTCTTCATTCCTGAAAATTTTAATAACGTTTATAGCACTAAATGTCTCCTGAGAAATTGATGTTAAATCAGAAAGTTTGCTTTGTACTACTTCACTTTTTCTGTTTATTTGATTACTTACATAATAAACTGCAAAAGCTAATACTGGAAAAGGAATTAAAACATATAAAGTAAGAGTTGTGTTGATGCTAAACATCTTCCAGATTACTAAAGAGAATAGAAAAAACATATTAATAGTATACATCATTGCAGGACCTAAATACATTCTTACTCTGTTAACATCTTCTGTTATTCTATTCATCAAATCACCAGTGTTGTTCTTCTTGTAAAAAGACAAACTAAGATCCTGGTATTTTCTGTAGATTTCGTTTTTCAAATCAAACTCAATTCTTCTACTCATTACAATTATAGTTTGCCTCATAAAGAACATAAATATTCCTTTCATTACTGCAAAAAGCACTATGAGTCCTCCGTATTTTAATAAAGTTGTATGAATAGATTTTCCAATGGTAGGGTTGGATAAATTATTTTGTATATTATCGAATGAATGCCTTACAAATTCTGCCGGATAAAGAGCGAAAATAGTTGAAATCAGAATAAATATCGATCCAATTATAAGAAGTGTTTTATACTTAAATAGGTATTTGTTCAGATGGAAAAGATTCTTCAATTCTAATTTAGTGTTTCATTTTGGTAGGCCAAAAATAATAACTAATTTTGCAAACCGTTTAAAAAACGGATAAATTTCAATTTTTTAGAAGAAATTGTATTAATAAAAAATATTTGACATAATGATGAATGTAGAAGAAAAAGTTTCTAATCATGTAGTTACGAAAATGGAAACAATGGGACACGAACAAGTCATTTTCTGTAACGATAAAGTTACAGGTTTAAAAGCGATAATAGCAATTCATGACACAACCTTAGGTCCAGCACTTGGTGGAACCAGAATGTGGAATTATTCATCTGAAGAAGAAGCTTTACAAGATGTATTAAGGCTCTCAAGAGGAATGACCTTTAAAGCCTCTATTTCAGGATTAAATTTAGGAGGAGGTAAAGCGGTAATTATTGGTGATGCTTCAAAAATTAAGACAAAAGATTTAATAAATAAATTCGGGGAATATGTTGATAGCTTAGGAGGTAAATATATTACAGCTAAGGATGTTGGCATGAATACACAGGATATGGAATATGTTAGAGAAAAAACTAAACATGTTACAGGTATTCCGGAGTCCATGGGAGGAAGCGGAGACCCTTCTCCTGTTACTGCTTATGGTGTTTATATGGGGATGAAAGCGTCTGCAAAATTCAAATGGGGCTCTGATTCTTTAGAAGGAAGAACGATATTAGTTCAAGGAATTGGTCATGTTGGTGAAACTTTAGTGAAATATACAACTGAACAAGGAGCTAAAGTTTATGTTACTGATATTAATGATTTAAAACTAGCTGAGGTTGCTGAAAAATATGGAGCTGAAATTGCTAAGGGCGATAGTATTTACGATATGGATATGGATATTTATGCTCCTTGTGCACTAGGTTCAACTTTAAATACTGATACAATAAACAGATTAAAATGTCAGATTATTGCAGGTGCTGCAAACAATCAGTTATCTGATGAGGTAATTCATGGAAAAATGATAAAAGATAAAGGAATAGTTTATGCTCCAGATTTCTTAATTAATGCTGGTGGATTAATAAATGTGTATTCTGAAATTAGTGGATACCAAAGAGAAGAATCGTTATTAAAAACAAAGAAGATTTACGATACGACATTAGAGATTCTACTAAAAGCAGAAGATGAAGATATTACTACTCATCAAGCAGCTTTGCTTATTGCAGAACAAAGAATACAGGAAAATAAATAACACATGATTGCTAGAAGACACATTAGGTTAAAAGTAATGCAATCTTTATATTCTTACTTCTCTAATCCCAGCAATGAAATGTCAATCTCTGAAAAGGAAATGGCAAAAGATATCAGAAGTATATCTGACTTACATATTATTATTATTTCCTTTATTATAGAATTACATACATATGCAACTGATTTTCTAGAGGAAAACAAAACTAAATATATTCCTTCTAAAGAGGATTTAAATCCGAACACGAGATTTCTTAATAATAGAATTATAACGGCTTTTAAAAAAGACGAACTTCTTAATAAAAAAGTAAGTAGAATCTCATCTATTTGGAGAAAAAATGATTTAGATATTATTAGAAAAGTTTTTGTAGAGATGTACAAAAGCCAACAATATTCTGATTATTTAAATAATAAGAAAGATGATTTTAATCAGGATAAGAAATTTGTTCAGATTATGTTAAATGAATACATATTAGATAATGATATTTTCCATTTTATTTTACAAGAAAAAAGTATTTTCTGGACAGATGATTTACCTTTTATTTCTATGTTTCTAAAGGGGCAGATAAATAATATGAAAGAAAATAATAACAACTCTTTAGTTACAGATGTTTTTAAGAATAATGACGACAAGAAATTTGCTGTTGACTTGTTCAGAAAAACAATTAATAATGCAGATGAGTTTGAACAATTGATTGAAAGTAAAGTTAAAAATTGGGAGTTAGAACGAATCTCGAAGATGGATTTATTATTGATAAAAATGGCTCTTACAGAAGTGATTTCTTTTAAAGAGATGCCAATAAAAGTTTCTTTTAATGAATATATCGAGATTTCGAAATACTATAGCACACAAAATTCAAAGGTGTTTATTAATGGGGTTCTAGATAAAATTGTATCTCAGTATACAAGAGAAGGGAAAGTAAGAAAAGTAGGGAGAGGATTAGTTTAATTATGAGAATATTCGTTTACATATCTATTTGTTTTTTATTTTTCTCATGTTCCAATTCTGAAGATAAGGTAGATGACAATTTAATTGATAATGGAGCTGCAATATCTATTTTAGGAAATGAAACCATTAAATTTGGAGAGATTATCCAGGGAGAGAAAGTTAATTTAGAGTTCAAAATAAAAAATACAGGAACCGGAAATCTAAAAATTACTAAGGCGAAAGCAAGTTGTGGATGTACTCAATTAAAGTATCCGGAAGAACTTATTAAACCAGGTAATAAAGAAACTATAAGCATTACTTTTGACAGTAAAAATAAGCTAGGAAAGCAGAATAAGAACATTACATTAACAACTAATGCTACACCGAGTATTAAAATATTAACCATAGAAGGTATGGTGTTACCTTCTGAAAACTAAAATATTATGAATCCAGAATTTATCTTCTTTGCCCTTATTTTTGTTGTGATGTATTTTTTCATGATACGTCCTCAAGTAAAAAAACAGAAAAGAGAAAACAAATTTAGATCTGAATTAAAAAAAGGTGATCAGATTATTACCATTGGAGGTATACATGGTAAAATAATTGAAGTAAAAGAATCTTCAGTAATTCTAGAAAATTATGACGTAAAAATGAAAGTAGAGAAATCAGCTATTGCAATGAATGCAGTTTCTGATAAATTAAGTTAATCTAGTTTTATTTTACAACTTACTGCTTTGTGGTCCGATAGAATTTCTTGATGAGTAATGAAGTCAGAACTTGAGAATTGTTTGTCATATAAAATATAATCAATTCGCAGGAATGGTATTTTCGTGAAAGTTGCTCCAAATCCATTTCCTGATTCAAGAAATCCATCTAGTTTCTTTTTTCCTAAAATCTGATAAGCATAGGAAACAGGAGTGTCGTTAAAATCTCCACATATTATTGTAGGGTAAGGAGAGTTGTCAATATGTCTCTTAATTATCTGAACTTGTTTTCCTCTTGATTCAAACGATTTTCTAAGACGTTTTGTAACTCCTAAAGCTTTATCTGTCTCTAGTTTTGGAGAACTCATGAATCTCAGATCATTATTACTAAAAAAATTTGAAGCTAAATGAACATTATATACTCTGATGGTACCAGTTTTAGTTACAATATCAGAAAAGATACAAGTATTATGCATATCCTCCATTCCATTATTTATAGTGTCATTAATAATCTCATAATTACTGTAAATTACCATATGTTGATTTTCTTTACTGCCTTCTAATTCTATTGTAGAATATTTAAAATTAGAATTTATATATTTTTTAGTGTTATCGTATTCTTGTATGCAAAAAATATCCACTTCCTCTTTATTTGCAAATTTCATTGTTTCTTTATATACATTCTCAATTTTCAACCAATTATCCTTATCAAATGCCCTTACATTATACGACATAATATTGATCTCTTCCCCGTTACTGTCATCTGATGAGTTAATAGAAATAAATCTACTTAAATAAACAGTAGATATCAATAGAAAGATCAGATTAATCCACATATATTTTCTATTGTAGAAAAACCAGAACACAGAGAATATAAATAGAATGATTACAAAAACAGGAAAAAACAATCCAAAAAATGAAATTGGCCAAAATACATTCGGATTTATAAAAGGAGATATTAAAGAAAATAATATTCCGAATAGTGCAAATGAGTTGAGAAAGAAAATAGTATAATGAAAGAATTTTTTCATTATTTACTTTCTTTAAAAAGGAGTTCTTTTTCTTCTTTTGTTAGGCTGTCATAACCAGATTTTGATATTTTTTCTAAAACAATATTTATCTTTTTTTGTTTTTCAGATTTCTTGCTTCTGAAAAGATCGTCATTTCCTTTTGAACTTCTCTTTTTTCTACTTTTCTTTCTTGGTTTTCTAGTATTAGTAAAATTGAAACCCCCTATAATATTATAAAAGTTTAAAGAAATATCATATCCTTTTTTTAGCAGGGTAATATATAAATAACCAAACATTGCTCCTCCTAGATGAGCAATATGACCTCCGGCATTATCTTGACTTATTAATAGAAAATCAAGAATTACAAGAAAAATAGCAATATTCTTTATTGATGTATTTCCAATAAAAGTAAGGTTGACTCTGTAGTTTGGTTTATAGGTCGATATAGCTATAAATATTGCAAGAACTGCAGCAGAGGCTCCAATAGCAACAGACCCTACATAAGGAGCTGATTTAAAGGCCGGAAAAATATTAAATGCTAAGATGTAAATAAGTCCACCAAAAACCCCTCCTAAAATATAGGTGCTTACTAATTGTTTTCCAGTAAAATATTGTAAGAATAATTTTGATCCAAAATGCAGCCATATTAAGTTAAATAATATGTGAAGAAAATCTTGATGAACAAACATATAGGAAATAAGAGTCCATGGTTTATTGATAAATGAATGGGTAATAGATGGAAGAGCTAAATAATTATGAACGAAATCAGAAGTATTTTCTATTTGGAATAAAAAACCAAAGACAGTCAAGGTTTTATAAATCAAGAAAAATCCAAGGTTTATATAAAGTATTCTAGTAAAACTACTTCCGTTTTTAAAGTTTGATTTTATGTCGTTCCAGATTGTATTCATTTAAAAGTAGATGTCTCCTTTTTTCTTCCAGTATTTAAGTAGAATTATTCCAAAAATCATACCTCCTAAATGTGCGAAATGTGCAACATTATCACCAGGATTATTTCCGATACCACTTATTAGGGCTAATATCCCGATTCCCCCAACAAAATATTTTGTTTTTACAGGAATTGCAAAATATAAATATATTAATGAATTTGGAAATAACATTCCAAATGCTAGTAATAAACCATAAACAGCGCCAGAAGCCCCAAGCATTGGAATATTTATTAAGTTATATAATTTTTGCATTGATAAAAATTGAGATGGTTCAGCAGAAATTCTTGTATTATTTGTTGCATTAATAACTTGATTTATAAGTTCAGGATTTAATTCTGCACTAATATTTGCAATTTGGAACTGTATGTATCCAACATAAATTAATGCTGCTCCAATTCCTGTAATCATGTAATATGTAAGGAGTCTTTTTCCTCCCCACATATTCTCTAATGTTTTTCCAAACATCCATAGAGTAAACATATTAAAAAAGAGATGTGTGAAATTAGCATGCATAAACATATGAGTTATTAATTGATGAGGCCTAAAATCAGGAGATTGAAATTGATGTAACGCAAACATTTTAGTGAGATCTATTCCTTGGTTTTGTAGAGTCCAGGTTGCTAAAAAGAATAATCCATTTATTATTAAGAGGTTTTTTACAACTTCTGGTAAATGACTAAATTGTTGTCTTATCATTTATTAAATTTTTTATTTATTTCTTCTGTTTTAATATTAAAGTAAGTATTTAATCCAAAGGGGCTTATAGTTGGAGTGTCGCATTTTAAAAGTTCCCCAATTAACAACCTCATTTCTTCTTGAGTTAGTTTTTTCCCTCTCTTTATTGATAAGGAATTCGATAAGGTTTTACATAATTTTGAACTAAATTTATCTTTCAGGTCTGAATTTTCAACTTCTTGTTCTTTTAATATCTCATCAAACAACTTTTGCAGATTTTCATTTTCGCATTGTTGAGGAACGGCATGTATTTCAACATAATCTTTTTTTATATCAATTTCAAATCCAACATTATTAAGTTCATTTTTTATATCTTCAATTTCAGAAATATCCTTTTTTGAAAGAGATATCTTCTCAGGAAATATAAGTTTCTGAGAACTCATCTTTACTTTTTTATTTTGTTTGAAATATTCGTATAAAATTCTCTGATGTGCTCTTTGCTGATGTACTATCATTAATCCGTTTTTAGTCTGAGAAGTAATATAATTCCTATCAATCTGAAAGTAGTAATCAGATTCAAAATCTGTATTAAGTGTGATTTCTCTCTGAATTTCTTCTTGAAAATTGTTCTGATAAATCTTATGTGATTGAGAGATTGCATCTTTACTATCTGTGTCAAAAGGATTATAATTTGTATCTACTCTAATTTTTGGTTCTTTTACTAATCTATCAGTATTTCCAGTTGGAATCACCAAAGAAGGTTCCGTATTAAAATCTAGAGTTGGAGCAATATTATATTGCCCTAAAGCTCGTTTTACCGCAGAACGTAAGATGGCATAAATTGATTTTTCATCTTCAAATTTTATTTCTGTCTTAGTTGGATGAATATTAATATCAATTTGTTTTGGATCTATTTCCAGATGTAAGAAATAGGAAGGATGGTAATTTTCAGTTATTAAATCGGTAAAAGCTTTTGAAACAGCATGATTTAGATAATAATTTTTAATAAACCTACCATTTACAAAGAAGTATTGCTCACCTCTAGTCCGTTTTGCAAATTCTGGTTTCCCAACAAATCCACTTATCTTTACTAGATTTGTTTCTTCTTCAACGGGGACAAGTTTTTCGTTTGTTCTTTTTCCAATGATATTTACAATTCTTTGTCTGAAGTTAGATTGCTCAAGATGATAATATTCCTGATTATCCATTATTAAACTAAAAGAAACTTCCGGATTAGAAAGAGCGACTCTAGAAAATTCTTCTATAATATGTTTTTTTTCAACTTTATCAGATTTTAAGAATTTCCTTCTAACAGGAACATTGTAGAATAGATTTTTAATACTTATGGAAGTTCCATTTGCACAAACAACAGATTCTTGTTTTTTAATTTCACTTCCTTCAACAATTATTTTGGTTCCAAGTTCATTTTCTGTTAATTTTGTACTTACTTCAATATGAGCAATCGCTGCCATTGATGCCATAGCTTCGCCTCTGAACCCCATAGTTTTTATATTGAACAAATCATCTGCATTCCTAATTTTAGATGTAGCATGACGTTCAAAGCTCATTTTGGAATCCGTTTCACTCATACCACAACCGTTATCAACAACTTGTATAAGAGTTTTACCAGAATCTTTTATAATTAGTTTAACGTCTGAAGCTCCAGAGTCTAATGCATTTTCTATCATCTCCTTTGCTGCAGAAGCAGGCCTTTGAATAACTTCTCCCGCAGCAATTTGATTTGCTATATGATCTGGCAATAATTGTATGATATCCAATTTTCTTATTTTAATATTAAATACGTAACTAATACTAATGCAATAATCACCATTAACAATCTTTTACTTCTTCCGTGATTTGTTCCAGAATATCCATTACTTTTAAATTTAATTTTAGTTTTTTTTCCTTTTTTTAAATTTTCAATTCGTTCTTTTCTTTCATCATAATATCTTAAAGGAAAATTAAAACTCCTAACTTTAGGACTTTTAAAAATAGATGGTAGGCGGGGAGATTGCATCTTACAAAAATATAAAATAATAAGATCTGAATAAAGAAAATTAAAGTCAATTATTAAACGAAATACAATTTGTATTTTAGCGGAAATGCAAAAACACAAGATTTCATATTCAGATACTCAATTATTTTCTAAGATAGTACAAATGTATACAGAGGAAAAGGTGTCTGATAAGTTCTATAATCGATATCCGAATATCAATCAGTTTGAAGATCAAATAAAAGA
>TARA_Y100000385_G_scaffold285900_1_pt1 | contig 10442 bp, 12 predicted proteins | sample TARA_Y100000385 | Tara Oceans TARA_Y100000385 (sample SAMEA2620980) | marine metagenome | biome: marine biome (ENVO:00000447); feature: surface water layer (ENVO:00002042); material: "saline water (ENVO:00002010), including plankton (ENVO:xxxxxxxx)" | depth 5 m
AGTTTAAAATACCTCCCAAAAGATTAAAACAGTTTAATATGCCTTGCTGCTTAAGAATTTGACATGCCATAGCACTTCTAGACCCAGATCTACAATATATGAAATAACTCGTTGATTTATCAAATCTCTTAATATTATCAAAAAAGGTTTGAGGCTCTTGAATATCTAATAATTGAGAATTTAATAAATGACCTGTCTCATATTCCTCTTGGGTTCGTACATCTATAATTAAACTCCCTTCCGTTTGAGCTTGTTTTAATGACCATGCATCCTGGGATAAATCCATTTTTTTTTATAAAGGTACAATAGCAAAAAATCTAAAGCAAATAATAAATAGTGTGATTAATGAAATATTTTCTAGATTTGTACTGACTAATGTTGTTGCAACAAAAATGAATTCAAAAGAAGTTATTATTAAGTTGATAAAAATAAATTATGAAATCAATATTCAGTTGATGACGGCTCTCAAACCTTATGGGATTTCTATACAACAGTTCAATGTTTTAAGAATACTAAGAGGACAAAAAGGGGTAGCTGCAAATTTATCAACAGTTCAAGAAAGGATGATAAATAAAATGAGTAACACTACCCGATTAATAGACAAACTAATTGACAAGACATTTGTTGAACGAATTGTATGTAAAGAAAATAGAAGAAAAATAGAATTGTTTATCACTAACGAAGGTTTGGATTTTTTAAAACAGATTGATCCAATAATAGATCAAGTCGAAGAAAAAATGGTAGGAAGTCTAAATAATGAGAAGAAAGAAAATATTGTTTCAATATTGAACCAACTTAACTTTAGTTAATTATTTAGTAATTGATAAAATTGTAAATAAATCTAATGGTGATTAGCTTAAGATATTATTTTTAGATTTAGGGTTAGTTAACTTTTTATATTATATTTGATTTTTTATGAAATTAAAAATAAAATTTTTAAACCAATGGTGGTACATGATTCAAAAATGAACTCGTGAAACTAAACCGTATATAACATAAAGGCTTGTCATCACGACAGGCCTTTTTTAATTCAAATTATATGAAGCGTTTTTCTCTTCGATCTAAACATAAAAAAATATTAGCTGACACCATTACCCCAGTAAGTGTTTACCTTAAAGTCAGAGATGTTTTCCCGCATAGTATTCTGTTGGAAAGTAGCGATTATCATGCCAACAATAATGATTTCTCATACATCTGCTGCAACCCTATTGCCTCTATAGAGTTGAAAAATAGCCAACTGTCTACAAATTATCCAGATGGAAGCTCGGTAAATATTAAGGTTGAAAAAAATACAAATATCCCAGAAATGATTCATACGTTTTCTCAAGAATTTGTGACAAAAAAATTCCCTTTTAAGTTCATCAGTAATGGAATCTTTGGTTACGTTGCTCACGATGCGGTTCAATATTTTGAAGAACTTCAGTTAAAAAAAGAAAAAAGTGGCCATGACATTCCAGACATTTATTATGCAGTATACCAAAATATTATTGCTATAAGTTTGTTTAACCACGAAGCTCATTTGTTTTCTCATAGTATAGATGGGACTCACAATTTGGACAAAATTGAACAACTCATTAACGGTAAAAAGCAGAGTACATTCAGTTTTGAAAAAATAGGAGATAAAACTTCTAATTTAACTGATAATGAATTTCTAAATTTTGTGGAAAAAGGGAAAAAGCACTGCTACAGAGGAGATGTATTTCAATTAGTATTGTCTCGTAAATTTAGTCAAAACTTTCAAGGTGACGACTTTAATGTCTATCGAACACTACGCTCAATAAACCCATCTCCATATCTATTTTATTTTGATTACGGTAATTTTAAAATTTTTGGAAGCTCACCTGAAGCCCAATTAATTGTTCAAGACGGTAAAGCCGAAATTCATCCAATTGCAGGTACTTTTAAAAGAACTGGAAATGACCATGAAGATTCGGTCTCAGCATTAAATCTATTAAAAGATCCCAAAGAAAACAGTGAACACGTCATGCTAGTTGACTTAGCTAGAAATGATTTAAGTCGAAACGGCTCTAAAGTAGTAGTTGAAAAAAATCGTGAAATTCAATTTTATTCACACGTAATTCATTTGGTGTCCAAAGTAAGTTGTAAAATGAAAAATGATGCGAAAACATTCCAAGTAGTTTCTGATACTTTTCCTGCAGGGACACTTAGTGGTGCTCCCAAATATAAAGCCTTAAAACTGATCGATCATTACGAAAAAACTAAACGCAACTTTTATGGAGGTGCCATTGGATACCTAGATTTTGATGGAAACTTTAATCATGCCATAATCATTCGTTCATTTTTAAGTCAAGATAATAAGTTACATTATCAGGCAGGTGCGGGTATAGTAGCAGATTCAATACCTGAAAATGAACTCCAAGAGGTCTACAATAAATTAGGTGCATTGGATAAAGCATTAACTTTAGCTGAGGAAGTATTATGAAAAAAGTATTTGTAGTTGATAATTATGATTCCTTCACTTACAACCTCGTCCATTATCTTGAGGAACTGAGTTGTAAAGTAACCGTAAAGCGAAATGATAAGTTTGAATTAGATGAATTGGAAGCATATTCATTGATTCTCCTCTCACCTGGACCCGGAATACCAGATGAATCAGGCTTGCTAAAATCTGTTATAAAACACTACGCACCTACAAAAAACATCTTAGGGATCTGCCTTGGTCAGCAGGCAATAGCTGAAGTATTTGGAGGTTCATTAATTAATCTTGATAAAGTATATCACGGTATTGCTACTCCAGTCAAGATTACTAAAAAGGATCTTCTTTTCAATGGTCTTCCCCAGAGTTTTCAGGTAGGAAGATACCATTCATGGATTGTTTCTAGTTCTTTACCTGAGGTATTGGAAGCAACATCAGTAGACAATAAAGGTCAATTAATGTCTTTAAGGCATAAAACTTATAATGTTAGATCCGTGCAATACCATCCCGAGTCGATATTAACACCATATGGGAAAAAAATTTTGGAAAACTGGATTAACAGCAAATGAAGGCAATTCTCAATCAACTTATTCGGCACGAACAACTGACGAGTGAAAATGCTCGACGGGTAATCATAAATATAGCAGATGGGAAATATAATCCTTCCCAAATTGCAGCATTTTTAACAGTATTTATGATACGTGGTATTAGTTTAGAAGAACTGGAAGGTTTTCGTAATGCCCTTCTCGAGCTATGTAATGATGTTGACCTCAGTCAATTTAACGCCATTGATTTGTGCGGTACAGGCGGTGATGAAAAGAATACTTTTAATATTTCTACCCTATCTGCTTTTGTTACTGCAGGTGCGGGAGTTAAGGTAACTAAGCATGGAAATTATGGGGTCTCCTCAGGCTGTGGATCAAGCAATGTTCTTGAGGCTTTAGGTATTAACTTTTCCAACAACTCTGATTATCTGAAACGTTGTCTGGATCAAGCTGGAATTTGTATTTTACATGCACCCCTGTTTCATCCTGCAATGAAAAATGTAGCACCGGTACGTCTTGAATTGGGAGTAAAAACCTTTTTTAATATGCTTGGACCACTAGTTAACCCTGCTTTTCCAAAATATCAATTAACTGGAGTATATAATCTAGAATTAGCTAGACTGTATTATTATATGTTTCAAAAAACAAACAAGCAATTCATGGTACTTTATGCACTTGATGGATATGACGAAATCTCCCTAACAGGAGCCACAAAAGTATTTAGCAACAATGGAGAATCGGTTTTGACGCCTCAAGATTTTGGGATATCAGCTAATACTCCCTCAAGTATTACTGGTGGAGAAACAGTGGACTCTTCAGTTGCAATTTTTATGAATATTCTACAAAATAATGGCAGTCAAGAACAGCAAAACGTAGTTTATGCCAATGCTGGTATGGCTATCGCTACAGCTGAAAAGCTCTCCCCAATTCAAGGTTTTGAAAAAGCTAAAGAATCCTTAACTTCTGGAAAAGCCCTAAGCGCATTTAAAACTCTTCAAAAATTAAGTCAATCATGAGTATTTTAGACCGCATCGTTGCCGATAAGAAAATTGAAGTTGCCCAAAAAAAGAAGCTTTTTCCTGTCTCCTATTATGAAGCCTCACCTCTATTTGATCGACCACGAAATTCATTGAGTTTATTGTTAAGACAAAGTAAGTCTGGTATAATAGCAGAACATAAGAGACGCTCTCCATCGAAGCAAAATATTAATAGTAGTTTATCAGTAAGCGAAGTTGCAATTGGATATGAAACGGCGGGAGTTTGTGGTATGTCGGTTTTGACAGACGGAAAATATTTTGGTGGTTCTTTAGAAGATCTTAATTTAGTTCGTGCCTCAACCAAATTTCCACTCTTACGTAAAGAATTTATTGTGGATGAATATCAAGTCATAGAAGCAAAAGCTCACGGTGCTGATTTAATTTTATTAATTGCCTCAGTATTAACAAGAGCAGAAATCCAACAACTCTCTTCTGCTGCCCAACAAATGAATTTAGATGTGCTTTTAGAAGTTCACAACCAAGATGAACTTGAAAAATCTTTAATGCCGACCTTAGACTTATTAGGAGTTAACAATCGAGATCTAAAAACCTTTGGGGTTTCTTTGGAAACCAGTCATTACTTGGCATCAAAAATTCCAGATGATTTTGTAAAAGTATCAGAAAGTGGTATTTCTAAAGTAGAGACTATAAAAGAATTAAAAGCCTTCGGTTACCAAGGGTTTTTAGTTGGAGAAAACTTCATGAAAACCGATAATCCTGGAGCAGCTGCTCAGGCATTTATAAAACAATTAGTGGCATGAAACTGAAAGTTTGTGGCATGCGAGAAAAAAATAATATTATATCTCTTGCAGATTTGAAACCCAACTATATAGGATTTATTTTTTGGATATCGTCAGCCCGCTATGTTGATCAACCTACACCTTCACTTCCTGAAGATATAAAAAAAACAGGAGTGTTTGTAGACGCGACAATTGAATTCATTCAGTCTACGGTACAAAACCATCAGTTAAAAGCAGTACAACTTCATGGAGAAGAGACTCCTGACTATTGTTCTATGATTCAGGAATTTGGAGTAGAAGTAATCAAATCATTTAGCATTAAAGATCAATTTGACTATAACAAAATAGGCACTTACGAAGACTATTGTGATTATTATCTATTTGATACCAAAGGAAAACTTCCAGGTGGAAATGGATATGTCTTTGATTGGACTTTATTTAATGCATATCCTTCTGAAAAACCCTTTTTTTTAAGTGGGGGAATAGGGCCTAATGAACTCATAAAAATTAAAAATTTGATTAATACATCATTACCACTATATTCCATAGATGTAAATAGTAAATTTGAGTATTCTCCAGGACTAAAAAATATTGACCTAATAAGACAATTTAAAAAGCAATTAGATGAACTATAATGTAGATGAAAAAGGATATTATGGAGATTTTGGTGGAGCCTTCATCCCTGAAATGCTTTATCCCAATGTAGAAGAATTGAGACAAAATTACCTCAGTATAACCTCTGATCCAACCTTTAAAAGAGAATTTGATGAGCTTCTCAAGGTTTATGTTGGAAGACCAACACCACTTTACTTTGCCAAGCGCTTATCTGAAAAATACAACACCAAAATCTACCTCAAGAGAGAAGATCTTTGTCATACCGGGGCACACAAGGTTAACAATACTATTGGGCAAATTCTTCTTGCAAAGCGCCTAAGAAAAAAACGAATTATTGCTGAGACAGGCGCAGGTCAACACGGTGTAGCGACAGCAACAGTATGTGCCTTGATGGGGATCGAATGTATTATTTATATGGGTGAATTAGACATTAAACGACAGGCCCCTAATGTAGCTCGTATGAAAATGTTAGGTGCTGAAGTTCGTTCTGCCCAATCAGGGAGTAAGACTTTAAAAGATGCTACAAATGAAGCTATTCGTGATTGGATTAACAATCCAATTGATACGCATTATATAATCGGTTCTGTAGTAGGACCTCATCCTTATCCTGACATGGTAGCCCGCTTTCAAGCGGTCATAAGTGAAGAAACCAAATGGCAATTAGAAGATGTCGAAGGTCGTGACTATCCTGACTATGTCATCGCATGTGTCGGCGGAGGAAGCAATGCTGCAGGATTATATTATCATTACCTCAATGATGAACGTGTTAACATCATAGCAGTAGAAGCCGCAGGAAAAGGAATTGAATCAAAAAAAAGCGCTGCAACCTCTGCTCTTGGCAAAGAAGGCATTATCCACGGAAGTAAAACTCTTTTGATGCAAACTCCAGACGGACAGATTACAGAACCTTATTCTATTTCTGCTGGACTGGACTATCCCGGAGTAGGACCGATGCATGCGCATTTGTTTCGCAGTCAGCGCGCAGAGTTTATTTCCATTCCTGACCAAGAAGCTATGGACTGGGGTTTGATCCTTTCTCAAATGGAGGGAATCATTCCTGCAATAGAAACCGCTCATGCCTTTGCTGCCCTAGATACTCGTAAGTTTTGTTCAGATGAAATTGTCGTGTTTAACTGTTCCGGAAGGGGTGACAAAGATCTGGACACTTATATTGATTATTTTAAATTATAATGAATAGAATCGACAAAAAATTCAAGGAGAATAAAAAACTGTTGTCTATTTATTTTTCAGCAGGGCATCCCAAATTAGAGGATACGGTTCCTATTTTAAAAAAACTGCAAGAGTGTGGAGTCGACATGGTTGAAATTGGTATGCCCTTTTCCGATCCTTTAGCTGACGGCCCAACTATACAAGAAAGTTCAACCCAAGCCTTACTTAACGGTATGAATACTGAAAAACTCTTTACTCAACTGGAGGGTATTAGAAAAGAGATTGATATACCGCTTATACTAATGGGATACTTTAATCCTATAATGCAATTCGGTATTGAAAATTTTTGTCGACGTTGCCAACTTGTAGGTATCGATGGGCTTATAATCCCAGACCTTCCAGTTGATGTCTATCAGGAGGAGTATAAAACTCTCTTTGATAAATATAAGATTTACAATATGTTTTTGATTACTCCCCAAACCTCTGAGAAACGAATTCGCTACATTGACAAAGTTTCCAATGGATTTATCTATCTTGTTAGTAGTGCAAGTGTAACCGGTGCAAAAAACACCTTTGGCAAAGCTCAAACTGACTACTTTCATCGCATCCAGCAAATGAATTTAAAAACCCCAACTATGGTGGGTTTTGGAATCAGTAATGCTGTAACCTACGAATCCGCAATTAAAAAATCTAAAGGTGCTATCATTGGTTCTGCCTTTATTAAATTTTTAAAAAATAAAGGGGTTAAGCATATTCCGGAATTTATTCAGTCCATTCGTAAATAGGACTTAAACTATACTTCCTTGGCAGCTACTTCCTGCACCTGCTGTACATCCATAACAGTGCTGGGAGACACAAATCTCTCTTTCTTGGAGTTGGTGCAAATCAATATTATCTAAATGCCGTGAGGGACTCGCTACTTTTAAATCTAACATTTGATTGAAATCACAATCGTATAGATAACCATTCCAACTTACTGATAAGGTATTAGTACACATTACATTAGATATAGCTGCAGGATTAAATGCTTCAATTAAACTATGCATGTAGTCTTCGTAATTTTCGGATGCAATCAAATATTCTAAAAAACGACTAATGGGCAGGTTAGTGATTGTAAACAATTCATTAAAATCAATATCAAAATCTTTTTTTAGTGCCTTTTTAAAATCATTTTCTAAGGCTTTTTGATCGGCAGGAAGAAAAGCACCTGAAGGATTGTATACCAAATCTAATTGCAATCCACTATCTCTTTTTCCATAACCTACTTTATTAAGCTCTTTGAGTGCTTTAATGGATTGGGTAAAAACACCTTCGCCCCTTTGGCGATCTGTTTTTTCTTTTTTGTAAAATGGTAATGAAGAAACCACATGAATATTGTGGGCCTTAAAAAAATCAGGCAGGTCATAATATTTTTTATTAGCTCTTAAAATGGTAAGATTTGAACGTACGATAAAATCTGAAACTCCTATTTGGGAAGCTTTAGCTACAAACCATCTAAAATTAGGATGCATTTCAGGAGCTCCTCCAGTTAAGTCAAGGGTGGTTATTGAAGTTTTTTCTAAAATTTGTAGACATTTTTCTAGTGTTTTTTTGCTCATTATTTCTTTTCGATCAGGACCCGCATCAACATGGCAATGGGCACAAACTTGATTACACATATAACCTAGATTTATCTGTAAGACCTCTAGAGTTTTGGGACGCAACGAACCACCTTGTGTTTGCTTAATTTTTTCTGAAAATAAGGGTAAATTCCCCGTAGCAAAAATTCCATTATTTAAAAAATCTATTTGTCGATTGGTATCAGCTAGTTTATGCTTCCTACCCATAAGTGATTTTACAGCCATTACATACTGCGTTTCTCATACACTTGCATCATCTGGACACCATGAACCAACGAAGCTCCACCACGAATAGCTCCAGCAACATGAACTGCTTCCATCATTTCCTCCTTATCGATCCCTCGCTCTAGACCATCTTGGGTATAGGCGTCAATACAATAAGGACATTGAACCGTATGGGCCACTGCCAATGCAATTAAAGATTTTTCTCGTGCTGAAAGAGCTCCTTCATCAAAAACACTATTGTAATAGTCAAAGAATTTTTTACCGAGCTCAGGCGACCAGTCACTAATATTTTTAAACTTTTTTAAATCTTGACTTTGATAATATGGTGAGTTCATAAGTTTTTTTTTACAAGATTATAAAATTGTTTCAAACTAAAAAACAAAATTGTTTTTGTTAAATAGCTATATTAAGATTTAAATAAAAAAAACAAGGATTTTTAAACACAATCAAATACCCTATTAAAAAAATGAAATCAAAATCATCATAATTTTAAAACTTATATGGGAATTTAATTCTAAATTAAAACGTACTTTAAATCAATATATCTAAAATATTGGAATCTTTACTCCTCGTCTTTGCGAAAACCCCAGTATTAGGAAAAGTAAAAAGCCGATTAGCCAAAAGTATTGGAGAAAAGAAAGCACTTTGGATTTACCATAAATTGTTAGCAAACACTGAAGGTGTTCTACAAAATACTTTTTTAAAAGTTGTAATTTTTTATAACGGTAAAAATGCCAACGAATTCAAAGGCTGTTTTAAAGATTTTGCAAAAAAACCACAGAAAGGAAACGACTTAGGAGAAAGAATGGCAAATGCTTTCGAGTGGGCATTTAACCAAGGTTTCCCGAAGGTTATTGGAATTGGAACTGATCTTTGGGATTTGGATCAAGGTATCATAGAAGGTGCACTGAGCGCACTTGATTCAACAAATGTAGTTTTAGGTCCAGCTAAAGATGGTGGCTATTACCTTATTGGGATGAGAAAATTTTATCCTGAACTATTTCAAAACAAAAGATGGGGTGGCCAAAATGTATTTGAAGATACCATGAATGATTTACAATCCAAACGCGTTGCCCTTTTAAAAGAAAAAACGGATATTGACACATATAAAGACTTAAGTGCTCACCTTGACCTTTTAATACAATTGAATCAGCATTTTGATGAAAGAAAAAATTAAAGTCACAACACAATTTTTAAAAGAAAAAGGTATTCAAAAAGTAGAATTAGGAATTTTATTGGGTACCGGATTGGAAAGACTCTCTGACGATATTAAAATAGCAGTGGAAATTCCATATTCTCAAATTCCTCATTTCCCAATTTCAACCCAAGTATATCAAAAAGGACGTTTAATTTATGGGGAATTAGAGGGGAAAAACGTTTTAATTTTTCAAGGGCGTTTTCATCTCTATGAAGGGTATGAGTTTTTTGAAATTACCTATTGGATTAGAGTATTTTCAGCTATCGGAGGTAAAAAACTTCTAATAAGTAATGCAGCTGGTGCAGTTAATCTTAGCTTTAACAAAGGTGAATTGATGCTAATAACGGATCATATTAATCTTCAAGGGGGCTCTCCGCTTGCTCTCAAGGGTATGAATTTGTTAGGAGAACGCTTTGTAGATTTAAGTGAACCTTATTGTAAAAATTTACAGAAAAGAGCTTTGTCAATTGCTAAAAACCAGCAAATTCAGATCCATCAAGGTGTATATGCAGCTGTAGTTGGACCTCAACTAGAAACTGCTGCAGAATATCGATACCTAAAAATTATCGGAGCCGATGCTGTTGGCATGTCAACTGTACCAGAAGTTATTGTAGCCAATCAGCTCAAGATCAGTGTCATAGCCTTTTCAGTCTTGACAGATATCTGTGATCCAGATAAGTTACAACCTATAGATATAACTGATATCATGGCTATGGCTAAGAAAGGAGAAGGGGGATTGATTAAAATTGTAAAAGGCTTGGTAAGAGAATTTTAATTATGTTAATTTAGGAAATATAGAGTGAGTCTCCGAGTCAAAAAACCTATGATTAAAGATATAATTCTAGGCACTTTAAAA
>TARA_Y100000385_G_scaffold291293_1_pt1 | contig 10439 bp, 12 predicted proteins | sample TARA_Y100000385 | Tara Oceans TARA_Y100000385 (sample SAMEA2620980) | marine metagenome | biome: marine biome (ENVO:00000447); feature: surface water layer (ENVO:00002042); material: "saline water (ENVO:00002010), including plankton (ENVO:xxxxxxxx)" | depth 5 m
CAACTCCTACACTCAGCTTTTTAACGACGGTGGAAGCCATTGGATTGATTGACGGTTATCAAGCAACAAAATTGATCAAAAAAACACATCCTAACTTACCTATTATAGCACACTCGGCTTCCACGACAAAGTATGCTAAAGAGGCAATTTTAAAGTCCGGATTTGACGATTATATCTCAAAACCCATAAATCAAAGTGATTTTTATCAACTAATTGAAAAATATAACTTAAGAAGCTGTAAACTAACTTAAAAATTAATAAATGTGATGAGATTAAACTGATCGCGACTACTGGTTTCAAATAGTTGATTCATATAACCTGCTTCAAAGCGTATACTTTTGTTGAACTTATACCCTAACCCAGCATACACACGGTTGCGGTCAAAAACGGCACTTTCCGTATTCAAAAACACCTCATTATAGGCTGAAAGATAAAGTTTTGACCCACCGTTATCTAATTTGGCTAAGGGTAGCTTAGCAGCTAAAAAATACCGTAAACGCATTTTAAAATCAGCTTCCACAAAGCGTTGCTCAAAACGATAACGGTGGGTAAAAGATAGCGTTCCTAGTTGTTGCTTTGAAGTGAATTGCTGAAAAATTCGATGCTCGTTAACGGCCGTTTTATTCTGGCTGTTAGTTGTGTAATTTTCTGACAAGATATAGCCATACCCCAACAGTAAATTATGATTGTTTTCGGAAAGATTATAACCAAGACCAGTTCGCAATAACAACTGCTCCATATCGCCTATGGCGTCGTAGTTTCTGTACTGAACTTCGTTGTGAATATTCCATTTACTATTTAGTTTTTTATTGCCAATATAAATAAGCCAATTACCGAAATTACTATCTTGAGCAGAGAGTGTATATGGCAGCAATAGCACACAGGCTAATGCAGTCATAAATACCGTAGATGTTTTATGCATAAAAAGTAACTTTACCGTTAGAAATATCATACATCCCCCCTACAATTATTAGGTCTCCATCAGCTTCTAAATCCTTGAGAATAGTACTTTTAGTACGGATATCGTTTAAAGTCATTTCAACATTTTTCGCAGCAACTGTGTTTACAAAGTCAATATTAGCTGAGTTTCTAAGGCTTTCATCTGTAGGCTGATCTACAGCAGCAACCGCAGGCTCAATTTTGTTAATTAGCGCTGTTAAATTACCCATACGCGCATGATCACAAGCGCCCTTAACAGCCCCACAAGCTGTATGACCAAGGACTACCAATACTTTGGTGCCCGCTAATTTACAAGCAAACTCCATACTTCCTAAAATATCTTCATTTACAAAATTTCCCGCAATGCGAATACTGAATAAATCACCAATACCTTGATCAAAAATATGCTCGGCTGAGACGCGCGAATCTATACAATGGAGTACTGTTGCAAAAGGGAATTGACCTGTACTAGTAGCGTCTACTTGTGCGTTTAAATCTCTTACAACTTGCGATGCATTTACAAAGCGCTTATTACCGTCTTTTAAGGCTTGTAAAGACGTTTGTGGGGTCATTGCGGCTTGACTTTCTTTAGTGTGTGCTTTCATATTATTTAAATTTATTGATTTTATTAGTTTTAAGTATTAATTAATTAATTTGTGTTTTTAATTACACGAGTTGTGGACGTAATTGAAAAAAATGTATGAAACTCTCTGGATTTTCCACAACACCTCTAATGGATATCAATTTGATATCTATATGCCTTTGACGTGCTTTTTCAGAAAAATCTTCTAAAATCTCAATGATATCATTATCAAGATAGCGCGTTTTAGTGACATCTAATTCTAAATAACTTTCACGTGGTAAATTATCTAATTCCTTAAGAATGGCTCCTTTATTAAAAAAAGTAACCTCTTCTGCTAAAGTCATTTTAATTTTATGCACCCCATTACTCTTATCCTCAATATGTAAGAAATGAGAATTTTGAAAGCTTTTTATCAAAATTACAACAATTCCAACAGCAAGACCTAATGAGATTCCAATTAAAAGATCTGTAAATATAATTCCTAAAACGGTTACCACAAAGGGTGTAAACTGTTTCCATCCCAGTCGATACATTTCTATAAATAATGCTGGCTTCGCTAATTTATAGCCTACGATAAACAGTACAGCTGCTAAAACAGACAGAGGAATTTTATTTAATACGTTTGGAATTAATATTACTGATATCAATAATAGAAACCCATGAATAATTGCCGACATTTTTGTTTTTCCACCCGACTGAATGTTAGCCGAACTCCGTACAATTACTTGTGTGACTGGCAAGCCTCCTATGAAGCCTGAAACCATATTTCCAATACCTTGCGCTAATAACTCTCTATTGGTTGGTGTAACACGCTTTAAAGGGTCTATTTTATCGGTTGCTTCAACACACAATAACGTTTCTAAACTAGCTACTAAAGCGATCGTAAAGGCAACAATCCATATTTCAGGGTTACTAATTGCTCCAAAATTTGGAAAACTAAACTGCGCAAAGAAAGAAGTTGCATCTTCTGGGACAGGAACACTAACCAATAAATCTGGCGAAATACCCCATTGAGTACTCCCTTTTGTACTGATAAAATAAATAATCCCCGCAGCAACTGCTACCAACGGCCCTTGAACTAATTTAAAGACTTTTCCTTTATCGTTCAAGACTTCACTCCAAAGCAGTAATATAGCTAACGCAAAAAGTGCTATAATTGTAGCACCAGGGCTAATGTAATTAATGGCATTTAATATTTCTGAAAATGTGTTTTCGCCATCAACTTGAAAAAATGCGAAGCTTCCTTCTGGATTTGAATTATACCCAAAAAAATGTGGGATTTGTTTTAAAACAATAATGATTCCGATTCCTGTTAGCATTCCCTTGATCACTGAAGACGGGAAATAATACCCTATGACCCCCGCTCTCAAAATGCCAAACAAAAATTGAATTGCACCGCCTAATACAACAGCGAGTAAGAAGTTTTCGAAACTACCAAGAGATCCAATTGCGGTTAAGACTATGGCTGCCAAACCTGCTGCAGGACCACTAACACCTACTGATGATTTACTAATTGATCCTACTACTACACCACCAACTATCCCGGCTATTAGGCCAGAAAAAAGTGGTGCTCCACTGGCGAGCGCTATCCCTAAACATAGTGGCAACGCTACAAAAAATACAACAATACTTGAGGGTAGGTCTGATTTAAAATTTTTAAATGGGTTTGAACTGTTCATTATATTAATATGTAATTACAGAGCAATACTTATCTGTATTGCTTTGATTTTGATATGATTTATTTTAAGAAATTATTGATCCTAAATATGAAAAACCACTGGAGTTATCACTTTAAAAAAATTGAAAAGTCTAGATCAGTTGTGGAGGTGGGTTGTGGGTATCGATAGTGATATCGGATTTTAAATACTGCCCGCCATAAATAGCAACTCTTTTGTGGTGCGTACTAAGCGACAGATCTTCATGTTTAAGTCGAAGTTCTACTTTCTTATCTTTTGAATCTTCTAGTTCTTGACTTTCTTTTTCACTAGAATCATGTTCAGCTTCCATATCGAGCCAAGAAAATACTTGAGGTTCAGAAATTGCCATCGATTTAATCGCAGGTTGTAAAATAATTGAGCTGAATACCAATGCAAAAATCAGGACTCTAAATCCTAAAGCTATAATGTATGCGATGTGTTTCATTGTTCTGAAAGGGTATTAAAAACTAAATCGGTATAAAACCTCACAATATTATTTTTACCTTCCACAAAATCGGTGAGTGAAGGTAAATGTTTTGAAAAATACCGCTGGTGATGTGCACCTTCAATTACTGTTGAGATTAGCATGTGCGGAAATTCATAACTCGGATTGATTTCAGTGACTAAGTCGCTCACACGTTGCACCACACGTTTGTATGTTTTATAATAGCCTTTTTGATTTTCACTGTCAATAGCCTTAGTATGATAGGCTTTGGAAGATTCTGAAATAATAATTTTGTTCAGTAGAACTTCATTGATATACGAAAACGCATTGTCTTCTGTAACCTCAGCAGTTAACAACACGATAGCCTGAGTAAGGCGATCATTTGCAGAAGGCACATTTAAAGTTGCAAATACCAATTTATACTCGATCCAACTCCAATACCAATTGATTAAATATACTAAAAGGGTGTGCTTACTATCAAAATAACGATAGACCGAACTTTCGTTTGACCCAATTTCTTGACCCAGTTTTTTAAATGTAAAATCTTCAAAACCTAAAGCATCAATCATTTCAATGCTTTTAGAGACAATTTTTTGTCCTAAAACAGAGGATTCTGGATTCTTTGTATAAAGATCCGAACTAATGGTAATATGTATTTGTAGATTTTCCATGGTAATACTTTGCAAATATAATAGCATTACTATTAATGTTAAAGAGTTTAACATTTATTTCACAGTGCGAACCAAAACTACAAGAGTTAATATATTTTAAAACTAGGAAAAGTGTTTTAAAAACTTACAGAATATCTAATTTGTGTTAAATAAAAAACTACTTGGTCTTCAAAAACTTTAAATAAAGATTCTCTACTTTGGTTCTTGCCCAAGGCGTTCGTCTCAAAAATTTAAGGCTAGACTTTAAGGAAGGTCCATCGGTAAAACAACGAATATTTATTTTTTCACCCATCACTTCCCAGCCATAATGCGCCTCAAGAGCGATGAGTATTTGCTCTAATTTTACGCCATGTAAAGGATTGTTCGGTTGAGATTCCATAAAATTAGCGGCGACGGTTATGATTAGAGCGGTTACCTCTACCAGCCGACCCTTGTCGGTTGTTACTTGGTCGACCACCACCGCGTCTTTGACGGCCACCACCTTGTTTTGGCGGTACGGTAGAGGCATTTGGATCGGGTTCAAAACCTTCAACAATTTCTTTCTGAAAACGTTGCTTGGTTAGTTTTTCAATCGAAGCTAAGTAAGAAGTTTCTTCGGCACAGACTAATGATAAGGCGACACCATTTGCCCCTGCACGACCCGTACGCCCAATACGATGCACATAATCTTCTGGAATATTGGGAAGCTCGTAATTGACCACATGCGGCAGTAATGGAATATCCAAACCACGTGCAGCTATATCCGTTGCTACCAGTACACGAATATCATGATTTTTGAAACCCGCTAAAGCGCGTGTTCGCGCGCCTTGACTTTTATTGCCGTGAATGGCCATTGCAGAAATTCGGGCGCTTTCAAGTTTTTTACAAAGTTTATTAGCGCCGTGTTTGGTGCGTGTAAACACTAATACTTGTTGCCACTGTCCATCTTGAATCAATTTGATGAGAAGCTTTGTTTTTTTCTCTTTTGCTACTCTGTAAATCTGTTGTGCAATCGCCTCAACTGTGGTGTTTTCCGGAGTAGCTTCTACCAATACAGGACGTTGTAAAATGGTTTGCGCTAAACTCTTTATTTCTCTGGAAAAAGTTGCCGAAAACATCAAGTTTTGACGCTTTGATGGAATCAAAGCTCTAATTTTATCGATGTCACGCTTGAACCCCATATCCAACATACGGTCAGCCTCATCAAGTACAAATATTTCTACTTTGGACAAGGATAAATGCCCTTGGTTTTCCAAATCAAGTAAACGTCCCGGAGTCGCAACTAAAACATCAACCCCATTACGAAGCTGCTTGATTTGTGGATTCTGATTCACACCACCAAAAATAACAGCGGAACGCAGGTCCAAAAATTTACTATAGTGTTTCACATTTGTAAACACCTGATCAGCTAATTCTCTTGTTGGTGTCAGCACCAATGCACGCACAGGACGGCGATGTGGTACTGGGTTTTTAGATAAAATTTGTAGCATTGGCAGGGTAAATCCTGCGGTTTTTCCTGTTCCTGTTTGAGCCGAGGCGAGTACATCAAGACCTTCAAGAATTGGAGGAATAGCTTTTTGTTGTATTGGAGAGGGTGATTCGTAGCTCTGTAAACGGACTGCTTTAAGTAGGGCTTCAATAAGTCCTAAAGATTGAAATGTCATATATTAGGTTTTGAAAATGACAATATACAATACGATAGGTCATTCTGAACTTTAGTACAAAGGTACGTCTTATTTTAAATACATTAGCGCGTAAATACCAATTTAGTATCTGTTGATAAATTGGAGTCAAAGGCATACCCTTCAGTTGCAAAGGGTTTCAAACCCTCAACCGTTTCTATAGCATTTTCAATAATATAACGTGTCATATAGCCACGGGCACGTTTTGAAAAAATTGCAATGGTTTTATATTGACCATTTTTAAATTCTTTAAAATCAACATGAATCACAGGAACTTTAAGGGTTTTAACGTCGATAGCCTTAAAATATTCTTGACTTGCTAAATTCACAAATAACTCACCGTCTTTTAGCTCATCATTCAAAGCGGTAGTCACTTTTTTTCGCCAAAACTCATACAAGTTTTTGGATTTACCTACAGGGAATTTTGTCCCCATTTCCAGACGATAGGGCTGCACCAAATCTAAGGGTTTCAAAATCCCATAAAGTCCTGAAATTATTCGAACTGAGTTTTGTAACGTTTCAAGCTTAGATTCATCAATAGTATAGGCATCTAAGCCACGATAGACATCGCCGCTAAAGGCATAAACTGCTGGGCGAGCATTTTTTGAGGTAAAAGGTAGGGTCCATTGTTGGTTGCGCTCATAGTTGAGCTGTCCCAAATTGGGCGAAATATGCATCAATTCCGAAAGCGCTTTAGCTGATTTCTTTTTTAGAAGGGTATTAAGCTGTTGTGCTTCGCCCATAAAACAGCTGACCGTATTTACTGAGGTTGGTAAATCACTCTCATAATTTAAGGATTTTGCGGGCGAAATAACAAGTTTCATATTTCAATGTTTAGTATTCAAAGTTAATAACTCTATTTCGAATTCTAAACAAAAATAGATTTATAATTTCTATGTTCCAATACTCAGAATTGATACTTCTAGACTTTAGTCTTCAGCAACATGATTGGAATAGGTTTTCCATTTCTCAACGCAGTTTTGTATATCTTCAGGTATTTCAGAAGTAAATGACATTGTTTTTCCAGTTGTTGGATGTACAAACCCTAAAGTTTTAGCATGTAATGCTTGACGCGGAAGGGTCTTGAAACAATTACCTACAAATTGCTTGTACTTAGTAAATGTGGTTCCTTTCAATATACGTTCGCCTCCATAGCGTTCGTCATTAAATAAGGTATGCCCAATATGTTTCATGTGCACGCGTATTTGATGAGTACGTCCTGTTTCTAAACGGCATGATACTAGAGTTACATAACCTAAACGCTGTAGTACTTTATAATGGGTAACAGCTGGCTTTCCTTTAGCTGCTTCATCGCCAAAATAGACTGTATTTTGTAATCTGTTTTTAGGATGACGTCCTATATTACCTTCAATGGTACCTTCATCTAAATCCATATTCCCCCATACCAGGGCTATATATTCTCGCTCGGATGTTTTGGCCTTAAATTGTGCCGACAAATGCGCCATGGCTGCCTCTGTTTTAGCAACAACTAACAACCCACTTGTATCTTTATCAATACGATGAACTAAGCCAGGGCGATTACTGCTATTATTAGGCAAGTTTTCAAAGTGAAACGTAAGTGCATTAATCAAAGTACCTGAATAGTTTCCGTGACCTGGATGAACAACCATTCCAGGGGGCTTGTTGACCACCAATAAGGCCTCATCTTCATAAACAATATCAATTGGTATGTTTTCTGGAACTAATAAGTTTTCATAAGGAGGGTACTCAAATAAAACACGAATCCGATCAAAAGGCTTGACCTTATAATTTGACTTTACTGCAACCTCATTGACAAAAATGCTACCGCTCTTTGCTGCTGCTTGTATTTTGTTACGAGTAGCATTTTCAACAAAATTCATGAGATACTTGTCAATTCGCAAAGGCTGCTGGCCTTTTTCAACAGTGAATGCATAGTGTTCATGCAATTCACTTTGAGACGCTAAGGATTCATTTGAGTGTTCCATTTTTAAGTTATTGCTTTCGAACGCCGTTGCCTAACACAAGGTCTAGTTTTGATGTTTTCGGAAGTAACGTACCGGCTTCTATGTTTTTACCATTATAGCGCAACTCTAAGACTTCATCTTTACCCAAATCATCTGTATAAGTTAAAGTCCCTATTTGAAACCCCAAACCTTCTAAGGATGGCTTGGCTTGACGAAAGGTACGTCGTATCACATCTGGAACTGGAAAGGAGCGATAGCCAGAAGGGTTGAGAATTAAATATATTTTTCTATCTTTTTTTACCTGACTTCCAGCAATTGGATTCTGCTCAATAACGGCCCCTTTAGGATACCTAGGGTTATAATTAGATGAATCTTGAACTTCACTTCTAAGTCCTTCATCTTTTAAGAGTGTTTGGGCAAGCTGATACGATTTCCCGCTTAAAGTAGGGACCGAAACAAATGTTCCGTGGTTGGTGTAAGTTTTAAGCCATTTAAGGGCTACAAAACCAAAAATAAGGAACACAATTACTGAAAAGATCAATTGCTTTACTAGTGATTTACTGAATAAGAATTTAATAAAACTCATGGGTGTTTGTGATAAAGTAACAAAGCTAAGCAAATATTTGTGTCCTTAAAATCTTTAGCTTGTTTAGTTTGAAGTAAATATATTTAGATTAAAATGATTTTGATTTAATTTAAAAGTAATATTTTTACTGTTTAACAATATCTATGAAAAAAAACATAGCCATTATAATGGGGGGATATTCAAGTGAATATCTAATCTCTTTAAAAAGCGGAAGCGTTGTGTTTGACAGCTTGACAGCTTCATTGTTATATACCCCATATTGTGTTCATATTTTCAAAGACAAATGGGTTTATGTCGATGAAAAATTAGAAGAGCATCCTGTTAATAAAGCTGATTTTTCCATTTCTTTAGGGGCGAATAAAATTACATTTGACTGTGTATTTAATGCCATTCACGGGGCACCTGGTGAAAATGGAATTCTACAAGCCTATTTTGAATTGTTATCTATTCCACATACAAGCTGTAATATGTACCAAGCAGCACTCACTTTTAATAAACGGGATTGCCTAAGCGTCTTAAAATCCTATGGAATTTTGAGTGCAGAGGCCTATTTCTTAAACGCTGGAGACCCTGTAGACAGTGTGGCTATTGAAGCGGCGGTTGGATTTCCGTGTTTTGTAAAAGCCAATAGATCTGGCAGCAGTTTTGGCGTTACTAAAGTGTACTCAAAAGAAGAGTTGCCCAAGGCTATTGAAGCCGCCTTTAAAGAAGACAATGAGCTTATTATTGAAGCCTTTCTTGACGGCACAGAAGTTTCTGTGGGCGTGATCCGCTTTGAGGGAGAAATCCAGGTTCTTCCAATTACTGAAATTGTTACGGAAAATGATTTTTTTGATTACGAAGCTAAATACTTAGGAAAGTCTCAAGAAATTACTCCAGCACGCATAAGTGATTCCCAAGCAGCTGAGGTAACAAAAATAGCTAAAACAATTTATGAGGTCTTAAAGTTAGAAGGATTTTCTAGAAGTGAATTTATATTTAAAAATAACAAACCCCACCTTTTAGAGGTCAACACTATTCCTGGTTTTACAAGAGAAAGTATCCTACCACAACAAGCTTTAAAAGCCGGAATTTCATTAGCTGATTTGTTTCATAACGCAATTCATGAAGCACTTCATAAAAATCATTAACTTTACGCTATGAAAAAAGCTATTTTTCCTGGTTCTTTTGACCCTATAACACTTGGGCATGTTGACATCATCAATAGAGGCATCACATTATTTGACGAAGTCATCATTGCTATTGGCGAAAATTCGTCTAAAGACTATATGTTTTCTCTTAAAGAACGGATGGAATTCATTAAAAACACCTTTAAGGGCAATACCAAAGTAAAAGTAAGAAGCTACAGCGGCTTAACTATTGAATTCTGCAAGGAAATTGGTGCTGATTTTATTTTGAGAGGCTTGCGCAACCCTGCCGATTTTGAATTTGAAAAAGCGATAGCTCAAACAAACAGACAGTTATCAACCTTGGAAACCGTCTTTTTATTGACCTCTGCCCAAACGGCCTTCATATCATCTTCCATTGTTAGAGAAATCATTCGATTTAATGGCGATTATAAAAAACTAGTACCCAGCTCGGTAAAGGTTTTAAGGCCCTAAAGTTTATACTCCCCTAGACCCTTTGAAAATGCTTCTGGATTTTCTGCCAGATGATAGCGTGGATCGTCTATTGCTTCAATAATTACATCTTTAAAAATGGGACTTGATTTATAGAGCAATACCTTACAGTCTTCGCTCAGGTGTTTTAAGTAAATACTTTTTCCCGCTTCTTTATATTTTGTCACCAGATTAAATATGGCTTCAATAGCTGAATGATCACTTACTCGAGATTCGATGAAATCAATTTCAACACATTCAGGATCTATTTTAACATCAAACTTATCGTTAAAAGCTGTGATACTTCCAAAAA
>TARA_Y100000385_G_scaffold290602_1_pt1 | contig 10436 bp, 10 predicted proteins | sample TARA_Y100000385 | Tara Oceans TARA_Y100000385 (sample SAMEA2620980) | marine metagenome | biome: marine biome (ENVO:00000447); feature: surface water layer (ENVO:00002042); material: "saline water (ENVO:00002010), including plankton (ENVO:xxxxxxxx)" | depth 5 m
TATGATTGGGTTATGGTTCCCAATGTTTATGGTATGAGTCAATTTGCTGATGGAGGATATTTTGCATCCAAGCCATATATTAGTGGCTCTAATTATCTAATTAAAATGAGTGATTATAAAAAAGGAGAGTGGTCTGAAATTTGGGACGGGCTTTTCTGGAGATTTATGGATAAGCATAGAAATCTAATGCGAAAAAACCCCAGACTATCGATGTTAATTAGTACATTCGATAAAATGAATCCCAAAAAAAGATCCCAACATTTACTTCGGGCTGATAATTACTTGAAAAAATTATAAATACTTGAAAAAATTGAATAAAAGTCAAAATATTTTTATTGAATTTTAATTAAAATACACAATAATTTAACCAAATATCAATTAAAATTTTATAAACAAACACAAGAATCTCAGGTATCTATTTCAGCTCAAAATGCACTGAATATATTAAAAGAAGGTAACAAGCGATTTAATGAAGCTAGTCCAATTGAAAGAAACTATGCCAATCAAATTGAATTGACTAAGTCAGGAAAATATCAATTCGCGGAAGTACTCAGTTGTATCGACTCGCGTGTTCCCACAGAGATTATCTTCGACCAAGGAATTGGTGACTTATTTAACGCTCGGGTTGCAGAAAACTGCCTGAGTGAAGACGTACTTGGAAATATTGAATATGATACAAAATACGGGTTCCAAACTGATTATTGTGATGGGTCATACAGCTTATGGAGCGGTGAATAGCGCCTATGCTGGAGTTAAGTCTGGACACATTACCCATTTATTAGAAAAAATACAGCCAGCTATCCAAAAAGTTAAAAACATAAAAGATGAAACAGACGAATCTTTTATTCACTCAGTGATTATTGAAAATGAAAAACATGTACTCAAAGAAATACTCAAAAAGAGCAAAGATATCCGAGAATTACTTCGGTCCAAGAAGATAGAAATGATCGGAAGTATTTATGATGTCAATACCGGACAAGTTGATTTTTTTTAATGACTTTGAATAATGAAAATCAGATTTAATATAAATCATATTTACCTATTGGAGCCTTCTTGATTTAACTGACCTAAGAAAAGGTAACTATTTCATTCGTTTTGATTCTGAGAAACAAAAAGAAAGCTTCCAATTTTCAATACAACAATAAATTTTAATCTATTATTCTTTCAAGAAGAAAATTAATTTTAAATTTAAGAATTAAATACATTAAATTTAAATTATGCGAATCACTTTATATTTTTCCATTGCATTGCTATTAATCTCATCTTGCAAAGACGACCCAATTGAAGGTTGTATGGATTCCAATGCAGAAAACTTTATGGCCTCAGCCACGCAGCAGGACCAATCTTGCTTATATCCTATTGAAGGATGCATTGATTCTGAAGCTTGTAATTTTAACGAGATGGCCGAAATTGATAATTCATCTTGTGAATACCCTATCCAAGGATACGATTGTGAGGGAAATATATTTTTTCAAATTGGTGACACTCTAGAAGGAGGCATTGTTTTTTATGTAAATGAATCAAATGTTCACGGACTCTTATCGAGCAAAGTAGATTTAGGTAGTTTTGAGTGGGGATGTTATGACCAATACGTAATTGGAGCAGATGGTATCTCTCTAGGTTCTGGATTTCAAAACAGTTTATATGTAGTGAATGACAGCTGTAGTTCTTTTTTTAATGATAATCCCACAGCTGCTCAAAAATGTTTAGATTACGTTTACCAAGGGGACTCAGTTTGGTATCTACCCTCCCAATTAGAATTACTTCTAATGTACTCAAATATAGGACAAGGAAGTGAGGGAAATATTGGCGATTTCGCAAACAGCTTTTATTGGTCTTCCTCACAAAGTGATTCCTCATCTGCTTACGCTATCTATTTTAATAATGGTGATATAGTCCCAGATTATAAAAATAGTGAAAATAGAGTTCGACCTATTAGGGCGTTTTAAACTAAAAAAAGAGGCTTAACATAATCTGGAAAGAGCTTTAACCTAAATAATTCTGATTAGTCAAGTATTTACTTAAAGTGCGGTGACTAAAAGCCAATATGATTTTTAGTCAACTTAATGGCAATAGCTAGAAGAATAATTCCAAAAACTCGTCTTAGGACATTAATTCCACCTTTCCCCAATAATCGCTCAATTTTTCCCGTGGACTTTAGAATCAGATAGACAAAAACTAGGTTTAAGATTACCCCAACAACAATTTCATTGAAAGAATATGAAGATCGTAAAGAGATCAAAGTAGTTAATGTCCCTGAACCGGCAATTAGGGGAAAAGCAATTGGAACAATACTTCCGGAAGTATCATTATGATCACTTTTAAACAACTCTATGTTTAAAATCATTTCTAAAGCTAAAAGAAAAATAACAAAAGCACCCGCCAGAGCAAATGATGCTACATCTATTCCTATAAGAGCTAACAGCTGTTCTCCAACAAAAAGAAATGTAATCATTAGAAGTCCAGCAACAATTGTGGCTATTCCTGAATCTAAATGCCCCATTTTTGTCTTCAAAGACAAAATAATTGGAATAGATCCGAGAATATCAATAACCGCAAAAAGAGTTAAAGTGATTGTAAGTGTATCATTAAAATTCATAATAATTATTTTAACAAATCTACTTTAAATGAAAGTAATTTCAAATCTTCCCAATAATGAGGATAAGACTTGATAACAACCTCGGCATCATCAATTAAAACACTTTTAACTTTTAAAGCCAAAGGGGCAAGAGACATGGCCATTCTGTGGTCTCCATGAGACTCGAAAATTAATTCTTTTGGGATTATTGAATCTCCAGGAAAGATTTCTATTCTATTTTGATCTTCGACTTTCACTTTTACACCTGTCTTTTCTAGTTCTTGTTTCAGCGCTTTTAGGCGATCTGTTTCTTTGAAAGAAAGATTATATAAGCCTTTTATATTTACATGAATACCCATACCTGTTGAAGTAGCTGCAATAGTTTGAGCCAAATCGGGACAAGATGTACAATCAAATTCAAGAAAGGAAGGCTTTGTAAAAAACACATCTTTAAAAATACAAAGCCGACCATTTTCTATGGAATATATCACACCAAAAGCGCTAAATAATTCACAGATTGTTTGATCACCCTGAACAGATTCTAGATCTACTATTTCCACGTATATTCTTCCAGAATTACTCAAAGCAACCAATTCAAAAAGATATGAAATCGAAGACCAATCAGACTCAACACGATAAGATCTGGAAACATATTCTCCTGGGAACACCCTAATAAAATCTCCATTCCAAGAACTTTTTATCCCATAATCACTCATTAAATCTAGGGTCATCTGAATATATGGTGCAGAAATTAACGGACCAATTAAATGCAAATCTAGTCCATTTTTCAAAACAGGAGCAATCATTAAAAGCGAAGAAACAAACTGGCTTGACAATCCTGAATCAATTGCTACCTCTCCACCCAAAAGTGGGCGGCCGCAAATTTTAAGTGGTGGAAAGCCTTCTTGTTCCAGATACTCAATATCTGCTCCTAAAAGTCTTAGGGCATTGACCAAATCATTGATAGGCCTTTTCTTCATTCGAGCAGAACCTGTCAAAGTGATTGTTTTTGAATTTACCGAATAATAAGAAGTTAAAAATCGAAAGGCAGTTCCTGCGTCTCCTACGTCTATATTTAATGCAGTCGATTGAATTGCCTCTTGAAGGACCAAAGTATCTTTGGCAGTAGATATATTTTCTATTGATTCATTGGAATCCGATAAAGCTTGAAAAATTAAAATTCTATTGGAAATACTTTTTGAACCGGGCACATTCAATAAAGCATCAAAATCATTTTGACCTATTTCCAGATGGACTTTCAAGACAAGAAAAAATTATACTTGTGTAATGCATCTTCAATCTCATCCGGCAAACAGCTTACATTTATTTCAGCTTTTCCTATAGATGACAACAGAGTGAAATTTATATGACCATCAGTGTTTTTCTTATCTTGCTGCATCCATTTTAACAAATCAGAAAATTCAAACCTATCAATTTTTTCTAAAGTAAAAGCTGCTTCTAACTTATCAAGAATATGAATACATTCCACCTCAGATAAAAACCCCCGTAACTTGGAAAGAAGAGTTTCTACAGCCATTCCCATAGCAATAGCTTCTCCATGAAACAAAACTCGATTATTCTTCAAAGACTGACTTTCTATAGCATGCCCAATTGTGTGGCCAAAATTTAATATTTTACGGAGTCCTTTTTCCTCCCAATCAACTTGGACAATTTTGTTCTTAATCGAAATAGATCTGAATAAAATATCTTCAATATTAGGAATGTTATCGAGATCTAATTGGGTAATTAGATCCCAATATTCAACATCTGCAATCAATGCATGTTTAAATACTTCTGCACATCCACTTAAAAAATGTCTCTTGGGCAGAGTTTGTAAAAATTTAGGATCTATAAGAACCATATCTGGATTTTTATACAATCCAATCTGATTTTTATGTCCCTCAAAGTCTACCCCAAGCTTTCCTCCCACTGAAGCATCTACTTGAGACAAAAGTGTGGTTGGAATATGAAAAAAACGAAGCCCTCTTTTGTAAAGACTAGCTATAAATCCACCCATATCGCAAACTACCCCCCCACCGAGATTAATCACAATAGATTTTCGATCTGCTTGAGACTCGCTGATAGTTTTCCAAACATCATAACATATAGATAGTGATTTACTTTGTTCTCCAGATTCAACTTCAATAAGTTCAGCTCCAATCAACATAGGTACCAATCCTATCAGACGCGGAAGGCAGTATTTTGAGGAATTCTCATCACAGAAAATAAAAAAATTTGAATATTCGTCTTGAAAGTCTTCCAAGATGGAATTAAACTCATGTAAAACTTCTTCTCCAAGATAAATGGAATATGTGTCAGCTTGAATTTCTTTCAAAACATTCTTTTAATAAAAATAACAAAGATAAATATTCGTGGAAATATAGTTCCATTAATAGGTTTTCTTTCTGTAGAAACTTAAATTTAACATGAACAAAAATAAAATAAATACTTAAATTTGAATTAAAATGGGTTCCAAAAACAGATCATTATTTCATATATTTGAGGCTCAAATATAATACTATGTCATCCTTTAATAACACGGAAATTGCTTTTCAATCGAAGTCGAAATTTCAACTTTACAAAGCATATTATCTTTTTAAGGTCTTAGGTAATTCTAGTATTTCTAAATTTGGAACTCTTATATCTAAAGTCTCATTAAAGTTTAATCTACCTATTACAAGACTCATAAAAAAAACAGTCTTCCAACAGTTTTGTGGCGGAGAAAATCTGGATGAATGTTCTCAAACCATCAAATCTTTATCAAAGTATAATATTAAATCTATCTTGGATTATTCTGTTGAAGGAAAGTCGACTGAATCGGATTTTAAACAGACAGTGAATGAAGTTCTGATCAATTTAGACTTAGCTAAAAATAATGAGCATATTCCATTTGTAGTTTTCAAATGTACTGGTATTGGTCGAGCTCAACTGCTAGAAAAGATTAATTTAGGGCATTCACTAACAAGCAAAGAACAAGAGGAATATACTCGTATACTTCACCGAATGGATAAGATATGTAAAAAAGCTCATCATCTGATGGTTCCTGTTATGATTGATGCGGAAGAAAGTTGGATACAAGACACTATCGATCAAATGACACTTAACCTTATGAAGGTCTACAACAAAGAACTTGCTATTGTATATAATACTTGTCAATTTTATAGACACGACCGACTCAATTACTTCAAAGAATTACATTTAAATTCTATTGAAAATGGCTTTTTTATAGGAATTAAATTTGTTCGAGGAGCTTATATGGAGAAAGAGCGAGATCGTGCAAAAAAAATAGGATATAAAAGTCCTATCCAGAAAAATAAACTAGCTACAGACCGAGATTTTGATCTCGCACTAAAATATGCTTGTGAACATATTCACGGAATTTCTATCTGTGTAGGCTCCCACAACGAAGCAAGCTCTTTACTTCTGATTGAGTTAATGGAAAAATATAAGATTAAAAAAAATAGTCCCAAAGTCTATTTTGCTCAGCTTTTGGGCATGAGTGACCACATTAGCTTTAATTTGGCAAGCAACGGATTCAATACCGTTAAATATGTACCCTATGGTCCTGTAAAAGAAGTCCTTCCTTATTTGATTAGAAGAGCTGAAGAAAATACTTCTATTACCGGGCAAACTGGAAGAGAACTTGGTCTAATCATGGAAGAAATAAAAAGAAGATCTTAAACACAAACTAAGGACAATAACAATCTAAGCCACTTATGAAGCTAAGTGTAGATAAACTATCGCAATCTAAAATAACAAAGGAGCTAAAAATTTGACCTTTGACTTTTATCGAATACTTCGGACAGTGACGCTGAATATCACTGGCTCCAAAATCTACCTCCATAGAGGCTTCTTGAAATAACTCTGTAAAATCATCGATGTTGATTCCCAAGCAATCTAAATGACACTTTGCGAGGGGTAATATGGCTAAATTTTGATTTCGAAGATATTTTAATGTACGAGCATTTGGAAAATACGAAAAATCAATTTCCCTGTCTCCAAAAAAAAAGAGAGAAATCATGATGCCTAAACCGACCCCAACAAGATAAATGAAAAAACGTCTCAACAAGCTAAAAAAAATTAAATATTAATGTCCTAAAAGTAGTTTGATTTCCTTGGAAGGAAGATCAAACCATTGACCTATTCCTTTGTTTGTAAGAATTCCATTATAAACATAAACACCACCTCTTATATTAGTTGATCGCAGTAACATCCCTTTAACTCCACCACCATTTCCTACTTCAAGTAATAAAGGAGCAAGTATATTACTCAATGAAAAAGAAGCCGTTTTTGATACCCTTGAGGCAATATTTGGCACACAATAATGTATGACATCATATTTGGTGAAAATGGGTGTTTCATGGCTAGTAACCTCAGAAGTCTCAAAGCAACCGCCCTGATCAATACTTACATCGACAATAACTGACTTAGGTTTCATCATCTTAACCATTTCATCAGAAATAACACATGGTGTCCGTCCATCCATAGCCCTAAGTGCACCAATTGCAACATCTGCTCTTCTCAAAGCTTTTTCTAAAACTTTTGGTTGTAAAATTGAAGTAGCAACAGGCAGGTGTATATCATTTTGTAAACGCCTTAGTCTAGCGATTGAATTGTCAAAAACCTTCACTGACGCACCCAATGCAATTGCAGTTCTAGACGCATATTCAGCAACTGTTCCCGCACCAATAATGACAACCTGTGTAGGACTAACGCCGGGAATCCCACCCATTAGCATTCCCTTTCCGCCAGCAGTTGTATTAAGCAATTCAGAGGCAATTAAAATAGATGAGTTCCCAGCAATTTCACTCATTGACTGGACAATTGAAAAAGCTTTTGTTTCATCTTGAATATAATCAAAAGCAACTGCAGTAACTTTTTTCTCCATGAGCTTCTTAAAATAATCACTTGTCCGCGTTTTTAATTGCAAGGCAGAAATAAGACATTGATTGTGTTTTAAATAGTCCAATTCTTCGATGGAAGGAGGAAGTACCTTAAGGATTATATCTGCATAGTAAACTTCTTTAACATTCAAACAAATTTTAGCTCCCGCATCACTGTATTCTTTGTCAGTAAAAAAACTTGCCATCCCAGCTCCTTTCTCTAAATATACTTTATGTCCATTGCTCACCAATAGACCTACGGCCTCTGGAACTAGAGGAACTCTCTTTTCTTGAAAAGCTCTTTCTTTAGGGATTCCAATAAACAATAACTGACTCTTATTAGATAACTCCAAAACTTCGGGCTGGGGCATTAGGAACTCCTCTTTCAAAAAACTTAAAATTTCAGGTTTACTCATTATTCAGTTTCCGTTTCTTGGATGGTAAATATACGTTTATTACCGAGCGTCTCGATATAAATTCGTAAATGCTTTTGATATAGTAAGTTATGGATTTTTTCCGGCCACTCTATAAAACAATAGTGATCTGAATAAAAATAATCTTCATAACCAATATCAAAGGCCTCTTCAATAGATTTTAGCCTATAAAAATCAAAATGGTAAATTATTTCTCCCTCCACTGCTCGATATTCATTAACTAAAGCATAAGTTGGACTACAGACTTGGGTTTTATTGACACCCAGTTTATCACAAAGACACTTAATAAGTGTCGTCTTCCCTACTCCCATTTCCCCGTAAAAAAGTATAGTTTTGGTGGAGTAATTTTTCAGAACTTGTGATGCCAAATCTGGCAATTCGGATAAGTGTTCAATAGATATCTTCATTTACTTTGGAGACAAACGAACAAAGGGACAAACCATTTCTTCAAGAGAAATACCACCGTGCTGATAAGTATCTTTAAAATATTTGACAAAATAATTATAATTATTCGGATAAGTTAAATAAACATTTTCTTTTGCAAAGATAAATTTTGAACTCAAATTTGCAGCAGGCAAAAAGAATTGTTGAGGATCCTCCATAACCATGACATCTTTTGGCTGATACTGTAGTCTTTTCCCTGTTTTATATCTCAAATTAGAAGATGTCTCTTTATCCCCTAAGACCTTTGAAGGCACACCGACATTGATGGTTCCATGATCTGTAGTAATGAATAATTGAGAACCACTATCAGCAATTTTTTTCAGCATATCAAGCAAAGAAGAGTTTTCAAACCAGGTTCGAGTTAATGCTCTGTATGATTTATCATTGCCTGCTAACTCTCTTATCATTTCCATTTCTGTTTTTGCGTGAGACAACATATCGACAAAGTTATATACAATTACGTTTAGGTCATTTTGAAGTAAATTACTAAACTGATCGACGAGTCGAGATCCAAATTGCTGTTGCACTACTTTACTATAACTTATTTTTTTGTCCGAAAGACCCAATCGCTCCATTTGATCTTCTAAAAACTCTTTTTCATGCAAGTTTTTACCTCCTTCTTCGTGGTCATTTTTCCAGAGATGAGGAAATCGTTTAGAAAGAGCCAAAGGGCTTAATCCAGAGAAAATTGAGTTTCTAGAATATTGAGTTGCTGTGGGAAGAATACTACAAAAACTTGATTCCTCGTCAATAGAAAACCACTCCTCTACAATAGGTTGAAGTATTTTCCATTGATCATATCGAAGATTGTCAATCAAAATAAAAAAATCAGAGCGATGATTTGAAAGATAAGGAATAACCTTTTCTTTGATTAAAGTGTGAGAAAGTATAGGCTTTTCCTCTCCTTCTTTCAACCAAGATTCATAATTAGTTTTCACATATTTAAAAAACTGCGCATTTGCCTCTGCTTTCTGCATCTCGAGGATCTCAACCATTCCTGAAGAATCAATTTGATCTATTTCTAATTCCCAATGTACTAAATGATGGTAAATTAAAAACCAATCATTTAGACTCCTTGCCTCCATAATAGATTGGCTAATTTGTCTAAACTCTTTTTGATAACTGGTGGTTACTTTGTCATTTACAAGTCTCTTTGAGTCTAGATTTTTTTTTAGTGAAAGTAAAATCTGATTTGGATTTACTGGTTTGATAAGATAATCTGAAATTTTGGAACCTAGAGCTTCCTCCATAATGTATTCTTCTTCACTTTTTGTGATCATGACCACAGGAATATTATGCTGCTCATATATTCGTTCTAAGGTTTCTAAACCAGATAAGCCAGGCATATTTTCATCTAAAAAGATAATTTCAAACGTATGATTGTCTAAATATTCAAGGGCGTCTTCCCCGTTATTAGCTGTACTAACCTCATAACCTTTAGCTTGAAGAAATATGATATGTGGCTTTAATAATTCAATCTCGTCATCCACCCAAAGTATCCTAACTTTTTCCATAGATATTTAGTAATTTCGTTCTACAAACTAATAGTTTAAAATTAATAAAATTGATGTCTTCTTACGCTAATAAAATAAAAATTCTCAATGATCCAATATATGGATTTACAAGTATTCCTAATGAACTACTTTCTAGGCTAGTGGAACATAGGTATTTTCAACGTTTGAGACGCATAAGCCAACTTGGTTTGACCTATTTGGTTTATCCTGGGGCTTACCATACACGTTTTCATCATGCACTCGGCGCGATGCATCTCATGCAAAATGCGATAAAATCTTTACAGTCCAAAGGTCATCTGATTAGTGCAGAAGAAGAACATGCCGTATTAATTGCTATTTTACTTCACGATATTGGCCACGGTCCATTTTCTCATGCACTAGAGCATAGTATTGTCGACGGAGTGAATCACGAAGATCTTTCTATTATAGTAATGCAAAATTTAAACGAAGAGTTTAATGGAAAATTATCTTTAGCAATTGAAATCTTTCAAAATAAATATCCTAAACTATTTTTACATCAACTAATATCGAGCCAATTAGATGTGGATCGTCTAGATTACCTAAAAAGAGATAGCTTTTTTTC
>TARA_Y100000385_G_scaffold288106_1_pt1 | contig 10431 bp, 5 predicted proteins | sample TARA_Y100000385 | Tara Oceans TARA_Y100000385 (sample SAMEA2620980) | marine metagenome | biome: marine biome (ENVO:00000447); feature: surface water layer (ENVO:00002042); material: "saline water (ENVO:00002010), including plankton (ENVO:xxxxxxxx)" | depth 5 m
GAAGAATGTAACGATTCTAGTGCCTCATCATAACATTTATGAATGAAGAGCTCGGTAAAAATATAGGTTGACATGAATCTTTTAATGAGCAATTCATGTCCAGTTTTAAAGTGAAACTTGAATTGATAGAAGTCATTCACGCCATTTAATACCAAGCTCAAATAATATGTGAATGGGTTAGAAATTACGTTACTGATTGAAGAGTAGGTCGAAGAATTGATACTGCTAAGTGTAAAACTAAGCTTCCAGGGTATTTTCATAGCAACAGATTAAGTGTATAAACTTAATAATAATCCAAAACATATAAGTTAAATAACACATAAACATATCCTTTTTTGCAGATTAAAAATATTTCTAGTCTTGATTGTACATGAATAAGTACGCTATTAAAGCGAAGAAATTTTTATCTTCTGCTCGTAAAAAAACCACCAATATGAAAAAGTACCTTTTGCTATTATTGCTCCCGTTAAGTTTATTTGCCCATGGTGCATCAAGTATTATGGCACCCACTGTTTATGATTTGACAGGAGCAATTCAAGAGGGACAGAAAGTGGTGTCTCTAATATCTGATCAAGCTGAAGTAGCCGAATACACTCTAAATCCAGAAAATAACTATCTAACCATCACTACTCCGGCCACCTTTTATTATGCACTATTGGCAGACTCTGCGGGTGCAATGATCTGTCTTTATTTAGGACCTCAGAATGTGGGGAGTACAGAGTTGTTTATAGAAGAGGTCGCTCCAATGCATACGTCACCAGTTACCGCTGGTTTGAAGGCAGCGGGCCGCGGAACTTTGATTTCTTTAGGGACGGGTACAACAATAGTTTTGGTTGCTATAGCTATGGCAAGAAGTTCTTCTGGGGATTCTTGGACACCGGTTTTCGTCGCTGCATTAGGTTTACTTGTCGCGATTGCCGGAACGGCATTGTCATTGGTAGTTGGTGCCGCAAAAGGGATACAGACCTCCGTGGTGAATAATATTGATATGCGACGAAGACACAAAGCATCTCGCAGAAGTTCTAGCGGTACAAGTTTTGTGGTTTTGCCAATGGAACTAGAGGAGTTACCCGAAGAGTTTCGAATTCCGTTATTAGAAGGGCATTCGTAAATTTAGAATTCTTCGTTGAAAGCCTCGACTGCACCAGGGAAGTCAATAGAGTTGGGTACGCAATCAACATCAATATTTAATGTTCCCTTTGGACGATCAAAAGGCTCCATGCTAATTCCAAGTTGAGGGTTTGAATAGTTTTTTTTCATGTAAACTCCCCAAATAGGAAGAGCAGAGGTAGCACCCTGTCCGTAATAGGTTCCCCAGCCGCCTCCAAAATGAGCCGCACGATCTTCACAACCGGCCCAAATCCCCGTAATTAGATTAGGGACAGCTCCCATAAACCAAGCATCTGAATTGTTTTGTGTGGTGCCTGTTTTACCTGCTATTTCATTTGTAAATGAATAGGGGTAACCTGTAACTGCTTTATTTCGATAATATTTTTCACCATAGTTGTGACGTAAGCGCTGGCCAGTTCCGTCTTCAGTAACTCCCATCAATAGTTTAAGAATGGCATAAGCTTCCTTTTCCCCCATAACTTGATGAGTTTCTGGAGTGAATTCTTCAAGAACAACTCCGTTTTTATCTTCAATCCTTGTGATCATAATCGGCTGCACGTAGCGTCCTTTGTTTGCAAAAGCAGTGTAAGATCCAACCATTTCAAAAACACTAAGATCTACTGTTCCTAGTGCTATGGAGGGCACTTCAGGGATATCGCCAGTAATGCCCATTTTCTTTGCCAACTTAATTACCGGCCTAGGACCTATTTGCTTCATCAAAAAGGTGGTGACCGTATTCATAGAATTAGCTAACGCATGCTTTAGAGACTTGGTACCTCCGTACTTATCGTCAGAATTAGCTGGACACCAATCCTCCATTAAACCATATTCACCTTTTTCAATACAAATCTTTGCGTTGGGTACTTGCATACAGGGACTATAGTTTTTCTCAATGATGGCAGAAGCATATACAAAGGGTTTGAAGGTTGAACCAACTTGCCGTTTACCTTGCTTTACGTGGTCGTATTTAAAATATTGGTAGTCATTACCGCCAACCCAAGCCTTTACGAATCCTGTTTTAGGTTCCATTGACATCATCCCTACCTGATAGATTCCTTTATAGTACATAATGCTATCACGTGGACTCATTGTTGTATCAATATCACCTTCCCAACTGAAAACGGTCATTGGAATTGGAGCGCTGAATACCGAATTGATACTGTCCTTACTTACTCCTCGCTTCTTCAAGCCCTTGTATCTTTGTGTTCTGCGCATGGCTTGGTCTACTATTTTTCGAACGTTGCCTGCTGGGTCGTTATCAAAATAAAAAGGGCCGTACTTTCTGTCCTCTTTGATAATATCGAAAATACGCTGCAGATTACTCATATGTTCACTAACGGCCTCTTCCGCATTTCGCTGCATTTCCGCATTTATGGTCGTGTAAATCTTAAGACCACCAGTATATAAGTTTAAATCGTTGCCTGTGCGTTTTTCATGCGCTTTGATCCACCCTTTCATATACCCTCTTAGGTACTCACGGAAATAAGGTGCCAAACCAGCGGTATGACTTTGCGGTCTAAATTCTAGATGTATGGGTAATTCTTTCAGGCTATCCTTTATTTCTTCTGAAATGAAACCATTTTTCACCATTTGTACAAAAACTTGGTCGCGACGCTGTTTTGATTGCTCTGGATATCTTCGTGGATTGTAAAGGGATGGGTTTTTGGCCATGGCTACAAGCACGGCTGCTTCTTCTAATTGAAGATCTATAGGTTTTTTATTGAAGTAAACTCTGGCAGCGGAATTAATACCAACCGCTTGATAAAGAAAGTCAAATTGGTTCAAGTAGAGGGCTATGATTTCTTCTTTGGTGAACGCACGTTCTAGTTGAGCTGCGATAATCCATTCACCTAGTTTTTGTCCAATTCGTTCAATGATATTTTGAGCAGGTTCATTGAATTGCATTTTAGCGAGTTGTTGTGTCAATGTAGAACCACCGCCTTTACTTCCCAATCCAGATATTGCACGAGCAAGCGCTCGCGCATCAATTCCACTATGGCTAAAGAAACGCTCGTCTTCTGTGGCTACCAATGCATTGATTAGATTGGGTGATATTTCTTCATAAATCGCTGGCGTTCGATTCTCATAAAAAAATGTCCCCAATACCTCATTGTCTTCTGTGATGATTTCCGTGGCTAATTTTGTTTCGGGATTGGCAATCTGCTCAATAGAGGGGAGTTCTCCAAAAGCACCAATTGAGGTAAGATACAATGCCAAAGCAAGCCCCCATACGGGGCCGGTAATCACGAACAAGGTTAGAAACACCTTTGTAGTGTTTTTTCTTGTTTTGGGTTTTTCTCTTTCCTTAGCCATATTCAAAAATAACGTTTAGCTGTGTGCTTCGTTAGCGTAAAATAAGAACTTTTCCTTGTGCTGTAATCTCTCCCAAATCGTCAGTTGCATAGATTAGATATACCCCTGATGCTACCGTTGAGCCGTCTATTTTTGTGCCGTTCCACTGTGCTTGACCACCCGCAGCTTGCAGATCGTTAACTAGTGCCCCGCTGACATCAGTGATTTTAATTCGGGCATCACTACTGTTTCCTTGAATGAACAAAGGCCCCGTATAGCCAGGCCTAACAGGGTTTGGATATACCGCCAATTCTGGGACTGAGCCTAAATAACCTGGTGTAGCGGTTCCCCTATACCCTATAAGGCCTGCATCCGTAGCGATTATAACTTCTCCTGTATTTGGATCTGTTGCAATACTGAGTATGGTATTACTCAATAAAGGACTATTTTCTGCGGTGAATTGATGAATAGTTTGCAATCCATCTGGACTAACAAGGAAGAGTCCAGCCCCACGGGTACCCAGCCATTTTTGATTTCCACCATCCACATGAATGGCACTCACAGGGTTTTCTCCAAGTAGCTTTTGAACCACGCCATCCTCTTCAAATAAAATAGGTCTTGCATCACGATTCCCTGAACCGTCAAAAACATTATCAGGGCTGTATAGAACAACTAAGCCTTCATCAGTTCCAATCCAAAGTTCACCGTCGTGATCAAAAGCCAAGCTTAGCACTTTGTCTGAGGGAAGATTACCACTTTGAACACCACTGCTTATTTTCCTTTTGATTCCAACACCATTTTCTTCAGTATAGCCGTAAATACCATTGGTACGGCTTTGAATGAAAATCATTCCGTCTTTGGCTACAATATCCTTTAGAGCAACGCCATCTGCACCAGGAGAAAGGCTGTAACTGGCAAATTCACCTTCTTGACTAATGCTATATAGAGGTGTGTTTACTAGGGATTGAACCCCCCATAAAGTTCCGTTTTCATCAAATGTGATTCCTCCTGCGCGAAGATCAGAAGCGTTTCCGCCAACGCCTTTTAGTACGCCGCCGGTATTGGTCGTATTAAAAAAGGCCACTGTATCTAATGATTCAGGCTCCCCAATACCCTCCAGTTTGACTAAGCCTTTGCCCCAAGAACTCAAGTACATTTCAATTTCTCCTGTGCCTGATATCTTGAAAGCTGCATCAACAATGTCGGTTACACCAAAAAGGTTTTCATTACTCAAATTGATCCATTCTTGGTCTGTGTATATGCTTGCTCCGTCTGCAACAAATGTTCTTGTCCAAAGATCTGTTAATGCGCCTGGTGCAAGTATCACACCGCCAAAACTCATAGGTCCACCAGGGCTTAGGGCATTAGAGAAGGTGAAATTTCTGCCTTCGCCATAACTAATGACTTTATAAGAGCGGTCACTAAAAGGGGAAGGGGGAAGAAACCGTTTTACCTTATTTCCCTCACGCACTCGGATAAGACCTGTTCTGAAGTTGCCAATATAAATGGACCCATCATTTTCGTTGTGGACCGCACAAATTGGCCGAAGCACACCGGGTGCAAAAAGTGCATTGGAGATATTCAATGAATCTCCAAAGGTGTTCTTTGCAGTCGATTTACGCGCAATAATATTGAAATCACGCGTCAGGACAAGCCAATTTTCAGTAACCATGATGTCCTGTATGTCCTGCCCGCCTGCGCCGCCTTGAAAAGGAGTACTATAGCCTTCAGCCTCCCATTGGTTAGCGATTGTTTCTGTCATAGCCAAGAGGTAAGTGCCAGATGCTAAATCGTCTACAGCGAAAATAAATCGCTCCTCCTCAGGGAAATAGGTAATATGTTGTGGGTTATAATTATCAACAAAGAGACTGAAGTTAGAAGTCTCCCAATTAGGGAGCGTTTGGTTCAAATCTCCAAAGTAAAATAATTTGTTGTTCGAAGGCGAATAGGCACAAACTATACCTGAAGGATTAATGTCAAAGGTCTCTATGGCAATCGGACTGAAGTTTTCACCCAAGAGTAGTGTGCGACCTGCGAGGCGGCTAGAGACATTGAATTCTACTAAACCAAAGTCGGTAGCGATGTAGGCGAATCCGTTATAAAAAGAAATATCATTGATGCGTTTAAGACCAGTGTAAGATGGCGTTTCTTCTATAGCTGAAATAGAAAAGATGCCCAGAGATGACCAAATGTCTATTCTTCCATTAGCATATCCAATCCAAACAGTACCAGACACCTTGTCAGCTTTAAGGGAAGTAATGTTGGAGCCGGACAATCCGTTGATGCGCGAGAATCTAGTGATCTCATCCGAATTGGAATTAATCACCAACAAATTATTTGAAGATGCAGCAAAAATGTATTGGTCAATTTGATCTACATGACTGAATGTGTTATACGGCAGGTGGTCGACCCAGAATTGAAAAGGCTCTGCGCTAGCGTTTTTATCCTGTACCTGCGCATGCAAGTAAGCTGAGGGTAGGAAAACACTGAGGAATGTAATGGGGATGATAAAAAATAACCGGAGCTGTCTATACATGAGTTCAATTTACGACCTTAGTAAATGAATAAGCGTATGGAATAATACGTTTATGACGCAAAATAATAACGACCATGGCATGCAGTAATTGTAGTAGTGGTGGCGGCGTTCCTAAAGGCTGTAAAAGTAATGGCTCGTGTGGAACTGGAGGATGCAATAAATTGCCAGTCTTTGATTGGCTTTCAAATATGGAACTTCCCTCAACAGAGAAACCATTTGATTGGGTTGAGGTCAGATTTAAAAACGGTCGCAAAGAATTTTACCATAATGCGAACGAACTATCCCTCCAGGTAGGAGAAGCGGTGGCCGTTGAGGCTCACTCCGGTCACGATTTAGGCAATGTTTCCATCGTTGGAGAGCTTGTAAAGCTCCAGATGAGTAAGAAAAAGTTCAAGCCCGAAAAGCAAGAGCACCACATGAAGGTGTATCGAAAAGCTTCGGATAAAGATCTTGTAAAATGGACCGATTCACGCGCCTTAGAGCAAGACACCATGATGCGCAGTCGTGAGGCTGCTCTTCGTCTTGGTTTGGATATGAAGATATCAGATGTTGAATATCAAGGTGACGGCTCAAAAGCAATCTTTTATTATACGGCAGATGACCGTGTGGACTTTCGGCAATTGATTCGTGAATTGGCTCAATTATTCAGTGTCCGGATAGAGATGAAGCAAATAGGCGCGCGTCAAGAGGCACAGCGTTTAGGTGGTATAGGATCTTGCGGTAGAGAACTTTGCTGTTCAACATGGCTTTCAGATTTTCGCAGTGTCAACACGGCAGCGGCTCGCTACCAGCAACTAAGTCTTAATGCGCAGAAGTTGGCAGGTCAATGTGGAAAGCTGAAATGTTGTTTGAATTATGAATTGGACAGTTACGTAGAAGCAGTGAAGCGTTTCCCCTCTCCAAATAAAAAACTCAAGCTCAAAGGAGGTATAGCTTTCTTCCAGAAAATGGACATCTTTAAAGAGATGCTCTGGTATGCTACGGATAGTAACCCCAATGACTGGATTCCATTGAAACTCCAGCAGGTGGATGAAATACTTGAGGCTAATGCTAATGGTGAATTTCCAGAGGACTTGTCTGAGTTTAGATTTGAGGAGGTTAAGATTGAAAAATCAAATGGATTACAAGTTGCTGATTTTGTTGGTGGCAATGCTGAGGACAGCATAACGCGCTTTGATCAACCCAGGAAAAACCGCGGTCGTAATAGAAATCGTAACAGAAATAGAAAACAGGGTAATCAAGCGCAGACGAACAAAAAATAATGAAGAAGTTCATCTCATTGATCTTGTTGTTCTTTTTTGCCTCGTGTGGTAAAAATGTGGTGTTAGATAAACTTTATAGTTTTGAGAATCGTGGCTGGCATATGGATTCTGTCATTATTGCTCAATGGGAGCCCATTGACTCTGAAGAACCTGTTTTTATGAGCATGTATATCCGTCATACCACAGATTATCCCTACAACAATATCTACTTGTTTAGAAGTATAGAAAGCACACAAGGAATTGAATATACAGATACTGTTAACGTAGCATTAGCAGATCCTCTGGGCGTTTGGAACGGCTCGGGAATGAGTAACCTGAAAACCTTAGAGATTCCCATTGGGAAAGGTGCAGTGCGCTTCCTAGATGATGAACGTTACACTCTAAGAATTACTCAAGGCATGCGTGATACCCTGCTTCTTGGTATTCAGGATGTTGGAATTCAATTCGAGCAAGTAAAGTCTGGAAAATAATATAGTGGTTTTGATCATTGAACCAATTGCGCCCACAAGGTATCCATAAGGTGTTCGGCCTTACGACTGCTAAGATCTTGAATCTGATGACGGCAGGAGGTCCCTGTGGCCACCACAACGTCACCTTCAAACGCCTCAATTTTAGGCAGCAAAACTAGCTCTGCCATCTTTGTACTCATCTCATAATTTTCGCGCTTCATACCATAGGAGCCTGCCATTCCACAACAGCTGCTTTTTACTCGTTCTACCTTGGCGCCTAGAAGAAGCTGTAATACGTATGCAGTATCACCTGCGCTTTCTAAACTTTTCTGATGGCAATGCACATGTAGTAATATTTCCTTTTCATAGGGCTCAAATACCTCTTTTGGTATAGTGATTTTGGGCAGTTCGTCTGCTAAAAACTTATCAATAGTTGCTATTTTTTGTTCTAGTATCCAGGCTTTTTGATTGGGCAACAGTCGTGGATATTCATCTACGGCACTTAGCACAGCACTCGCTTCTAGACCCAAAATCGGTGCGTTTTTGAGCGTTTTTGTTGCATTTTGGAGGTTTTTCAATGCTTTTTTGGCCAATTCCTTGGATTCTGGCAAGAAACCGCCACTTAGCGCTGCACGTCCACTAGGGCTACAAACAACCGCGGGACTATAGCCGAGCGCGCCCAGCACGTCACAAGCCTTGCCCACCAACATAGGGTCGTTCGCCTGTGTAAATTCATCCACCCACAAGATCACGGCGCGCTCGTGGCCTGAGGCGCTCTCTACCGAATAGCCTTTTTTATACGCCTTCATGTAGGCAGGATTCACCAGCCCTGGAACAGATCGCTCTGGGTGAATGCCCATCAATCGCTTGGTCACTCCGGATTTCAAAATTGGATTGATAAAACGCCATAATCCTTGATAGCTTAAGCTCTTATGGAAGTTCGCAAAAGCCCGGTCTGCGAATCCTCGGTTGGACCTATTTTGATAGAGGTATTCAGACTTCATGGCGGCCATATCTACCCCAGAAGGACATTCCTTCGTACAGCCTTTACAGCCAACACAATGCTGCATGGCTTCTGCCAATTCTGGTGCTTTAAATCCCTCAACGCTTTGCTCTGTCAATACGCTGCGCAGCACATTGGCCCGCCCGCGGGTACTATCCCATTCGTCCCTTGAGGCCATATAAGAAGGGCACATTAAAACACCTGTGTAGGGTAATCGCCGGCAATCACCCGATCCATTGCATTTCTCCACGGCGCGTAAGAAACCGCCTTCCTCGCTAAACGGGAACTGGGTATCTAATGCAGGCTCCTTTCGGTTCACTTCGTAACGCAGGTCTTCTTCCATGGGTTTGGCACCCACAATCTTGCCTGGGTTAAGTCTGTTTTCTGGATCCCAAGCTTTCTTGAAACTTTCCATCCAAGGATAAACTTCGGGACCGTAAAAGTCCTTGATAAATGCAGCACGCACCCTGCCATCACCATGTTCACCAGATAATGAGCCACCGTATTTTTTAACTAGTTCAGCGCTTGCTTTGCTGATTTCATAGAGCAATCGGACCCCCTCGGAAGTCTTCAAATTCAGAATGGGACGCAAGTGTAATTCCCCGGCTCCTGCATGGGCGTAGTACACGCTTTCTTGGCCAAAGCCCTGCATCAACTGATCAAACTCTTGGATATAATCTTGAAGTACCTCTATTCGTACTGCTGTATCTTCAATACAAGCCACCGGTTTTGCATCGCCCGGCAAATTGGAGAGCAATCCCAGTCCTGCGGCACGGAGCTTCCAAACTTTATCGCTGTCGTTGCCAAAGAGCTCGGCTCTGGCATAGCTCCTCTCGCACTGAAGGGCAGCTAAATTTTCGGTCAGTTCGGCTTTCGTTGACCCGCGAACTTCAACGAGCAGAATAGCTGCCGGATCTCCTTGAACGAATTCCCTATAGCTTGAATACTCTTTGCTTTCACGTGTGCATTCTAGAATGATGCGATCCATTAATTCAAGCTGATAGGGTTTTGCGGCCATCAATTTTGGTGTTGCTCCCATGGCCTCGTCCATCCTGCGGTAGTGTAAGGCAACCACTGCGACGTGAGCAGGTGGCAAAGGATCTAAGGCCACACGAATCTTAGTCGTAATACCTAGCGTGCCTTCCGAACCGCACATCACCTGCAAGAGTGCATCGGCATCATTGCCAATTAAATCAATCGCATACCCAGTATTTCTTCGGTGAATGCTAGGATTCGGAAAATGAGATTCGAGATTCTGAGCGGACCAAGCTTCCGACCATTGCGTCATCCAATTCTCTACTGCCGAAGTAATATCACGCACCCCATCGGATTGAATATCGCCCATGGCGCGCAACACTCCATCAGCCGTTACGAGCTCTAGGCCTAATAATTTTTCTCTAGTGGTCCCGTAAGAAATAGAGGTGGAGCCCGAGCTATTATTGCCCACCATGCCGCCCATCATACAGCGGTTAGAGGTGGAGGTATTAGGGCCGAAAAACAGCCCGTGTTCTTTCAAGTGATGGTTCAGTTCATCTCGTACAACTCCCGGTTGTATTTCAGCCCAACGTTCCTCGATATTGACCTGGAGAATGGCGTTAATGTACCTTCCTGTATCCAGTACGGTGCCATCACCCACGACTTGGCCAGCGAGGGAGGTACCTGCGGCGCGTGGGATGAGTCTGGCACCGCTTCGCACTAAAGCGACCACATCTTCAGCCGATTTTGGGAAGGCTACCGCCTCCGGTGTTTCCTGATAGATGGAGGCGTCCTGCGCATAGG
>TARA_Y100000385_G_scaffold289129_1_pt1 | contig 10429 bp, 14 predicted proteins | sample TARA_Y100000385 | Tara Oceans TARA_Y100000385 (sample SAMEA2620980) | marine metagenome | biome: marine biome (ENVO:00000447); feature: surface water layer (ENVO:00002042); material: "saline water (ENVO:00002010), including plankton (ENVO:xxxxxxxx)" | depth 5 m
TTTACACCGAGGGGGTCGGGGGTTCGAATCCCTCATTGCCCACTACAGCGGAATCTATCTCATATTATGATAGATTCCGCATTATTTTTTTAAGAATTTTCAAAAAATGAAGTTTTTTTTTCAAAAAATTGTTTTGCTCAGTCTCGGACTTTCATTTTTATCATGTGAAAACGATATGGTGACTGAAATAGTACAAAGTACCTCAATTAATAAAATTATGCCCTTAGGTGCTTCACGTGTGGAAGGTAATCATCCAGAACATCATAGTTTTAGGTATGAGATATGGAAAATGCTCCTTGAAAATTTTTGGGTATTCGATTTTATTGGTACACAATCTGATTTGTCTTTATATCCAGAGATAAATAATATTTCCTTTGACTTTGATCACGAGGGAAGAGGAGGATGGACTTCTGGACAAATTTTACAACAGCTAGAAGTCGGAATTTTAGAAACAGGTGTTCCTGACATAGTTTTATTTAGTTCCCCGGGTGGAAACGACGCTCTAGAGAATCTTTCCTATGAAGAGACTACCAAAAATATATATGCAATTATTGAACTTCTTCAATCTTTAAATCCAAACATAACGATTCTACTGGAGCAAATGGCTCCCGCTCATTCAAATATAATGGATGAGGATTTGAGTAATTATTTGAGTGATTTACATGAAGATATGTTTTGGGCTGCGAATGAATATTCAAGCTATTCCTCTCAAGTTATAGTAGTAGATATGTATACAGGATTTTTAGATAGTATGTTGGCAGATGATGTTCATTATAGTCCTTCAGGGGCTTATTTTGTTGCAGAAAGGTATTACCAAGTATTGGAAACTGTTTTGCAATAATTATTTGAATCTTTATTTAGACTTTCTAATTATTTTAGTCAATTAAGATGTATTAGTCAATGAATTAGTATTTCTTCGATTATTTCTAAATTACCATCGGTTTCTGATAATAGAGGTTAAATCCAGTATTTTTTTGGAACAACCAACATACCAAAGCAGGTGGCGCCATATTTACCTTTATTTTTATGATGTACCTTGTGTGCCCGTCGAATAGTTTTGATATAATTTCCCTTAAGACGCTGAAGAAATGGAACCCGCCGGTGAATGATAATCTCATGAACAATAACATATGCAAATCCGTAGCAGGCAATACCTAAACCAATAAAAAAGAGAAAGGTCAAATCTTCAATGCCATAAGATATCAAAAGGATCGAGGGAATTGCAAAAATTAGAAAAAACCAATCATTTTTTTGTGTAAACTTATTGTGATCTACTTCATGATGGTCTTTGTGTAGGTTCCACAAAAATCCGTGCATAATATACTTGTGCGCTCCCCAGGAGACAAATTCCATAGCAATAAACGTAATTAATACAATTAATAACTCGAACATGAATCTATTTTTAGATATGTAAAATTACGCATGTTTCTTGATTTGATAAGCATTTTTTTTCTAAATCTATTTTATTACTCTGAAGAAGTTTTCATATTGACGAATTCGATCGTGTTCAGCAAATATATGTTGTTCATCTTCATCAATATTATGATCATATCCCAAGAATTTTGGGACAGATTTTTGTAGAGTAAGTCTCAAAATTCTTAATTCGGTTAACTGAGGATAGGTAAGAATAAGCGCATCTAACTTTCTTTTTCCTTTGGTGAATAGGGATAGCTTTTTAATGGGATCGATTCGATGTTTTGCTTTAATTATTAATATTGCAGAATGATATCCCGAGATAATCGGATCGTCTTCCCCCTTCATTTGTTCACACAACGTAAGAAGTGAATCACAAAAGAACTCACTTTCAATAGATTTTAAATAAAGTGTTCTAAGTTCAGAAGAATCCTGAGCAAATAGTTGGAAAGGAAAAAGCCAAATTAAGATTACAAAAATAGATTTCATAAAATATTCAATTTGTCTTTAATAATAATTTGACAAATTAGTGCAATTTTCACTCTGTTAGGGATACGAATACGGTCTGAGAAAATTTTTTCAGGGGAAAGGCCTTTTATTTTTTCGAAAAGTTTAAAGTAATAGATATATGCCAAGTAAACGCCAGATCTTGATTTCTTGGGTAGTTTTTTAATCCCTACCAAGGCATGTGTAAAGTCATTTTTAATATCGATTTCGATATTTTTTTTGTCTTGTATATTAAATTTATTCATATCAACATTAGGGAAATAAGTTCGTCCTAATTTTTCGAAGTCAGCTTTAATGTCTCTCAAGAAGTTGATTTTCTGAAAGGCAGACCCGAGACTCATTGCATAAGGTTTTAACTCAATGTATTGTTTTTTGTTGCCGTCTATGAAAACTTTTAAGCACATTAACCCTACCACTTGGGCTGAACCTAAAATGTATTTATCGTACTTATCTTCGTTGTAAAAATGTGGCTTCAAGTCCATTTCCATACTATCTAAAAAGGTATCTATTAGATCCAGATCAATATTATATAAATTAACGGTATGTTGGAAACTGTTTAATATAGGGTTAAGGCTAATTTTTTGTTTGATTGCCTTGTGGGTTTCTTCTTTAAATTCCATTAGGAGTTCCTCTTTGTGAAATTCGTGGAAGCTGTCTACAATTTCATCTGCAAACCTTACAAAGCCATAAATATTATAAATATGAGTATGTAAGGTCTTATCTAGTGCTTTTATTCCAAATGAAAAACTAGTACTATATGAAGTTGTTGTAATTTCACTACACTTAAATGATACAGAGTCAAACAGTTCTTTCATTTTATTGGGGATTTGATTTCATCACATGAGTAGCTACTACTTTTCCAGAAATAATTGAAGGAGGAACGCCCGGACCAGGCACAGTTAATTGACCTGTATAGAAAAGGTTTTGAATGTGTTTATTAATTATTTTTGGTTTTAGATTAGCTGTCTGACTTAAGGTGTTTGCCAAGCCATAAGCATTTCCTTTGTAGGAATTATAATCACTGATGAAATCATTAACACAATAGCTTCTTTTGTATTCAATATATTTTATAATTTCATGACCACAATATTTTTCGAGTCGGTTCATAATCATTTCGAAATAGTTTTCTCTTACAGATTCATTATCCTCGATTCCTGGGGTGATAGGGATTAAAATAAATAAATTTTCTTTCTTATTAGGAGCCATTGATGGGTCTGTTTTTGAAGGACAGCATGCATAAAATAGAGGTTTTTTTGGCCAGATTTTAGTTTCATAAATATCTTCTACATGGTTGTCAATATCCTCATCAAAGAATAAGTTGTGGTGTTTTAATTTATTTAGTTTTTTGTCTACTCCTAAATAAAATAGAAGACAGGAAGGAGAAAGTACGCGATTGTCCCAATATTTTTCAGTATAATTGCTATAATTTGGAGCCAAAACTTCTTTATCTATATGATGGTAATCGGCTGAACAAATTAGCGTTTCGACATCAAAAGATCCTTTGTCAGTTTCAATTGTTTTTACTTTCTTTTTTTCTACATTAATATGTTTAATTTCAGCGTTTAAGTGAAATTTCACACCTTGTCTTCTACAGACCTCTGCCATCCCGTCGATAACTTTTGAGAACCCACCCATTGGATAAAAAGTACCTTGCTTTAAACCTGAGTATGTCATTAAACTATAAAGAGCAGGAGTTTTTGCAGGCGCTGTTCCAAGAAATAATACAGGGAATTCTAGCAATGCAACTAAAAAAGGATTTTTAAAGTATTTAGCCACATGATTCCTGTAAGATGAGAGCATCTGTAGTTTAAATACATTTTTTATAATTACTGGCTTGAAAAGTTCTAATATAGAAAGACCAGGCTCATGAACTACTTCGTTCATCCCAATACTATATTTAAACTTCGCTTCTTTTATGAATGTATCTAGTTTATTGGATGAACCTGGTTCGTATTTTTCAAAAAGAGCATGAACTTCATCCCATTTGTTACTTAATTTCAGTGTATGGGATTCAGAAAAAATAATTTGAAATCCTGGATTTAGTTCAACTAAGTCATAGAAATCACCCGGTTCTAAACCAAAGTCTTTAAAGAATTTTTCAAAAACATCCGGCATCCAGTACCAACTTGGGCCCATATCAAATGTGTAGCCTTTTGCTTTAAATTGTCTGGCACGTCCACCCAAGGATTCATTTTTCTCAAAAACCTCAACTTGATGACCTGCTTTGGATAAATATGCGGCTGTACTTAGGCCAGAAAATCCGCTTCCAATTATGGTGTACTTCATAGTAATGAACAAATTTTTTCTAAAGGTATTACTTTTAATAGAGGTCTTGTAAAACAATTTGAATAATATTTGTTAATTTTATTTATACATTCTGACTCTAAAATTATTATTTTTGTTCAATCGTAATTATTAATATTAGTTATTTTTCCAACATGAGTGGTTATACCATACAGCAATTTTCATCTATTACAGGTTTTAATAAAATTTTGTTGAGAACTTGGGAGAATAGATATACCTTTTTAGTTCCTCATCGTACTTCAACGAATATTAGGTATTATGATGATGACATGATTGTTAAGGCTTTGAACATTCGTACCTTAATGAATAATGGAGTCAAAGTTTCAAAGATAAATAAGCTATCTGCAAATGAAATTCTAAATTCTGTGAAGGAATTATATGAGAATGATTTTATTGATAGTTCTGTTGATTATTTCATTTCAAAAATGGTTGAAGCCACTTTGAACTTTGATAAGATTATTTTTGATAAAGTATTTGAATTAGGTGTCAAAGAAATGGGTGTTTTAGCTTTTTATCGTTTAGTAATACTTCCTACTTTACACAAAATAGGATACCTCTGGTTAAGCAGATATCTTAGTCCTTCCCAGGAGCATTTTTTATCTGAACAGATAAAGATCAAAATTTCTCATGCTATCTCTTCTTCAAATGTTTTACAAACTAAAGATACTTGGCTCTTATTTCTTCCTGAAAATGAATTTCACGATATAGCACTTCAATTTGCACATTTGATTTTAACTTTAGAGGGTTGTAAAGTGTTATATTTGGGTCCTAATCTTCCTTTAGACTCCCTAAAAGACTTAAAAGATAAAATAAATATTAAAAACATCCTATATTTTAATTTATCAAATCAGTCTATGAATAAAGCTCAAAATAATGTTAAGGTTTTAATAGATATATTTCCCAATTCAAACCAGTTTTTGGTATTACATACACAATACAAGGATAACATTGAAAAACACCCTAACCTTAGCATTCTTACAGAAATTGATGACTTAATTAGAGTCGTTAGATAAGCATAACTAAGCACTTTATGTACTATCAATTTAAAAGAGAACAATTTGTCCACACAGATATTAAAACGCTATGGGATTTTGCTTGCTCTCCAAGTAATTTAAAAGAAATCACACCCGAACACATGGGTTTCAAGATTACCACTCCATATATTACAGAGAAAATTTACCCTGGAATGATTATTACTTATAAGGTATCACCCTTACTTAATATTCCTATGAACTGGATGACTGAAATTACTCATGTAGAGCATATGTCATTTTTTATCGATGAGCAAAGAATGGGACCTTATAAAATGTGGCACCACCAACATATATTTGAAGAAAAAAACGGAGGAGTTATCATGAAGGACATCGTCACATATATCCCTCCGTTTGGATTACTTGGGGATATTGCAAATTGGTTAATAATCAAAAAACAGTTAATTTTTATATTTACTTATCGTTTTGATGCGATTAACAGAATATTTCCTGAAAAGAATAATATTTAGCTTAAGTTATCTACTATTGAATTTTCTCAATTTCGATCAATATTTCTTGGGCATCTTGATAATATTTATCAGAAAGTGATCTGTCCTTCGTTGATGCTTTGAATGACATTTCTAACAATTTTTTGTACTCTCTTCTTAGTTTTTCTTTTTTAGAAAAATAACTTAGTAATCCCATGATTAAAGTAGATTAGATTTTCCGCCGTCTACGGCGATTACTTGTCCTGTCATCCAACTTGCATCCTCCGATGTCAAAAAACAAGCTAAGGCAGCAATATCTTGGGGTTTACCAATTCTTTGGAGCGGATGAGAAGAACCAATTTGTTCAATTTTTTTTTCTGAATTTATAAGATGTGCACTTAAAGGAGTATCGACCAATGATGGAGCAATCATATTAAATCTAATTTTGGGAGAGTATTCTTTTGCTAATGAAATGAATAAGCCCTCAAGTGCAGATTTTGAAGTTGCAGTAGAAGAATGGTAGTTAAACCCATTCTTAACACAAATAGAAGAAAAACCCAAGACGGAGGCTGAATCGGATTTTCTCAATTTTTTAATTACTTTCTTAAGCACTCTTACAAATCCCAAAACATTGACATTAAATTCATTAACAAAATCAGTTTCTTTCAGAGATGTAAATGGCTTTAAGTTGATTGTTCCGGGACAATAAATTAGTGTATCAATTGAATCTGGCAGATCTAAATCCTGGTTTTCCTGGTTTATATCAAAACAAAAACTTTTTAAGTTTTCATGGTTGTAGTCGATAGGGGTAGAGCAATATGTGTTAAAAACTAGATGATTTTTTTCTAATAAGTGCTTTGAAATTGCTCTTCCAACTCCACTTGATCCTCCTATAATTAATATTTTTTTCATTTTGTATAATTTTATAGTTGCAAACTTATACAAAATTTAGTAATTTTACACTATATTAATTAAAACATCTCAAAATGGCGACTAGAAGAATAACAAAAGGTAAGGCAAACAAGGTAATTGAGGGCCTTAAACAGAAGCAAGCAACCATTATATTTTACACCGACAAAATAAGAATCAGTCTACCAAACATGGAAAGCGTTTCTGTTTGGCAGAAGCGTTATCCTACAGGCAAAGTCGCTATGATTTAATAGTTATAATTGATCTGTTTAATCTCTCTTAAAATTATTTTTAAGAGAGATTTTTTTTTGGGAACTCTGATGGCGATGTGACCAAATGAAATTATTGCTTGCCATAATCCAATGGATCGCAAAAGCGGTCCATATAGTTTTAGTCTCTAATGTAATCATACACAATATAATTCCTAAAGGGATTGAACCCAAAGTTTCTTTTTTTCCTTTATATAGATGAGCTAATGCATACAAGGTTGTATTGATTGCAATTGCTTGTATAGAACTAACAAAAGGAAGTAAACCCAAAAATAAAATTCCACGAAATAAATATTCATAGCCTAAAAGGTAAATTCCCCAGCTCAATATATTTATTATATATACCAGTGGATTCCATTTATCCATTCGAACTTGGGGATATTGAATAAGGTGTTCTTTAGCTTTTGAATTAATCGCTCCTAGTGGAATTAATATAATTGTAAGAATTAAAGTAAAAAATGAGTCTTGATTTTTCCAGACGAAGTTAGGAGACCAAAATGTAATATCATAAAATATTATAAATGACAGAGGTAAAATAGCCATTGATATAAAGGCTATTCCTCTTGTCATTTGAATCCAGTAAAAAGAAGCTTTTCTTGAGTGAAATAATCTCTCAACATTTCGGCGAATAGTTTTATTTTTAAGAAAATAAAAATAGAGAACATATCCGATAATTCCGACCGCAATTGGAGAGCCTTCTATACTGATAAGTTTCATTTTTGATTTAGCACCTCTATTATTTTTGTACTCATTGGACTTGTTGTAGAGTAAAAGTAGTTGATTAATTTACCATTAGGATCAACTAAGTACTTTTGGAAATTCCACTTAACATCACTTGATGAGTTTCCATTTTTATTTTTATCTGTCAGCCACTTGTATATCGGATGTTGAGTTGCTCCTCGAACTTCTATTTTTTCAGACAAAGGAAAAGTAACGCCATATCTTACTTCACAGAAACTTTTAATCTCTTTTGGAGTACCAGGTTCTTGACCACCAAACTGATTACAGGGCATTCCAATAACGACTAGATTATCTTTGTATTTCTTAGATAGTTCTTCAAGACCTTTGTACTGTGAAGTGAATCCACATTCTGAGGCAACATTGACAAAAAGGATATGTTTTCCCTCAAAAGAGCGTAGCGAAATTTCATCTCCTTCAATGGAATTAAATGATAAATCGTAAAGGGAAGAAGCGTCTTGGCTAGTGCCTTTAGTGAAAATCGATAATAAAGTCATAAAAAGTAGATATTTAATGTTTTTTTTCATTGTATAAAGTTGTAGGTTAATATGTAATTATCTGATCATATTTTTTTTTAATTTAGATTCTTAGAATAGTAAATCTGTAATTACTAAAAGGCCAAATACAATAGAGGCAATTCCGTTGTTGGTAAAGAATGTCATGTTTATCTTTGACAAATCATTTTTCTTAATTAATATATGTTGATTAACTAAAAGACCAATAAATACCAATGAAGCAATATTGTATAGAGGAGACAATGGAAAATACTTTATTCCAATTGCGATAATAATGAAAGAAGTAACTAGATGAAGTGCTCTTGATAAATTTAAGGCATTTCTTTTCCCAAGCAATACAGGAATTGAGTGTAAATGATATTCTTTGTCAAACTTTTCATCTTGAAGTGCATAAATTATATCAAAACCACTGACCCAAAACAAGACAATTGATGAAAAAAGTAAAGGAAGTAGATCAAATTCGCCAGTCACAGCTAGATATGCTCCAATTGGAGAAAGAGAAAGTCCAAGACCAAGAATAAAATGACACAAAGAAGTGAATCTTTTGGTGAAGCTGTAACCAAGAATAATCACTAATGCTATTGGAGATAATGCAAGGCATATCCAGTTAAGAAAATGTGCTGAAAGGACAAATAGGAGGCCATTAATAAGTACAAATATTAAAGCTGAGTTAGCATGAATTCTTCCATTTGGAATCTCTCTAATTTTTGCTGTCCGAGGATTTGCGGTATCGATTTCTCTATCAATATATCGATTAAAAGCCATTGCAGAATTTCTTGCAAAAATCATACATAAAATAACATAGATCAAATCTTCCCAAAAGAATAACTGACCTGCATAACTAATAGCCAAACAGAATCCTATTAGAGCAAAAGGAAGAGCAAATACAGTATGACTGAATTTAATTAATGATATGTAACTTTGTATCATTTCAAAATTTTAATGCAAAAATACAAAATCATATTTTGTGAGTTTTATTATATTAGTGTAAAGTTTAGTTTATGAATTACCGTTACTTGAAGAAGACGAATAACTCTTTTTTATTCCAATTTTTCCTCTTAAAAAACATCCCTATTGCATGGATTTCAGGGCTAAAAATAGATCTTGTTACCCCAGATACCGCCTCTGTATATGTCAAATTTGGGTTGTTAAATCAAAACCCATTTAAGTCGATGTATTTTGCCTGTCAGGCCATGGCTGCAGAAATGACTACAGGTCTACTAGCTATGGGGTATATTGACAATCATACTGAAAATATCTCTATGTTGGTCCTAGATTTTCAAGCGTCTTTTTCTAAAAAAGTAGTTGGGAAGGTGAAGTTTATTTCTTCCGACGGCCTCCTTGTTAGAAATGCCATTCAAAAGGCAGTTGATACCAAAGAGGGGGTAAGGTGCTCAATGGAATCTAACGCATATGATTCTAATGGAGATTGTGTTTCTTCGTATCAAATTCTATGGAGTTTTAAAGTTAAAAACAATTAAACAACAAAAAAAAAGGCTATCAATTGACAGCCTTTTTTTTGAGTAAAGTTCATTCTATTTTATAACTAATCTTCTTGTGGAAGAAAACTTATCATTAGATACTGTATAGAAGTAAATACCTGCATCAAATGTAGAAAGATTAATTTTAGTGTTTGATGTTCCCGCATCAAATTCATTTGTCATACTATACAATTCCTGTCCTATCGTATTTACTAGTCTAATAGAGATTAATTGAGTATTTTCTAGTGTTATAGAAATATTTGTAAACTCAGAAGTTGGATTTGGAAAAGCTCTTATGTCATTAGCGGTAAGGTCTTCAAGACTAAATGTGGTAAAGTCTTCAATAAATTCTTCTTCATTAAACTGAATTCCATGCACATAATAGTGATCTGTTGGATCTAATCCTGATGCACCATTTTCTGAGGTAGTAGTTGGTAAATGATATGTATTGTCAATATCAAAGGTAACAGGTGACATGAAAGTCCAGAAATTGTCACCCTCTAATGTAGTATATTTAGTGAAATTTTTCACTCCTGTAGCTAAGTCAGTGACAACATCTATCCCTATGGCATAGATATCTGGATACTCTATTTGTTCTACATCAAATTCTTCTATGTTAACGTCATTCCATAGTGCAAATACCTTTGATCCATCAGAACTTCTAGAGGCTTGAACACGGTGACCCCACCCTATTTCTCCACCCACAGCTTGAGGGTCTGTTGCTGCTATAGCAGTTGTGTTTATATCCGAAATATAATTGATACTGACTGGATCTGATGGGGTATTCATATCAACAACTACATCATAAATTTTGGGATTATATAGCGCCTCAGT
>TARA_Y100000385_G_scaffold46203_1_pt1 | contig 10415 bp, 8 predicted proteins | sample TARA_Y100000385 | Tara Oceans TARA_Y100000385 (sample SAMEA2620980) | marine metagenome | biome: marine biome (ENVO:00000447); feature: surface water layer (ENVO:00002042); material: "saline water (ENVO:00002010), including plankton (ENVO:xxxxxxxx)" | depth 5 m
CGAAGGCGGTCTTGCTGGCGGGGATTTTTGGGCTATGGACTATGGGCCTGAGCTATCAAGAAGCTTCAGGGCCCTCAAAGTATGGGTTCATCTAAAATCTCATGGTATTGATCAGATCGCAGATGTTGTAGAAAAAAACATTAATCAAGCGCAATACTTGAAAAATAGAATAGAATCTGAGGGCGCATTAGAGCTCCTAGCGCCAGTGCCTCTTAATATATGTTGCTTCCGTTATAAATTCCAATCAGATATAGATATGAATAATTCTCTACTTGTTCTCAAGATACAAGAAAGTGGAATAGCAGTCCCATCTACAACCGTAATAGACGGGAATACAGCAATCAGAGTCAATATTACAAATCACCGAACAAAAGTTTCAGACATAGATTTACTAATCAATTCAGTTCTAGAAATTGGGGAATCTTTGATTTAGTTTAAATTAAAACTAATTATCCTTCTGTAACGGAACCACTTTGTAGCTGAATATAATTTTCAATTCCCATTTGTTTAATCAAATCATATTGTGTTTCAAGATAGTCAACGTGTTCTTCTTCATTTAATAAGATTGACTGAAGAAGATCTCGCGTACCATAGTCCCTAATACTTTCACAATATTCAACAGCATCTCGATAAATGGGAATAGCAATATCTTCGAGCTTCATGTCACATTCAAGAATTTCGTGGACCGTCTCGCCTATAAATAACTTTCCTAAGTCCTGTAGATTGGGCAAACCATTTAAAAAAAGGATTCGCTCAATAATCTTATCTGCGTGCTCCATTTCTTCTATGCTTTCTTTATACTCTTTTTCAGCTAATTTTGTAACTCCCCAATCTTTTAACATTCTTGAGTGTAAAAAATATTGATTGATTGCAGTTAATTCCGCTTTTAATGCTTTATTTAAATGTTCAATTACTTTTTTATCGCCACGCATAATCAACTCCTTTTTAGAACTACCTATTGAGACTTTAGATCCTCGCAGTCAAATTAAATGTTAGCAATTGCAAATCAGTTGCACAAAAAAGTGTGTTTTTACAGTTATTTAATAGAGATTGAAAATCATTTGCAGATAATTCAAAGCATTTGAAAATCACTCGCAAAAATATACAAAAAATTTTAAGGGTTTACTCAGCAGCCTCTAAATTGAACTTGGTGAGTCGTAATTCTGCTATACGGTTATCAATGCTAATTCGGCACTGTCCACAGTTAAACTTCATATTGCAAGACTTTAAAACATCTGCTGCACTACATGCCCCATTTGTAGTTGCTAAATCAACTTTTGCCGTGTTTATGTTATTGCATATACAGTGTATCATAATAAGAGACTATTATTTATGAGAATGATTGTCAATCGCTTTGCGAATGATTTGCATAAACATTTATGAATCCTTTTTATAACTCTCAATTAAGCGTAAACGTTCATTTATTTGCCCTCTAACCAGTGCGGACTCTATGCTATTGGGATTAATTTGCAGTGAATTATTAATGTCTTTCTTAGCTGCATTAAGATTTCCTTGCTTCAAATTCACATTAGCACGGTAACGTAACGCATCAGCATTTTCCGGCTCACTGATTAACGCTGAGTCTAAATCCATTATAGCGTCCTGATAACGCCCTAAAGCGAAGTAAGATCGGGCCCTAATAATAAAAAGTGGCACAAAGCCATCAACAAGCTCCAAACCCTTGGAGGCCGAAGAATAGGCATTTTCAGGACTACCACTAATTAACCAAAAATTCGCCGCCTCCGCATAAAAATTAGCACGCATAATATTAGTTCCGCCATCTGAGGCAATTGCGAGGGCATCCAGCCTCGCAGCTGCCTCAACTTCATGTCCAAGCGCAAAAAGTGACATAGCAACACAATGTTTTGCCCTCCTACCGCCTCCTTCATCTTGCCAAATCATAGCCATTTCAAAGGCCATGGAAGTATCTTTCGATATTTGCTCCAAACATAACTTATGTTTTTTATCAAATTCTGATGTTAAGTTCTTGGCCCAAGAGCTATCAGCAAAAATCATTGCAATGGTATAGAAACTCAATAGGACTAAACGTATAAATCTCATAATCTGTTCTCTAATCAATAGGATTAATATCATCAATGGTTCGAAACAATAAATATAGCAAGAGCACTGCTCTTTTCTTAGGAGCAGGTTACTGCGCCCAAGAAATGTATGCACCTTTATTGGATCAAGGTTATAAAGTCTATGTAACAACTAGAACCAAAAAACGACATTCACTTCTCAAGAAATGCGGAGTAATTCCTCTAATATTTAACGGAGCAATTAATTCAAAGCTATATAATATAATTGGTGACGCTTGCATAATTCTATCTTCGATGGCGCCAGTAAACGGCATTGATCCGTTTTTAAATAAATTACCTATTGATCAAAAAAAATTGATGGAAAGTACCCAATGGGTAGGATATCTCTCTTCAACAAGTGTTTATGGAAATAAAAATGGTCAATGGGTCTTTGAAGATGAGCTTCTATACCCCTCCACAGCTAGAGGGAAAGAAAGACTTAATGCTGAAATACAATGGTTGGAAATAGGAGCACCTGTGCATATTTTCCGTTTGGCTGGGATATACGGGCCTAGCAGGAATAATTTCCAAAAAATAAAACAAAACAAAGCGCAGAATATAATAAAAGAAGATCATGTGACTAACAGAGTTCATGTTGGAGATGTAGCTAACGCAATTTTAACGTCTATTGCCAATCCCGACCCTTACAGAATTTACAATGTTTCAGATGGGAACCCGGCCCCCCCGCAAGATGTAATAAATTTTTCTGCCCACCTTTTAGGCATATCTACGCCCCCGCTAATTGAATACGAAGGATTAGAATTACCAGCTAAGAAAAAAAGTTTTTATCAAGAAACAAAGAGAGTAAGTAATGACAGAATTACTAATGAGCTATCGTGGACACCTCGATACCCGGACTACCGCTCAGGTCTTATGCACTCACTAAAAGTTGAAAATGGCGAAGTTGATACAATATATCTGTCGGGTCATATCGATGTTGCAAAACAATATATTAATGAGACACTGTCAATACTGCCCGAACATATAAAGTTAACTAAAGAAGAGAAGGGATGTTTAGACTTTAGAGTTATTGAGTGTCAAAAAATTGAGGGGCGCTTTCATGTCAACAAAAAGTTTAAGTCTAAGAGTGCATATTTGTTTCATCAAAAACGCTGTAAAAATAGCAAATGGAATAATATCGAAGAAAAAATTAAAAGAAATTATGAAATCATAGGATTAGATACTATATAGGTGATATAATAATCTTAAACTGAACTAATTGAACAGGTTTTATCTTAATACTATGGCAACTTCCGCAGACATGGCCCATCACATTGTTAACGTGCTACCCTTTAAGATTGCACTTATAGGGGTACTAGGTATTGGTGCACAATGGCTAGCGTGGAGACTGCAGAGACCCGCAATTGTACTCATGGCTATAGCTGGGCTTTTATTTGGGCCATTATTAGGTTGGCTACTTAGCTTTAATTTACCCAATTCCATAACTACAGGATTAAATCTATTTCATCTGGATCCAATAAAAGACTTTGGAGACCTATACAGGCCTATGATAGGATTAGCAGTTGCTATTATACTATTTGAAGGAGGTATGACCCTACGTTTTAAAGACTTAGGCGACGCTTCTCATGCTGTAATAAGAATGGTTATAGTTGCAGGACCGATTGCCTGGCTTTTAGGAACTTGTGCAGCACACTATATAGTAGGTTTGCCTTGGGATATATCTGCAATGGTTGGGGGGTTATTCGTAGTAACTGGCCCTACTGTGATAATGCCGCTTTTAAGGCAGGCTCATCTAAAATCTAGGCCCGCAAATGTGCTCAAATGGGAAGGTATAGTTAATGACCCACTAGGGGCACTATTTGCCGTAGGCGGATATGAATTCATACGGTTCACCCAATCTGAAGCTTCTATTTATTTGGCATTTGGAAAACTTGCGTTTGCTGCCATCTTAGGAACTATTCTAGGAATTGTTTCAGGCTATGGGTTAGCCTGGGCATTTAGAAGAGGCCACATTCCAGAATATTTAAAAGCACCGGTAGTTTTAGCTTGGGTATTGGCCATTTATGTGCTTGCTAATAATATGGCAGATGAAACAGGTCTGTTGGCGGTTACCGCACTCGGAATGACAATGGCAAATACTAAATTTGCTGCAATGGTTGAAATGAGGAGGTTTAAAGAAAATATAGCTATTATTCTAGTTTCGGGAGTTTTCGTAATACTTACAGCCACACTAACTCCTGATATCTTAAAGGCTTTTTTAACTGAATGGCGCGTGTTAGCTTTTGTTCTTGCTATGATGTTAGTCGTCAGACCTATAGCCGTTATGTTATCAACATCATTATCCGGATTACATTGGAAAGAGAGTTTATTGATATCTATTATAGCCCCCAGAGGTGTAGTGGCCGTGGCTGTAGCAGGATTGTTCGCCGCAGAATTAATTGCCTTAGGAAGGCCAGAAGGTGCGTTATTCGTTCCACTTGCGTTTGCGTTAGTTTTTGCCACCGTGCTATTTGCAGGTTTCGCAATAGGGCCAATTTCAAAGTACTTGGATCTTGCTGCAGGAGGCGGAGACGGTGTTCTGATCGTCGGAGCAAACCCTTGGTCTTTAGGTCTAGCAAAAGCCCTTAACGAGATGGATATAAAAGTACTTGTTGCAGATACAAACTGGCGAAGACTACGCGGTGCAAGGCTTCAAGGGCATGCTACATTTCACGGTGAGGTTTTATCCGAAAATGCAGACTTTAGGTTAGATCACTCCGCTTTTAATTATTTAATATCCGCAACTCCAAATGATGCTTACAACGCATTAGTATGTGTTGAATTCGCACCCGAATTAGGGCGGCATAGAGTTTTCCAACTTACATCCGTCGATACCGATGAGGACGACGCAGACACCATTGCATTCACATCAAGAGGAAGAACTCTGACGTCTCGTAAGAGAAGCTTTGATGCATTAACAAAAGACTGGTGGGAGGGGTGGAGATTCCGATCCACAACTCTCTCCGAAGAGTACACACTCGATGACTTATATAAAGATAGGGGTGATGACCTAGATTTAATTTTAGCAAAAAAGCCGGAAGGGGGTCTTGAATTTATTCAGCCCGGAAATGAGTCACGAGCCGAAGGCACTATGGTACTCAGTTTTTGTCCTGTTAAAGATAAAGGTGGTCGAGGGTCAGGAGCAAAAGAGCCAGGTTTAGCTGGGCCCGCAGCTTCGCTACCTATCTAACGACCTAGACGCAAGATTATTAAAATTAAATTTTAGCTCCTACAGCATATAATAAGGGCCCATTATGTTTAAGCCATTCACGTGGTTTATGAACATCTCCGTAAATTTCAGAACAAACATTCCAAAAATCTTTACTATGGTTAGGCTCAACTAAATGTGCGCACTCATGTGCAGCCACATAACTTAAAACGTAGCTCGGAGCACAAATTAATCGCCAGCTATAATTTATATTTCCCAAGCCATTTCTTGTTACACAGCTTCCCCATCTTGTTGCTGTGTCACGAACACTAATTTTATGTATTTCTCTACAAACTTTATTTGCATAGTAAGCAGACGAACGCTTTAATTCTGTTCTGGCTTCACTTATTAACATTCGCCTTACCCTACCCGAAAAACTAGAGTTATCTGGCGAATACACACTTAATAAGCGTGCTTCATGATCTACGTTAAATCCCTTAGGTGAAGAAATATGTTTTAAGAGGTACGGCTTGCCATGAAACAATATAGAACCGCCGTCTTCAAAGGGTTGGGCCGGAGGCAACGCAGCTAATTGCTGGGTAATCCATATTTTATTTTTTTCTACAAATTTTTTAGCAGCAGGAAATGCTTTGTGACCAGGAACAATTACTCTAATATTTCTATCTATTTGATTGACCTTTAAAGTCACCCTCTTTGCGCGCTGGGAATTGTTATAAATAATATTTAATTTGGCATCATTATAAATATGGGTAGCTCTAATTGATGTCAATTTTATATCCCGCCTTAATTAAAAACCTTTAATATTGTTGTTACTATACAGAATACATTTATTTTTGCATATTACATAAATGATTTGCAAGAAAGACCACTATGAATATTATACATAAAGCTTTACTGATCAGCATTACCACATTTTTATTTGTATTAAACGGCTGCACCGCAAAAGATGAAAGTAATAATCCTTCTGCTAAAAAATCAACCCCAGTTTATAATAATATAAACAACCCAAAGGATTTCGGAAAATATTTTGTCCTTGAAAAAAGGAAAATATCGCAATCTGAAGTTAATGATGTAGTAAAAAAAATATCAGAGGTTAACCCCAGCTTAATGTCTAATTCTTCATCTGCCCCTAGAAATTCAAATGGTAATTTTATTTTTAGCGACTTAAATTTAAACGAATTTTTTAATGTAAATCAAATTAAACTTCAAGGGGCTCACATACAAGAAGGAGAATTGTCTTTTGACCGTATAGATCTGTCAGGCATTAAAATAAAAAATAGCTTGAATGAAACTTTATCATTCAAAAAAATAACCATTATTTCTCCAAAATTGGAGACAACAGAGTTAATTTTACTGGCGTTACAAGATCAAAAAATAAAAGAAAGCAACTTCAAAATTAATGATGTTTTAAAACAAGGTGGCAGGGCACTAGCAATTGAAGGTTTCTCTGTTTCGAGCAAACAAGGGGCTTTAAGTATTGGTAGTGTTATTTGGGGAAGAGATAAAACGAAAGAAGTCTCAGACTTTCAAGTTATGAATATTGAGTTTTATGGTAAAGATAATTTAAGTAATGCCATAGAAGCTTCGCTGAGTGCATTTACAGTAATAGGAGTATCAGAAAAATTACTTCAAAATTTTTCTGATACTCCTAATTTAAAAAATATATATAGCAACTTTGTCGAGTCCACATTCAAGCTTTATAATACTATAGATATTAATGAACTGCACCTTAGTAGTGAGTATGCCACGATAAAGACTAATGGCTTTACTAGCAGGCAAACAGCGAAAAGTGGTATAGTAAAAAATCGTTATTCAAGCAGTCCCATAACAATAGAGTTAAAAAATTCGCCTCCCTCGAAAGAAGCTGCGCGGGCCTTTGAGGCAATTAAAAAAATTGGGTACAATAAAATCACTTTCCAGTATAATCAGGATTCTGAGCTAAACATTAATACCAACACTTTAAAAATAAGTAACGGATCTTTTAGCTTAAAGGACGGTTTTGATCTTTCTTATAATTATAGTGTATCAAATCTTAATAATTTAACAGACATCAAAAATGTAAACTTAGATGAGTTTCAGCTCAGGTTTGACGATAATTCAATTCTAAAACGCGTGATAAACTTTTATGCAACAGAAGTCCGTAAAACAACACCAAATAAAGTTAAAAAAGAATTAGCAACTGTGCTCACTTTAGCGCCTATAATGACTAAAGGTCTTGCTAGTGAACTTACTGGAGAACTATCTAGTGAGCTAATAAAGCTTATCAATGATGGGGGAACAATATCTATTGTTATTCAGCCAGAAAAACCAATAAATTTATCTATCTTGACTGACCTCCAAAGTGCTGAGCGCTCAAAAGAAGAAATTGGGTTTTCAGCAAAAGCAGAATGAAATAACCTCGATTAGCTTTGCATTAGCATTTGTTCTTGCTGTTTATTTGATCAATATTTTTGGCTTTTTGTGATAAATTTTTAACCCATTAGCTGTAGACATTGAGTCTGATTGCGTGTTGAGCATTGTCCGCAATCGGTCTAAAATTAATGTATCGATAGTGATAATAATCCCCGTCACATAGGTGGCATACTCAGCAGATACACCCTGTGAAACTAAAATATCCTGCAGTAAAACTACTGATGCAGATGGCGTACCAGCTGCTGCTGTGGCAAAGATCATTGATTGAAACCCAACGATTGTCATATCACCCAAACCAACTTCAATTCCAAATGCTTTCATAGTGTATAATGAAAGCAATAGAAGGCCAATCAACGTACCAACCATATTGATTGTTGCCCCTATTGTATAAAAAGGTGTTGCTTCATCAGCATCAATGCCTAATTGATCGCAGGCTTCACGTGTGGCTGGCAGTGTTGCCATAGAGCTAGATGTAGATACTGCCACTAATGCTTGCGGTAGCACTGCACGCATTACAAAGTTTATTCCACGACCTTGAATTATCGCTGTAGTTATAACCATAATAATCCATACAATCGCCATGGAGAAAATATATGGAATAGTAAGATTTAAGAGCTTTACTAAATTTTCAAAACCGCCTGGTTTATTTAATGCTAAAGTAATAGATCCGAAAACTGCCAGAGGTATTGTGTATTGAAGGAACTTTCTAAACCCCCTTATGAAGAGATCAGAAATTTCATCCGCTTGCTGACCGAGTCCCGCAGTCTTTAATGCACCGCCCAGCACTAAGCCTGCATAAATGGAGATCATTAAGGCAGATGTAAGAACGCCGTAAATTTTTAATAAAAAGGGCATCTCTTTAATTAAACCTGAACCATTACCTTCCTTTGGTAATGCCAACCCAATATCAAGCCCTGAAAATAAAATAAAAGCGCCAATTCCAACAGCCATGCCAATTAATGAAAAGCAGATAAAAAAACTAAATACGCGAATAAATTTTGCGCCTAAACCTCCTGTAGATATTGCAAGAGAAGAGCCAATTGATAGAATAATAAGGGCATACATTAATGGCTTCAAAGGAACAAATAAAGCATCCTTCGCAAGACCAGCAATGGACTTTGAGACGAAAACATCGCCCATCATTATGGGTGATGAAAGCGCAGAAAGACCGAAGATCCAACACAACATTGCAGCAGTAGCCGACAGAAAAACTAATAAAAGAAGCGGAATATTGTGAATTTTACTCATATTATTACCCTAATTTAAGATCCGAACACTGTCTTTCATATTACAACACATTAGGCCAATAAAAAATTAAAGTAATGCTTCTCTATTAATAGGAATTTAAAAAATAAAGATTGTTTACAGCATTAAGTAAGAACATGTATAGTTCTGCAATGGATTTTTATATCATGAATGGGGCAGGAAACAGGTTTGCTATCTTTGATGCAAGAGGCACTTTGGATTTTAAAGTTTCAAAAGAAATAGTAATTAATTTTTGCGCTCAAAACTCAGCTGAAATGGGAAAAAAAGGAGCAGACCAACTTATAATTATTCGCGACCCTAAATCAAAAAAATCTAAAGTATTTATGGAAATCTGGAATCAGAAGGGGTTTGAAGTAAATGCGTGTGGGAATGCCACACGTTGTGTAGCTTGGATTTACATGCAAGAGGCCAATTGTACATCTATGGTACTTGAAACCAAAGCAGGTTTATTGTGCTGCAGATTAGATAGTAACAATAAGATTACCGTAGACATGGGGAAACCCGAACTAGAATGGAAGAAAATTCCCTTATCAAAAGAAATGGATACGAAATCACTTAATATTAAATTTGATTTAGATAATTACAAAATTATTGGTAGCCCTTCAGCTGTTAGCATGGGCAATCCCCATTGTATATTTTTCATCAAGGATTTCAGTGATATTGATTACAGAAAAATAGGTGCCAGAATAGAAATTCATTCTATTTTTCCAGAACAAGCTAATATTAGTTTTGTAAAGGTAATCAATGAAAATCAAATACAGCTCAAAGTTTGGGAGCGTGGCGTTGGAATGACACTTGCTTGCGGCACAGGCGCATGTGCAGCTGTGGTAGCTGCAGTTAGACAAAAAAGAGTTACAAATAAAGTAAGAGTTCAAGTAGACGGAGGAGAGTTATTTATAGATTGGGAAAAAAATTCTCAACATGTTTTAATGACAGGCCCCGTGGAGCTAGAACATAAAAAGGTACTGAAAAATTATTTTTAAATACCCTTCACTGGGCTTGACCCATCTCGTATTAAAGACCAAATAGCGGAAATGTCAAAAAAGACTAAAGTTATAACACTTGGCTGCAGACTTAATGCTTATGAAAGCGAAGTAATGTTGGGTCATGCTAAAGATTCTGGACTAGAGAATTCAGTTATTATTAATACATGTGCTGTAACAAGAGAAGCGGTACGAAGTTCACATCATGCCATAAGAAAAGCCAAAAAAGAAAACCCTGAATGCAATATCATTGTTACAGGCTGTGCTGCTCAGATAGATCCAGGTGCATTTTCTAAAATGTCCGAGGTAGATGTAGTTATCGGGAATAATGAAAAAATGGTCGCAACAAATTTTGAGCCAGATAAACTGTTACTTGGTGAGCCCATAAAAGTAAATGATATCATGTCAGTAAAAGAGCTTGCCCCACAATTAATACCAGGGGGTAACCGGAACTTAACAAAAACTCAAAACAGAACTCGAGCTTTTCTACAAATTCAGAATGGGTGT
>TARA_Y100000385_G_scaffold87669_1_pt1 | contig 10410 bp, 13 predicted proteins | sample TARA_Y100000385 | Tara Oceans TARA_Y100000385 (sample SAMEA2620980) | marine metagenome | biome: marine biome (ENVO:00000447); feature: surface water layer (ENVO:00002042); material: "saline water (ENVO:00002010), including plankton (ENVO:xxxxxxxx)" | depth 5 m
GCAACTATAAATCGAGATCATATTTTGCTTATATTTATTTAAGGTCTAAAAACAATTCGATTGGTAACAAATATTGATATTTTACAACAATCTAATAAATGAAATACACCTACTTTTTGACAATTATTGTTTCATTCTCAGTAGGATGCGACAGTGTAAGTAAAGAGCAAACCACAAAGCCAACATTAAAAGATATAACAGAATTAGTCTATGCCTCCGCAAATGTAGTTCCTCAAAATACATACAATTGCCGCCCATCAAGATCTGGAATCATAGAAGATATTTTCATAGATGAAGGAGATCAGATTAAAAAAGATCAACCACTATTTAGTATTAGTGCTACCGCAGATGTCAATAATAGATTAAATAATGCCAAAGTAAATCTTCAAGAAGCCAAGGACAATTTGTTTGGTGGTAATAATAAATTGACAAGTATTGAGATTGAATTAGTAAGGATAACAGAACAAAATCAAATTGACTCGAGTAATTACCAAAGAAGAAAGGCATTATGGGATCAAAGTATTGGAAGTAAGAATCAATTAGAGCAAGCCTTTCTTTCTTATCAGTCTTCTAGCAGCATATTGAATGGTCTCAAAGTCGAGTATGAAAAGACTAGATCAACACTTCAAAACCAATACGATATAGCCCAAAACTTAGTCAATACTGAACAGAGTCTATTAAAAGACTTAGTAATCAAATCAAAAATCGATGGAAAAGTCTTTACAGTTTTTAAGGAAACCGGAGAATTCATAAGTCCACAAGAAAGTTTTGCTGAAATTGGAAGTACTGATGACTTTCTTATTGAACTGAATTTTGATGAAGTTGATATTTCAAAGATTGAGATAGGAGATACAGCGATAGTACATTTAGAGGCTTACCCTGACTCAGTATATACTTCTACATTGAGTTACATCTCAGAGACTAAAGATGATATCACACAGACCTTTAATGTGGAAAGCATATTTACTAACGCCCCTTCAAAACTATTCAATGGCTTAGCAGGTGAGGCAAATATCCTAGTAGCGAAAAGGAAAAATGCTATTACCATTCCATCTGAATATTTAATAGATGGGAATAAAGTTCTGACATCTGATGGTCAGACAACTGTAAAAATTGGCGTTAAGAGCCTAGAATATGTAGAGTTGCTTAATGGAATAGACACATCAACTGTATTGCTAAAACCTGATTTTGAATGAATGGAATCAGACTGTTATTTGACATTTCCACTACCCATCTTACCTCTAAGATCAAGCAGAGTACAATTGCTGCATTGGGAGTTACATTCGGTATAGGAATGTATATCATAATGATGAGTTTTATGACAGGACTGAACCTTCTTCTAGATGGACTGGTCTTAAATCGAACACCCCATATTCAAATTTATAACAAGACGGAGCCTACGGAAATCCAACCAGCAGAAAGATATATGAGTATTAAAGAAGATGCTCTGATTATTCACTCTGTAAAACCCAAAAGTAGACTGAGTCGAATTCACAATGCTCTGCCATTGCTATCCGATCTCAAGAAGGATGGTAGAATAAAAGGAGCTACTCCCCAAACGACCTGTAGAGTGTTTTACCTAGCAGGAACCAATAATCTAAATGGAATAATAAATGGTATAGAAGTAGATGAGGAATCGCGACTATTTAACTTCAAAGACTACATTACCGAAGGCGATGCAACCAGTCTGAACAGACGTAAAAACAATATTCTATTAGGAGCAGGAATAGCCCAAAAACTCTCCTTGTCAGTTGGTGACAACTTACAGGTAGTTGGCACCAATGGAGTGAATTATTCTTTAAACATTGGTGGTATTTTTCAAAGTGGTCTTGCAGAAGTAGATGATGTACAGAGTTATGTGAACTTAAAAATGGCACAACAAATTCTAGGAGTAGGAAGTAATTATATCACAAGAATACATGTAAAACTGCATGATATAGATCATGCTATTCCACTCTCAAGAACAATAGAAAATCTATATGACATAAAAGCTTTAGATATTAAAAAGGCTAATGCTCAATTTGATACTGGGTCAGATATAAGGACATTAATTTCTTATGCTGTTTCTATCACATTACTAATAGTAGCTGGATTTGGCATTTATAACATTCTCAATATGCTGATCTATGAGAAAATGGATGATATCGCAATACTGAAAGCAACAGGGTTTTCTGGAGGTGATATCATGTCTATATTTATAATGCAAGCATTGATGATTGGATTGATTGGGGGTGGGATGGGTATATTTCTTGGATATGGTGTTTCTTTGATTATTGATGGTATTCCATTCGTCACAGAAGCACTTCCAACTATAAAGACTTACCCCATCAATTATGATCCCATGTTCTATATAGGAGGATTTGCATTTGCTTTAATATGTACATTTCTAGCAGGATATTTCCCGGCACTAAAGGCATCCAAGATTGATCCTGTAGAAATAATTAGAGGCAAATAAATCAACTATGGGAGCAATCTTGAAGACAATTAATATCAATAAATATTTCCTAGAACCTGTCAAATTTCATGTTCTCAAAAATATATCCATTGGGCTAGAAGAAGGTGAATTTGTATCTATCATGGGTAAGTCGGGATGTGGAAAGTCCACTCTCCTATATATACTCTCTACAATGGATACTCAATATGAGGGAGAGTTAATAATAGATGGAGAAAATATGACTCAACTAAGCAATCCATCCTTAGCAAAAGTGAGGAACGAAAAAATCGGCTTTATTTTTCAGTTTCATTATTTATTACCAGAATTCACCGTATTAAAGAATGTCATGCTTCCTGCATTAAAATTGGGAAAGGAAAGTGAATCTATAATCAAGAAAAAGGCTTTGGAAAAATTAGAAATATTAGGCGTCTCTTCTCAAGCCCATAAAAAAGCGTCTAGAATATCAGGAGGCCAAAAACAACGGGTATCAATTGCCAGAGCTCTGATTAATGATCCTAAAATTATAATGGGTGATGAACCTACTGGCAATTTAGATAGTAAGAATTCTGATAATGTCTTTAATGTATTAAGGGAGTTGAGTGATATGCAAAAAATGTCGCTTCTAATCGTAACTCATGATTTAGATTTTGCCAAAAAAACAGATAGAATCATAGAAATGGGAGATGGAGTAATTATTTGACAAAGAAAAACTAACCATATTGAGTGTTAGTTATAATCCAATTGTACGATCAAAGCTTCTAAAATTCTTAATTAATCGACGGAAGAGGTTCCACTATAGAATTACATATCACCAAATGGATTTGTCTTTAGTAATTATTTCTTCTAGTATTTGTAGATTAGGGTAGACTCCTAAAGTGAATTTTAGAGTTATAATTCAATACTTAGTAAACATAATAGGACTATGAAACTATCAATTTTATCTTTAATTGGATTAGTACTTTTTCTATGTTCTTGTGACCATGATGCACAAGTAGATGAAAATGAATCAAAGATCATTCCCAAAGAAATAAGTTTTTACACTCCAGACAGTATACAAATCATAGGTGACTTATATGAACTAGATAAAAAAGAAAGCACCATTCTTCTCTTTCATCAAGGGGGATCAAATGCCAGAGCAGAATATGGTTCGATCATTCCTAAACTCATTGAGAGAGGGTTTAATGTAATAGCTACCGACCAAAGAATAGGCGGACAGACATATGGAGGATATAATAGGACATTAGCTAAAATCCCAACTAACAGTTTTGGAGATGGATATACCTATTGTGATGCCTATAATAATCTAGAAAGTGCATTGGATTATATTATAGATTTAGGATTTACTGGTGACAAATTGATTTGGGGAAGTAGTTATAGCGCTTCTTTGGCTATCCAATTAGCATCTAAAAGGCAAGGGGATATCGACGGTGTGTTAGCATTCTCACCTGCTACAGGAGGTTCTCTTAGAAATTGCCTTCCTAGTCCTTATATTGAATCCATACAAGTCCCATTAATAATTTTAAAACCACAAAGTGAAATGGATAGTGAAAGCTCAGCAAGGCAATTCAAGCTAGCTCTTAAATATGATCATCAAACATTTATTTCAGAACATGGGGTGCATGGATCGTCTATGCTGGTAAAGGAAAGAACCGAATCTGATGTAGATGAAACGTGGGAAGTAGTTTATTCTTTTCTAAATGAGTTTAGTAATAATTAACTCATAAGCCATGAAAAGAAACCCACCGTAATTTCTACTTCTTTGCGTTCTTCTAGTTAGTTCATGTCAGGAATTGTCGAACGTTTCTGAAGTTGATTCTAAAGACCTTTCATATGTTATTAATGAAATAGAAACTGTTGTTTGGGCTCTTCATGCAGCAGACACATCTATGAATGCTGAAGGTGTAATCGATTTGTTGTGGCCAGATGCTAATATTCTTATTGATGGTAATAGGATGACCTATAGAGAATTATCTGAAGGATCAAGAAAATTTATGAAAGAGCTTACTCATTTTCATGCAGAATGGAATGATCTTCAAATCTTACCTGTTTCGGAAAATGCTGCTATTTCATCTTATATTTTTACTGATTCTATAGTCAACAATCAAGGAATAATTTCTCAAGCAAAAGGGCCTAACACATTCATATGGCAAAAAAGAAATGACGAGTGGAAAATCATCTTCGGAGATGCTGATCACTATCCTCGGGAATAAGAATCAAGATTTAGTTTCCTGCAAATGGAGTCCCAAAAATTCCAACAGCTAACTCTGCCCAAACCAATAGAAACAACAAAAGAATGATTAATATCAATCCAAGTTTGTACTCCTTCTTTTTAACATACCTAAGCACAAATTCAATAACTACTGCTACACCTGTGAGAAGGAATCCCATTACTACAAAATCAATTAATGTCCAATTGACCTCAGGTGTAAATTGCATTGCTACTAATGGTATAAGTAGAGCAAGTGGAATGGAAAGAAGAGTAACGGTAAGTCTTTTGTTCTGAAGTGTCATAGTTTTCATTTTACACATTTATTCAAAGTACTTTGTGCTTCAAAGTTACATTATCTGAACTAAATGTCAATAGACAAAGAGCTAAATAATGATTCCATCTAAATTAGATTCTCCTTACTTTATTTCTTTTGAACTCTGAAAGTGGCTGAATAGATTGGACTAATTCAATCTTAATTCTCTTCTTAATGTTTTGGCTCTCAAGTCTTTACCATCATGAGACCATCCTGGGGCCATAAAGACATACTTCAATTTATCTGTCCATTTTGATGCTTTCAATACATCTTTCCATATAGCCTGATATTCGTGAGTTACTACTTTGAAAGGGTTGTATGTATCAATATTTTTTGTCAAGCCATATATGGGCTTTTCAAAATCTTTCTCTTCTGAAAATGTGCCAAAAAGTCGATCCCAAAGAATAAATAAACCTGCATGATTACAATCTAGATACCTGACATTAGAGGCATGATGGACTCTGTGGTGGGATGGAGTATTAAAGACATATTCATACCAAGATGGCATTTTACCTACTAGTTCTGTATGTACCCAAAACTGATAAATGAGATTAATAGATATTACCGTGAACATCATCAATGGGTCAAAACCTAAAAGAGGAATCCAAATCCAAAAGAAATATTTATGTACTCGCTCCCCTACCCCTTGTCTCAATGCTGTAGCATAGTTTAACTTCACCGAGGAGTGATGAGGCACATGCCCGGCCCAAAATAATCTCACTTCATGATTCATACGATGAAACCAATAATAAGCAAAGTCATCAAATAAAAACAAACTAGCCCATGCCCACCATTGTCTTCCGACTATATCTCTTAACGGGCTAATTTCATGAAGGTAAATGAAGGCAATAAAAGCTAATAGCTTAGGTATGAACTCTACAATGCCTGTAAAAATTAACATGGAAAGTGACACCCAAGAATCCACTCTTTTGTATAAATCCAAATGCCTCCATTCATCGATTCTCCATTCTACAATTATGGCAAGTAGAAATATAGGTAGGGCTATGAACTGTAACTGATCCTGAGAGAGTAAGTCTATATAGTATTTCCAGTCCATATTTTTAGAAACAAATATATAAGAACAATTTCCATAAAATAATCTCCTAATTTTCTTTTAATAACCTAAATCATCAATAACCGATTTATTGTAAGATTCAAATTATACTCATCTATTAATATAGGTCAAAAAGATGCATTAAAATTGATACTCAAAGTTTTTAGCAAATACGAGTTGGATAAATTTAAAGAATACTTGATTCTTGTTATGATTTATAATTGATCTTGTAAGCGTTGAATGAGTAATCTAGTAATACGACGATTCATTTCTTTTTCATTTGGAATATACATTTGCCACTCTAAATCCGTAAAATGGCCTATGATAGTACCCAGTAGTAAAAAGCGAAGATTTCGGTCAAGTTGAATTTTTTGTTCGATAAATTCATTTCGTTTAGCCTCAGTAAATTGATAAAATTCAGTTTTATGTTTTTCAAAATGGAAAAGAAAAATTGATAGTATCAAATCATTCTGAAATTTCAAAATGGGACGTAGAGTTTGATTTTGGAAAAGTTCTTTTTCCCCAGAAAGTTTTTTCTTCTTAATAGTAAGGATTGCTGGCCTGATTGATGCTATTTGGTTTCTCATAAATATGATCTATTCGTTTTCCATTGCCTGTTTAATATTTTCTAATATATCTTTTGCTTGCTTACTAACTATACTTCTTACTACTCCTGAAGCCAGACGGAATACTCCATTAAGCTTAAAGTTTAACTGTATGGTCATTTTAGCACCAGCTCCGTTATCGATCAACGTCAAATCAGCTTGAATAGGAAAAACACTTTTCAATGTCTGTGCTGTAATCCGTTTGTTTGTTTCCAAAGCAATAACTTGATATGTTGTTTCTAAACGCTTTCCTGCTATGTTCGCTACTTCTATATATCGGCTTCCTTCTCTAATCGGTTTAGGGTCTAACATTATCACCTTTTCCAATGCAGGAATATAATTTTTGCGGTTGTCGACATCCATCAGATAGCTGAACAGCCTATCTGGAGACACTTTTATCAAAATATTTTCTATCACCTTCATTTAGAATTCTTTGGTCAACAATGGAATAATGAAGTCTCAGAATAACATTGATTTTGTGTCACTTCAATCTTATTACCCAGTAAATTAAACTTTCAAGAAAATTATTATCCACAACCAAATGTCTATCTCACAGTGATTTTATCAATTTCCAATTTGAACATCTCTGCTTTTTTGTTAGAAACTAGTATCGCAATTTCTTCGAGAACTTTTGAAGGATAATTGGGCATGTCTAATCTTCTACCTCTGAATCTGGGTTCCATTTTAGCTAAAGGAATAGATATAGTTTCCCATTCTCCTGTGGTACTGAAAATGTAAACATATGAGTGCCGATCATATTTATCTGATTTTGTTCTAAACTGATATTTTTTTCCATCACCTTTAAGATGTATTAATATTTTAGACCTACCATCTATATTTTTCTCACTAAAACTAGAACGTATAGAAGAGAAACCACCATTATTTTCTAGAGACACACTGCCATAAAAAGTGGCATTCCCTTCATGGTTGAGACTAAAATTTCCAGCAGAACGTCCTCCCATAACACCATCATCTACAACTGCCCAATTGGTTAGATCACTATCCTTTGTGAACTCAAAAAGAACCATACTCTCATGTATTAATAAAAAACTTAAGCAAAAATTTATGCACATCATAATCATAGAATAATTAACATCAATTGGGAAGGCTTGGTTTAAAATTTTTGATATTAACATATAAACTTTAGTCTTGAATTGTTCGACTAACTAAATAATGCCAACAATCACTATTCAAAACGTTTTTTCAGCTCCTAATTTCACTAACAAAAAACATGTTATAGAAGTATTTTAAGAACATATGACATCTCAATTGAGCATTGCACAAATTATAGTCAGACGACATAGATATTCAGTACCTAGCGAAGAAAAAATCCAATTTTAATTTCCAGACCAAACTCAAATCTGTAATTTCCAAGATGAAGTATTTCTATATTATTCTCTTTGGCCTATTTATCTCCTGTACAAGTGGGAAACTACTCAACCATGAATTCACAAGAAAGCTAGATACCACCACTAGGCCTATCAATTATCAAGTAAAAAAGACTTATATGGCTGGATCAGTTTCAGCAAGCAACGAATTTCCAGCTGCTCGTTTGAATGATTTCATGCAACTGAATGATTCCACTTATCAAGTGACTATTAGCCCTGAAAATGTACCTATTAATGAAAGCCCTTGGTATGCATTTCAGATTTGGTCAGATATTCCTCAGCATATTTATCTAAAGCTACATTATACTGAACACGAACATCGATATAATCCAAAATTGAGTGATAATGGTGACACATGGACTGAAATGGCAACCGACCTTATCCAATTGGACCAAGACAGTGTACATGCAACGATTCAGCTAGATCTGACCCCTCAAAAACTATGGGTAGCTGGTCAGGAAATCGAGGATCATAGACGGGTCGGAGACTGGATGGAGCAGTTCAAAAATCATCCCTCAGTGTCTCTAGGGTCAGCAGGAACTAGTGTTCAGGATCGTTCATTATATTATATGAACATTACCAATGGTGAGAATAAAAAGAAGCCAACAGTAGTAGTTATAAGTCGTCAACATCCACCAGAGGTCACTGGTTATTTAGCAATGAAAGCATTTATCGAAAAGATCATTGAGGATGGAGCAAACAATGGCTTCCTAGATAAATATCGAGTAATGGTATATCCACTCATGAATCCAGATGGAGTGGATCTCGGCCATTATAGACATAATACTGGAGGAATTGATATGAATAGAGATTGGAGCTTTTATCATCAACAAGAAAACAGAACTGTAGCTGAACACATTGTCTCAGAAACCAACAAGGAAAAAAATGAAGTGGTACTCGGTTTAGATTTTCATAGCACATATTATGATGTCTATTATACCAATGATGAAACTGTAGAAGTGAGAATTCAAGGATTCACAAAAGAATGGCTGAAACGATTAGAACGAGATCTAGATCTCGAAGATATAAATGAACAAGCTAGTGGCTATGGTGCTCCGACATCGAAAGGATGGTTTAATAAACAATTAGGTGCTGAAAGCATCACTTACGAAATCGGCGATGATACACCAAGAGATTTCATCCAAGTCAAAGGACATTTATCCGCTGTACATATGATGGACATACTCTTGAAGTATGGTGAACGATGGAAGCTCTATAAATAGTAATATTCTAAGTCTTTTCTTAACTAAACCACAAGAAAGCAATCTCTTAAATGCTTAGAGAGATCAGGTTACTAAAAGTAAATTCAATAAAAAAAGGTGAACAACCTGGGTCATTCACCTTTTTTACATTTAGTTATTCTAGCAATTCTAAAGCGCTGGAATTCTCAAAATCTGTCCTGGATATATTTCATCTGGATCTTTAAGCATTGGTTTATTTGCATCAAATATCGTTGGATATTTCATCGCATCACCATACACTTCTTTGGCAATTTTAGATAAATAGTCGCCTTTTTTTACTTCATAGAAAGTAGATTCTGGTTCAGGATTTTCGACATGAATATTATCAGCTACAGCTCCCACACCTTCTACATTCCCCAATGCCAAAATTACCTTTTCTCTATCCGAATTTGTATTAGTAGATCCTTCAACAATTACTTGCTGAGCAAGTCCAATTTCTAAATTAGAAATAGGAATCTCTAGAGATTTAATAGCATTTTTCAAAGAAGCAATTCTTGTTTCTTCTTCTGTTAATTCTACTTCTTTTTTACCAAATACCTTTTTTCCGGCATTTTTAATAAATGAAAATAAGCCCATGTTTTTTTGAATTAAATTTTTTTATAAATACTTCTTAATGATCAAAACTTAGGTTAAAAAAATCAATCTCTTTGATTTTTGTTTTGTCAGGCTTTCTTAACTAACCCAACCAAGAACAGAAGAACAATTGCCCCACCGAGAGCAGTTAGAATACTAGGAATATTAAATCCTCCTGTAGCTGCACCTGCAATTCCAAGCTGTCCAGCCAACCAACCACCAACAAAACTTCCTAGAATTCCTATAACAATATTTCCAATGGTTCCAAATCCTCTACCTTTGATAATTTGTCCAGCTAACCATCCTGCTACGGCTCCAAGTAGGCACCAAATAAGAATACTTTCAATAGTCATAATAATGTTGATTTTTTAATGTTTTGAAAATTGTCTACACCTATTATACGAGACATTGAACCAAACGTCACATTTTAGTCTATAATCTGATATACTTTTTTGAAACTATACTATTAATATTCACAAGAACCAATTGGCGAGGTATCCCTTTGATCTATTCCTGCTTGTAGAGTTGAGAACTATTCAAACAAAATTTCTGCCCTCAAGAATTACTGAATAAGGAATCTGTTGGATTAGAAT
>TARA_Y100000385_G_C13108362_1_pt1 | contig 10407 bp, 10 predicted proteins | sample TARA_Y100000385 | Tara Oceans TARA_Y100000385 (sample SAMEA2620980) | marine metagenome | biome: marine biome (ENVO:00000447); feature: surface water layer (ENVO:00002042); material: "saline water (ENVO:00002010), including plankton (ENVO:xxxxxxxx)" | depth 5 m
CTGGTGAAGTTTGTTTCAATACCGGCATGACAGGATACCAAGAAATATTCACAGACCCTTCCTACACTGGCCAAATTATGCTTACGACCAATGCTCATATAGGAAATTACGGTATTCACTTGGACGAAATTGAATCATCAAGTGTTAAAATATCAGGATTGATTTGTAAGGATTTTAATAATCATAATTCTCGTCCAAGCTCTAATATGTCTCTGCAAGAATATTTTGAGAATCAAAAATTAGTCGCTATTTGCGATCTTGATACTCGAGCCCTAGTCCGTTATATTAGAGATAAAGGAGCAATGAATGCCATTATATCCTCTACTATTACCGATATTGATCTCTTAACTTCTGAGTTGTCTAATGTGCCAACTATGGAAGGTTTAGAGCTTTCTTCAACTGTATCTACACAGACGCCATATTTATTTGGTGAACAAAGCTCAAGCTATAAGGTAGCTGTACTTGATTTAGGCGTCAAAACAAATATTTTACACTGCTTGGCACAAAGAGATTGTTTTCTCAAAGTTTTTCCAATTTACACCTCTATACAAGAAATGCTTTCATGGAATCCAGACGGAATTTTTTTATCCAACGGCCCAGGTGATCCAGGCGCAATGCCAGAGGTTGTTTCTTTAGTAACTAACATTATAGCTCAAAATATTCCTGTGTTTGGTATTTGTCTTGGTCATCAAATGATTGGTCTTTCCCAGGGACTAAAGACATTTAAAATGCATAATGGTCATAGAGGAATTAATCACCCAGTGATTAATCTGGAGACTGGAAAAGGAGAAATAACCTCTCAAAATCATGGTTTTGCGATAAGCATGGACAGTGTTGACGAAAGTGAAACAGTTATATTAACTCACAAAAATTTAAATGATAACTCCGTTGAGGGAATTCGTTTAAAAGGTCGTGCATGCTTTTCTGTTCAATATCATCCAGAATCTTCGCCAGGGCCTCATGATTCAAGATATTTATTTGATCAGTTTTTAACGCATATTAAGACACACAAAAATTATTAATTTATGAGTTTAATTACTGATGTTTTTGCTAGACAAATTCTAGATTCTAGAGGGAATCCAACTGTCGAGGTTGATGTTGTTACAGAATCTGGATCTTTTGGTCGTGCAGCTGTTCCTAGTGGGGCTTCCACAGGTAAATATGAAGCTTGTGAACTAAGAGATGAGAATTCCCAAATCTACATGGGTAAAAGTGTTCATAAGGCCATAGGGCATGTGAATGGTATATTGTATGATTCAATTATAGGAATGTCTGTTGAAGATCAAGCTGGTATTGATCATTTAATGATTGATCTTGACGGAACGTCGAATAAATCAGTCTTGGGAGCCAACTCTATGTTGGCCGTTTCTTTAGCAAGTGCAAAAGCTGCTGCTGCTTCGACCGGTCAAATGCTTTACAACTATATTGGTGGAGTCAATGCTAGATTGCTCCCTATTCCCATGATGAATATTTTAAATGGTGGCTCTCATGCTGACAATTCCATTGACTTTCAAGAGTTCATGGTTATGCCAGTTGCTGCGAATAGCTTTTCTCAATCACTACGAATTGGAACAGAAATATTTCATCATTTAAAATCAGTATTAAAAAAGAAAGGTCTATCCACAAATGTGGGTGATGAAGGAGGATTTGCTCCGAATTTAAAATCCAATAATCAAGCTATGGAGATGGTTTTAAAAGCCATTGAAGAAGCTGGATATCGTCCAGGCGAAGATGTATTTATTGCCATTGATGCAGCTGCTTCTGAATTTTATAAATCAGAGGAGTCCTTATACCATTTTCACAAATCTACTGGTGACAAATTGACCTCCTCAGAAATGGTCGATTATTGGGCAGATTTGTGTAATAAATACCCTATACTTTCTATAGAAGACGGATTAGACGAAGATGACTGGGATGGGTGGAAGAACATGACATCTAAATTGGGTTCTAATATTCAACTTGTTGGAGATGACTTGTTTGTTACCAACGTAGATCGATTGCAAATGGGAATCACTGAGAACGCTGCTAATTCACTTTTGGTAAAAGTAAATCAGATTGGTACGCTAACCGAAACAATCAATGCTGTTCAGATGGCACACAATAACTCTTTTACATCTGTCATGAGCCATCGTTCTGGAGAAACTGAAGACAATACCATTGCTGATCTTTCCGTTGCATTGAATACAGGTCAGATAAAAACAGGCTCTGCTTCTCGATCCGATAGAATGGCAAAGTACAATCAGCTGCTAAGAATTGAAGAGGCTCTTGGAGATTCAGCTATTTTTTTAGGGAAAGATTTTAAATTTTTAAAATAATATTCCGAATGCATACTAATCAAACTAATTAAATTGAACAAATGTCAGATTTTGCAGAGTTAACTTTTGAAGGAAAAACCTACAAACTTCCAGTTCAAAAAGGAAGCGAAGGAGAAAAAGCTATTGATATTAGTAAGTTACGATCCACCTCAGGATTAATTACAATTGATAAAGGTTTCAAGAATACTGGTTCCACAGAAAGTTCGATTACATTTTTAGATGGAGAAAAAGGAATTTTGAGACACAGAGGTTATAGCATCGAAGAGTTAGCTAAAAATTCCACTTTCATCGAGGTTTCTTATCTAGTTATTTATGGAGAATTACCCACCCAAGAGGAGCTAAGAAATTTTAAAAATGAATTAACAATTCACACATTAGTTCACGAAGACGTAAAATCCATTCTAGACGGCTTTCCATCGAAGGCTCATCCAATGGGAGTCTTATCTTCACTGGTTTCTTCATTAACGGCCTTTTATCCAAAATCACTAGATCCCAATCGATCTTATGAAGAGGTAAACGGAACCATTATACGGATTCTCGCGAAACTACCCACATTGGCTGCTTGGTCATACAAAAATAGAGTCCGACAACCTCTGGTATATCCAGACAATGGTTTGGACTATTGTTCTAACTTTTTGCGTATGATGTTTGGCTTACCAACAGAAGATTACCAGGTAAATCCTGTGGTAGTAAATGCATTAAATAAACTGTTAATTCTTCATGCAGATCACGAGCAAAATTGTTCTGCTTCAACCGTAAGAATTGTTGGCTCATCTCATGCTAGTCTCTATGCTTCTATTTCTGCTGGAATTGCTGCCTTATGGGGTCCTCTTCACGGAGGAGCAAATCAAGCAGTAATTGAGATGCTTGAGTCTATCAAAAAAGACGGAGGAGATGTGTCTAAATATATTTCTAAAGCCAAAGATAAGACTGATTCATTTAGATTAATGGGTTTTGGTCACCGAGTTTACAAAAATTTTGATCCAAGAGCTAAAATAATTAAGAAGGCTGCAGACGACGTGTTGGATGCTCTTGGTATAAATGATCCAGTATTAGATATAGCTAAACAATTAGAGACTGTAGCTCTGAAAGATGAGTATTTTGTAGATCGAGGCTTGTATCCAAACGTTGACTTTTATTCTGGTATAATTTATCGAGCCCTTGGAATACCAACAGATATGTTTACCGTGATGTTCGCAATAGGGAGATTGCCAGGCTGGGTAGCTCAATGGAAAGAAATGCGTGAAAATGGAGATCCTATTGGCCGGCCTCGCCAAGTATATACTGGCTACAATGAGCGAAAATATAGACCCATCGATAAACGCTGAAACAATTTTTTTTATAAAAAGGTCGAGCATTGCTCGACCTTTTTATATTACTTTGGTTATTTATTTTACATCATATTTTTAATGATTTTACTTACAATTTGAAGTTTATAATTTTTAGTCCATGTTACAATGAATGTTTTAGAAGTTAAGTCCCTAAGCAAATCATATAGCAACCATAAAGCTTTAGATAAAGTCAGTTTGACTGTGCCTGAAGGTAAGATATTTGGTCTTTTAGGACCAAATGGCGCCGGCAAAACAACTCTGATTCGTATTATTAATCAGATCACAATACCGGACTCAGGAGGGATATTATTTGAGGGAGACCCTCTGGGATCTCAACATATTTCTTATATCGGATATCTACCTGAAGAAAGAGGTTTATATAAAAAAATGAAAGTTGGCGAGCAGGCTTTATTTTTAGCTCAGCTGAAAGGCTTGTCAAATAGGGAGGCTAAATTAGCTTTAAAGTTCTGGTTTGAAAGGTTTGAAATTGAAGCTTGGTGGAACAAGAAAGTAGAAGATCTTTCCAAAGGAATGGCACAGAAAATTCAGTTTATTACTACGGTTTTACACAATCCCAAACTATTAATTTTCGATGAACCCTTTTCTGGTTTCGATCCAATTAATGCTAACATTATTAAAGATGAGATTTTATCCTTAAAAGATAAGGGTACATCTATTATTTTTTCTACTCACAGAATGGAATCTGTCGAGGAAATTTGTGATCATATTGCCTTAATTGATAAGTCGAAGAAAATTTTAGACGGCCCAATAGACCAGATCAAGAATGAATTTAAACAATCTATATATCAAGTAGAATTTTCTTCTATAAACTTGGATTTTTTAGAGTATCTTCCCAGAAAATTTGAATGTATAAGTAAGAAATTGAATCAAGTAGAAATCAAAATTAAAGATTCTTTTTCTCCCTCTGATTTAATTCGTTTTTTATTAAATCATTCTGACATTATAGCCTTTAATGAAAGAATTCCCACGATTAACGAAATTTTTATTCGAACTGTTAAAGAAAATCATTGATGAATAAGATTTTTTTAATTTTGAAACGAGAGTACCTCTCTAAGGTCCGGAAAAAGTCTTTTGTAGTAATGACTATATTAGGTCCTTTATTAATGGCGGGATTAATTTTAGCACCCATTTTAATTAGCAGTTCAGACAGTGAAGAGAAACAGATATGGATTTGTGACGAGTCAGATTTGTTTGCATCTCAATTTAAAAATACAGATGCGTTATCTTATCTTTTTATGACAGAGTCTATTGATTTATTAAAGGAATCCTTCGCTCATAGCGAAGCTTCTGCCTTGGTGCATATTCCACAATCTACGGACGACAATTTTAATTCTTTAGAGTCATCTGTGACTGTCTTTGCTCACAAACCACTTAGCTTTTCTGAGAGTAGATCTATTTCAGGAAATATTGAATCTGGCATTGAAGCCTATAGGCTTAAAGGCCAAGGTTTATCAAGAGAGCTTTTAAATGAGATTAAATCTCGAGTGAATCTATCAACAGTAATGTTGAGTGGAGGTGGCGGCGAGAAAATTAGTTCTACAGAAATTAGTACTGCATTAAGTTTGATTGGGGGTTTGCTTATTTATTTTTTTATATTTCTATACGGATCGATGGTGATGAGAGGAGTTATGGAAGAGAAGTCAAACCGGATTGTCGAAATTATCATTTCATCTGTGAAGCCTTTTCAATTGATGATGGGTAAAATTTTAGGAATAGCATTGGTCGGTTTTACTCAATTTGCTCTATGGGTAGTATTAACTTTTGCGATTAATTCTTTGGTGATTAGTGTCATTGTAAATCCCTACGATATGAATTCGAATGAGCTATTTAAGGGTTCAAATAAACTTAAAGATCAGAGCATTAATAATGAAAGTGAAGGAGTTGATTTTATTCTTGACCAGTTAACAACCACCAATTTCAATTTTTTGCTTTTGATGTTTCTATTTTATTTTGTTGGAGGCTATTTAATGTATGGAGCACTTTTTGCCGCTCTAGGCTCAGCTGTTGATTCAGAGGCGGATACGCAGCAGTTTATCTTGCCTATTACACTTCCGTTGATTTTTTCTATCATTGCTCTACAGACAATTATTGAAAATCCAGACAGTAGCTTGGCTTTTTGGTTTTCCATTATTCCATTTACCTCTCCTATTGTTATGATGAGTAGACTACCCTTTGATCCTCCTACATGGGAGGTTTTATTGTCGATGTTCCTTTTGGTTCTCGGTTTTATTTTTACAAGCTGGATTGCCGGACGAATTTTCAGGGTAGGAATTCTCATGTATGGACAAAAAGTAAATTATAAGACCTTATTCAAATGGCTAAGACAAAGTTAACCCCATCCTTAATTGGGGTTATTGATTTAGGGACTAATACATTTAACCTTCTCATTGCTGAGGTTTGGAAAGATAACTATAGAGTGGTTCTTAAAAAGAAAATATCAGTAAAACTCGGCGAAGGGGGAATCTCCAAAGATTTTATTGCACCTATTCCCTTTCAACGTGGTTTGGATGCGTTAAGAAAATATAAAAGAATTCTTACATCAAAGTCTGTAGACTGCTTTTATGCAGTTGCAACTTCCGCTATTCGAAGTGCTGTAAATGGGCATGAATTTGTTGGAAAAGTATATTCTGAATTGCAGATTAACATTAATGTCATTGATGGAGACAAAGAGGCTGATTTAATTTATCAAGGGGTATGTCAAGCTTTAGATCTTGGGGAAAAGCCTAAATTAATTGTCGATATAGGCGGAGGTAGTACAGAATTTATCATTGCTAATAGACAAGAAGATTTTTGGAGAAAGAGTTACCCATTGGGTGCAGCAAGGCTTTTAGATATTTTTCAGCCCAAGGATCCTATTTCCATTGAAAATGTAAATGAAATTGACGCACACTTATTTGAAACGCTTCAGGAGATGATTCAAATGTGTGAAGCTTATGAAATAGATTCTATAGTCGGCTCTTCAGGTTCTTTTGATACCTTAGCAGAGATGATATCATGCAAAAAAGAATCTAACACCTCTTGGAAAAAAGAGTCCTTTTATGCGTTTGACTTTGATGATTATAGTGAGGTGCAAAGATTAATTTATTCTTCTAGTTTAGAAGAGCGATTAAAAATGGAAGGACTAGTTCCTATGAGAGCCGATATGATTGTTGTGAGTATTATTTTCATAAATTTTCTTTTAAATAAACTTCCGATTCATAATATGTATCTGTCTTCTTATGCCCTAAAAGAAGGTTTAATAAAAACATTAATAAGAAATTCCAACGGATGGCAAAAATCCTTATCATAGAAGACGAAGAGGCAATTAGAAATGTTCTTTCAAGTATTATTCTTGAAGAAAATAAGTCTCTCGAAATAGATATGGCCGAAAACGGACTAGAAGGTTTTGAGATGATCAAAGAACACTCCTATGATCTGATTTTATGTGACATAAAAATGCCGAAAATGGATGGGATTGAGGTCCTTCATAAGGCTTTAAAACTCTACCCCAATCTAGTAATTATTATGATATCAGGTCATGGCGATATTGAGACCGCTGTAGACTGTATTAAAAACGGAGCTTTTGATTTTATATCAAAACCACCCGACTTGAATCGCTTATTAACATCTCTGAGAAATGGTCTAGCGCGTGAAACATCATTAGTTCCTAATAAAGTCTTGAAGAAAAAAGTGTCAAAGAACTATCAGATGATTGGAAATTCTCCTGAGCTTAAGAAAGTTAATGAAATGATAGATCGAGTTGCCCCCACAGATGCCCGTGTTTTGATTATGGGAGAAAATGGAACTGGAAAAGAACTTATTGCGCACTCTATTCATCAGAAAAGTCCACGAAATAATTCTCCGATAGTCGAAGTGAATTGTGCTGCAATTCCGTCAGAATTGATTGAATCTGAGCTTTTTGGTCATGAGAAGGGTGCCTTTACTTCCGCAATCAAACATAGAAAAGGGAAGTTTGAATTAGCTGACGGGGGTACACTGTTTTTAGATGAGGTGGGTGATATGAGCTTAAAAGCTCAAGCTAAAGTTTTAAGAGCTCTTCAGGAGCATAAAATCACTCGGGTTGGGAGTAATAAGGAAATTAAAGTAAACGTTCGGGTTATTGCTGCCACAAACAAAAATTTGATCGAAGAAATCCAAATAGGTAATTTTAGAGAGGATTTGTATCACCGTTTAGGGGTTATTTTAATCTATAATCCCTCTTTAAAAGATAGGATCGATGACATACCCATATTAGTGAAGTATTTTAACGTGCAAATTTGTGCAGAATATGAAGTTTCAGAAAAAGTATTTTCTAAAGATGCGTTAAAACTACTTCAGGATTATTTATGGACTGGAAATATAAGAGAACTTAGAAACGTCATTGAGCGTCTGATTATTCTTTGTCCAGAAAAAATTACAAAAAAAGAAGTTCAACAATTTTCAGGAAAATAAAAAAAATGGAATTACCTAAATTTTTAGTCGGAGATTCAACAGATGCACCGGATGCAGTATTCATTATTCATACAAAGGCACCACGATTCATATTAAACTTAGATTCGGATGAAATAAAGTGGTTAGATGATGATTTGTCAGAATTACTTGGTACAGACGATAAGTCTGAATTAACAACTGCGATCAGTCAGCTTCTTTCGCAAGCAGATGAGTTTTACCAAAGAGAAATAGACCGATATGAAGAGCTAGAGGACTAAAGGTGAATCAATTTATGCTATTATTTGTAAAGATTCAGTAGGCATGGATCTATCTAGTTTCTTTACTAATCCTTGTAATACTTTTCCTGGGCCAACTTCCGTAAAGCTGGAAGCTCCATCTTTTATCATTTGTTCCATAGTTTGCGTCCATCGAACTGGGGCTGTGAGCTGAGACATTAAATGTTCCTTTATTTTTTCAGGATCTTTAATGGCTGTAGCAACAACGTTTTGGTATACTGGACAAGTAGGTTTATTGAATGTAGTAATTTCAATAGCTCGAGCTAATTCTGCTCTTGCGGGTTCCATAAGAGGCGAGTGGAATGCTCCTCCAACAGGAAGTATTAGAGCTCTTCTAGCTCCGGCTTCTTTTAATTCGTTACAAGCATTATTCACAGCATCAACGGTACCTGAGATAACTAGTTGTCCCGGACAATTGTAATTTGCTGCGACAACAAGTCCTTCAGAATTACAGCAAATATCTTCGACTATTTCGTTTTCTAAGCCTAAAATAGCAGCCATCGAAGAAGCTTGAATTTCACAGGCAGATTGCATGGCAATTGCTCTTTTAGAAACTAGTTTTAATCCGTCTTCAAATGTTAAAACACCGATAGCAGTAATTGCAGAAATTTCTCCCAATGAGTGACCTGCAACCATGTCTGGTTTGAAGTTATTTCCCAGTATTTTTGCTAAAATGGTCGAATGTAAAAAAATGGCTGGTTGGGTGACGTTAGTTTGTTTTAAATCATCTGCTTCTCCAGTGAACATGATGTCTGTGATACGAAATCCTAGAACCTCATTAGCTCGATCAAACATTTTTTTTGCCACTTTTGAGGACTCATACAAGCCCTTTCCCATTCCAGAAAATTGAGCACCTTGGCCCGGAAAAACGAATGCTTTCATATGTCTCTGCTGGTATGAATATTATATTCTGACGATATAAACATTATATTAGACTCATGAATTCTTGACGTGTAATATCATTATTTAGAAATGCGCCAGAAAATGCAGATGTGGTAGTCAGTGAATTTTGTTTTTGAACACCACGCATTTGCATACATAAATGTTGTGCTTCAATGCAAACAGCAACACCTTTGGGTTTGAGTGTATTTTCTATACAATCTCGAATTTCATTTGTCAGTCGCTCCTGAACCTGAAGTCTTCTGGAAAATGCATCTACTAATCTAGGGAATTTACTTAGCCCTACAATATGGCCATTTGGTATATATGCAATATGGCATTTACCAAAGAATGGAAGCATATGGTGCTCACACAAAGAATATACTTCAATATCACGAACAATGACCATATCGTCATATTCTTCTGCAAACATAGCAGATTTTAATATTCCACTTGGATTTATATCATAGCCATGGGTGAGAAATTGCATGGCCTTAGCTACGCGTTCAGGAGTTTTTAATAATCCCTCTCTAGAAGGATCCTCTCCGATGTTTTTTATAACTTCTTTGTAGTGACTCGAAAGTGAATCTGTGGATTCTTGGTCGTAATGTTCAATTTTTTTGTAACCCATTTTATTCTCCGAAATATTCAACAAAATTATTTTCTGTTTCAAAGACCTTTACACAATGAAGTGATGCCCCCATAGCCTTTACTGGTGCTGCTAGCTGATTCCATATTCCGAGAACCAATGCTTCCGTGGAAGGGATTTTGTCTTTCATAAAGTCCACTTCTAAATTTAGATTTTTGTGATCAAGTTTATTCACAACTTTTTCCTTAATAACGGGACTCAAGTCTTTTAGATTAAGAACAAATCCTGTTTCTGGGTTTACATCTCCTTTCACAGTAACAAACAATTCAAAATTGTGTCCATGCCAGTTGGGGTTGGAACATGGACCAAAAATGTCTAAATTTTTCTCGTCACTCCAATCCGATCTGAAGAGTCTGTGCGCAGAACTAAACCTTTCTCTTCGTGTAATGTAAATCATTTTCTGATAATTTAGATTGCAAAGATAGGGAATAGATTAATTTTTTGACCAGCTTGGAGGACTAATAAATTTATAACAATTGTTTTTATTTAATTAAAAGCTTTTTTTT
>TARA_Y100000385_G_scaffold287571_1_pt1 | contig 10397 bp, 9 predicted proteins | sample TARA_Y100000385 | Tara Oceans TARA_Y100000385 (sample SAMEA2620980) | marine metagenome | biome: marine biome (ENVO:00000447); feature: surface water layer (ENVO:00002042); material: "saline water (ENVO:00002010), including plankton (ENVO:xxxxxxxx)" | depth 5 m
GTAAAGTAGAAGGCTTACATATTTTATTTACTAACATTGAAGATGGTTCATTTTCATTAATGATCCAGACACCTTATGATGAATTTACCGATAATAAGGGAAAAATGATAGATTTATCAAAAGTACCTAGCGGATTTTATATTCGGCGCTGAATCAAAATAAAAGAACAATGAAAAACGTAAATGATTTTAAAAGTTTTGTAAATGAAGAAAAAGACTATAGTCAATGGAGTAGTAAAGAAGACCATGATTTAGCAATGATAAGAGCTAAGTGGTCAAACTCAGTATTGGCACAGGATGTTAAAGGAATGGAAAAATACATGAAAGAAGTTGTAAAGGCAAACGACGCATATATTAAACATCTTAAAAAGTAAAAATAACCTAGACTTACTTAAACACTGAAAGGGCTAAATGAAACATTTGGCCCTTTTTTCATATAATAATAAACAAGAGATGCCTAGAAAAAAGAATTACCTAAACAACAAAGACCTCTATGCTCAAATAGTCCAATCTTTAGAAGAAGACAAATTGACAAGAGATGCAGAAAAGATGTTACTGTTGTTAGCAGAAAAGGCCATAAATAGACTTAAATATGTGAATGAAGAAGACAGGAAAGATTGCCTTCAATTTGCACTATTAGACCTATGGCGATACTGGAGAAATTTCAATCCTAAATATACAAATGCATTCGCCTATTTTACAGAAATAGCAAAAAGAGGATATGCAAAAGGATGGAATAAGATACACCCAAATAAATATAAAGGAACCCTTTCAATGGATAGAATAAATTCCTATAATTCAAAAGACGGCGATAGCGGAGGAGGAATGTTTAACATTTAAAGATGTCAATAAAAAACGTCAAACCATCAAAAAACAGCGGGTACAACCAAGGATATTACAACCCGGTATATCCAAGTAAATATGCTGGAACACCTCCGATTATTTACAGAAGTTCTTGGGAACTTAAGTTTATGAAAATGTGCGATAATAGAGAAGATATTGTAAAATGGGCAAGTGAGCCCGTTGAAATAAAGTATTGGAGTTCAATGGATAAAAAAGAACACAAATACTTTCCCGACTTTTATATTAAAGTTAAAAAAGAAACGGGCTTCGAAGAGAGTCTTATTGAAATAAAACCAGAAGAGCAACTTATTAAACCAAAGCCTCCTAAGAAAAATAGCAAACAGGCACTTAAAAACTATAAGTTTCTTGCAGAGCAGTTTGTTAAAAATAGAGATAAATATAAATATGCCAACGAATACGCTAAGTCCAGAGGGTTTAGATTCGTAGTGTTAACGGAAAAAAGTCTTAAATAATGTTATTAAGAAAACAGCTAAGAAATTATATTAAAGGAGAAGGCGGGAAAAAGAAAGCTATGAAAGCTGCTAAAAAGTGGTTTGAAGCAGGGGTAAAGAGCAAAAACGAAAAAGGAGTGCAGTCGTATGCAAAAAGATTTGAACCTGGTAAAATTTACGTTTTCGAATATAAGCCTTTAAATATAAAAACATTAAAATGGTATGATGCTAGACCTGTTGTTTTAGCATTTGACGAGGCTGGAAAAAACGACTTTGGAATAAATTTAAACCTTTTACCAACCAAAGTAAAAGAAGATTTATTAGATATTATATACACATTATACGCCGGAGAAATAAAAATAGCATCAATTTCTGAAAGTGCTAAAAAACAGAAAATGTTATCAATAACATGGGACATGGCTAAAAAGTATATACAAAAAGAAGGGTATGATTTTGCGCTTAGACAATACATACCGAATCATAAAAAAAACCAAGCGGTTGTAAGTTATAAAAACTGGCCAAAGATAGTTTTATGTGATTTAGCGCAGTTAGAAGAGATTAATTATGAAGATTTAAGAAAAATGTTCGAAAATCACATAAAAAACAAGAATATATAAATTGAAAAAGTATTTAAAATAATATGGCAGGTTTTGCAGATAAAGATCCGAGAAACGGACCGTGGAGTACAGGGAAAAGACCTTTTACTCTAAGTAATACACTTAAAACGTTATCCTCGTTTGGAATGAGGTATGACGATATGATATTGAGGCAATCTCAAGCTATTGGTCCATTAGAAGACCAATTTGGGTACGGCATCATGAACCCAACAGGACTCGACAATGATGACATGTATTCTGCGTTTGCAGCACTCTCTATGGCCGATACGACCATGAGAAAAAACGTTCCTTTCTTCGATCAACAATATGTTGTTAAAAGAGATGAACTTAGAAGGTTTTCAATTAATGATGAAATAGAAGATATATTAGATATCCTTTGTGACGAAACAATTGTATATGACAATAAAAACTTTATAGGTTCACCTGAAATTTTAGGGGTTGAAGTTGCAGATGGAATTCAAAAAGACCTCAATAGATATTTTAGACAGATTTATCATGCGTTTGGCTTTAACTCAGATCAGTCTGCTTGGTTCTATTTTAGAAAATGGTTAATTGATGGTTACTTAGCATTTGAAATTATTTATTCACCAGATCAAACTGAGATTATCGGTTTTAAAGAACTGGATCCTGTTAATCTCGTTCCAGGATATAACAACGAAGATGGTAAAAAAGTTTGGATTCAATTTAAAGACGATCCAGTTAAAGAGAGAAAACTTTACGATTCACAGGTTATTTACCTTTCATACTCTTCAATAACAACAGCATCTAGAGTCTCTTATGTTGAGAGATTAACCCGATCATTTAACCTATTAAGAATAATGGAACATACTAGAATTATTTGGGCAGTAACCAATAGTTCTTATAGAATGAAATTTGTTATTCCAGTTGGAGGTAAATCTAAGACAAGAGCAAAGCAATCATTGGCACAGTTAATGAATTCATATAAAGAGGTTGTTGATTTTGATTGGGAATCTGGTTCAATGGAAACAGACGGAAAACCAATGTTACAATTTAATAAAGAATATTGGTTACCAAGTAAAGATGGAGAAAGTCCAGAAATAGAAACACTCGACAGCTCAGGACCTGATATGTCAGATGTAGAAGCACTTAAGTATTTCTCAGATAAACTTAAGCATGTTTCTAAAATACCATATTCAAGATTCTTATATGAAGATGGAGGTGGAGATTTTAACCTTGCAGCAGATGGAATGATTAGAGATGAAATCAAATTCAGTAAATTTGTTAAAAGATTGAGAGCGGCATTTAGTGAAATTTTGGTTAAGCCTTTACATTTGCAAATGTGTATTAAATACAAAGATTTAGCAGAAGATCCTCAGTTTAAAACTCAGGTGGCCTTACGATATAATAGAGATAATGATTTTGCAGCCCTAAAAGAAATGGAAATCATGGAACGTAGACTTGAATTTATCGGATCGATGAGAGACTCATTGATGACAACAAACCAAGAGACTATGGAAGAAGAATACTACTTTGACATGGGCTTCTTAGTTGATAGATATTTACAACTCAGCCCTGATGATATGGCTGCAAATGAAGCTGCTAAGGCTAAAGAGGCTAAAGATGATGAACTGGCACCAGAACCTGAAGATCCAATGGCGATGTAAAAAGATATATAAGTTATGAAATATAAAACATTTGAACAATATATAAACGAAAAGACTTTAAGTTCTATTAAAGCAGGTGATGATAGTGAGGTAGAAGTTAGTGACCAAAAAACATCAGGTGGTAAAATTGTTCCAGCTCAAGAAATTTTAGGTCAAATTTTAGCTTCAGAAACTGAAGATGAATTTAAAGCCTATTTTTATGATAGATATGGTTCAACCAAATTTGATACAGGAACAATGGGACAGATGCTGACTAACTATAATGATTATCAAAAAGAGGTTGCAGCAAAGGAGAAAGAGGCTGAAAAAGAAGCCGAAGGAGGGGAGGAAGAAGATGATCCATTAGCTGGACTATAAAATTTAAAAAAGTAATTAAAATAAATAGATATATACAAAAAACAAAGAAAAACACAATGGATAGACTTATCACTAAGCCTAACGATTATAATTTGTTAATAGTTGAAAAATCATCATCGGTTTTAACCCAATCAGGTGAAGAAAAGGACTATGTACTAGAAGGGGTTTTTGGAGAAATAGATGTTAAGAATAAAAATAACAGAATTTATACCGAAAGCGAATACGTACCACAAATAGAATCGTTACAAGAAAAAATCAAATCGTCTAAGTTATTGGGTGAATTAGATCACCCTCAACAATTTGATATTTCTTTAAAGAACGTGTCACACGTTATAGAAGAAGTAAGATATGACTCAGAATCTAAAAGAGTTATGGGTAAAATTAAACTATTAGATACCGATGCTGGAAGACAGGCGAAAGCCCTTGTAGATTCAGGAATTCCACTGCATATTAGTTCTAGAGCAGCTGGAGAAGTATCAGAAGGTGGTAAAGTAAAAATCAAACAATTATTTACTTATGACCTGGTAGCAGACCCTGGTTTTGCTAACGCTGAATTATCCAGAGTTAATGAATCATACGGCTTCAGCAATGATGATAGCCTATACATTTATGAAATGTTTAAAAAGAACGAAGAAATTAATAAACCAATACAAAATAAAAAAGAGCAAAAAATGGAAGAATTTGTAAAAACAGATGACTTCAACAATTATACTAAGTATTTGGCTGAGCAAATAAAAGGGTTAAAGTCCGCTCTAACAGACCTATCGGAAAATTCAAATGAAGGATCTGCTAGTACTAATGACGACATTAAAACTGTAACTGCTCACAACGATCACATTGTTGAATCAATAAACAATTTAACAGATTATGTTAAGTATGTTGCAGAAAAAACAAACTCAGCGATTGAGTATTCTCAATACATTGCTGAAAAAACAGATCAGGCTATTCAGTACGCAGAGCATGTTGCAGAAAAAGCAGATCAAGGAATAAGTTATTCAGAGCACATTGCTGAATCAGTAACAAATCTTAAAGATTATACTAATTATTTAGCAGAAACTTATAATGGCGGTGCAGAACAAAATGAGAAACTTATTGAGTACGTTAACTATTTAAAAGATAACGTCCAAAATGTTAGTGAATACGCTAACTATATTGCAGAGTCTATTAACGAGCAATTAGTAACTGAAAGCGATGATGTTACTGCTAAAGAATATGATGAATCAGAAGAAGAAAACGAATTAGAAAAAGTTGGTAATAACTCAGGAGAAGCAAACACTGCAAGCGCTGAAGACTCGGGAGTTGAGAAGGAAGATATTCCAGACGAAAGAACGGATATTACTACTCCAGACAAAAAAGAAGAAGGAACAGACGAGGCTCCAAATAATTCAGGAGCTGACGCAGCTGATGAGCCACAAGACAAAGTTGAAGAATACAAATCAGGAATTACAGCTAAATTAGCTGCACTTTTAGAGAAAAAAGAAAAGAGAGAAAATAAAGATCCTCATTTCTTTAAACTTGTAACATCAACAACTGCAAAAAAATTCAACACACTTAACGAAGAAGCAAAATCTAGTGTAAGAAAAGAGGTTGAAAAGGCAGGGTTCTTAACAGAGTCTCAGATCGTAAGAATTATTGAAAACACAAATATAAGTGAAGTTTCAGGAAATAATGTACCTTTCGTAGTAGCATCAATGCCTGCTGAATATAAAGAAAAATGGACTAACCTTTCTGAAAAGAAACAAAGACAATTAATTGCACAATCTAAAATGCACAAAGTAACTACTGAATATCAAGTAAGAAACTTTTGGCAAACTAGAGATATGAGAGAAACTGCTCCAGTAATGGAAAAAGTTGAAATGATTAATGAATCTAAGAAAGAAGAAGTTAAGAAGTTACCTTATGAATTAGACAGTGTTAAAGAAGCAATCACTAAGAGATTTAAAAAGTAATTAAAGAATAATATTTTAAATAAAAAACCCGATGTAAAATCGGGTTTTTTTATGTCTAACTTTTGTGAAATTTAAGATATATAAAAATAAAAGCTATGACATTAAATAATAAAAAGAGTAAATTTACAACATTCTTAAACTGGGCTGGAGTAGCCTTTTCACTTTTTCTTTGCATTCAATGGCCGTTCTGGCTAATTGACGGGCACCTAGACACTCTATATTTAAAAATAGCAACCTTTATAGCAGCATATGGCAGTTTCTTTGGAGGTTTATATTGGAATATTAAAAATCACTATGGTTGGAAAACCTGTAAAGAAATTTTTAGAAATAGATAATCACATACTCTAATAATATCTAAAACACATACTTTTATATACTTTTATTCTGGTACTATGGTTATATAATAATACGATAATACTTTCAAAAAAGTGAGAGATATATAAAATATTATTCGACGATTTGGTGAAAGAAGCAGAAAACCGAAAATTAACAAGTCGAAAAACTAAAACGCAAAAAAAATAAATTTAACAAAATGGCAAATTTAATTAATGAAGCGGAAATCAGAGAGACTTGGTCACCAATTATCGAGTCTGCTACTGGTATCCAAGATACTTCAAAATTAGCATGGATGTCTGAATACTGTCACAATCATAAATTATATGAAGATGCAGCTATTATGACTTTAAATCCAGGAATGAACTTAGGTGGTATGGGTGCAACAGCATTCCCAGGACAATCAGCTCTTACAACAGGACCTGGTACTGGAGCATTAGGTTCAGGTGATAAAGCTCCGACTTTATTACCATTAGCAATGCAAGTTGCTGCACAAACAATAGGTTTAGACCTTGTACCAGTTGTACCAATGGCTGGTCCTATGGGACTACTTTCTTACCTAGACTTCGTATACGAAGGAGGTTCTATCGGGAAAACTGGTGGAGCAGACGGTAAAAACGCACCTACTTATGTAAAAGGTGGTGACTCTGCTGCAGCTAACGTAACAGCATCTACTGCTGCAGCTGCAGGAGATATTACTGAGGTTGGTACTTCAAGAATTGACGGAGATAAAATCTGGAAAATTGAAGAATCAGGACAAGACCTTATCGATGTTGCAGGTAACGGAATCGATAAAGCATCTGATCTTTTTGACAATGGTGAAGCACAATTAGTTGCTGCACTTGACGATCATATCAGAGGTTTCTCAGCTGGTGATGAGGATGGAAATCCTTACAGTAGAGAAGGTGGAGAATCGACTCCAGACAAAATCATGGGACTTTCTTTATTCAGTAAGTCAGTAAGCGCTGAAACTTATCAAGTTGCTGCTGCAGTTACTAGAGAACAAGTTCAAGATTTAAAACAATTCGGTGTTGACGCAGTTGCTCAAGTAGAATCTGTATTAACTAACGAAATCACTCAGAACATCAATGATTTAATTATTGATTCTATTGCTAAGTTAGGAGCATTAAACATCCAAAAAGCTGGTTTTACTGGTGGTGAATTTGATGTTGACGCTACTTACTCAAACACTTCTGGTAACACATTAACTGGTGGACAAACTGAAGGTTCTCAACACAGAAAAGTACTTACTGGTATTTTAGCTGCTGCTAACCTTATTGCAAACAGAGGTAGAAGAGGTGCTGGTAACTTCGCGGTCGTAGGACCTAAAGTTGCTACAGCTATTCAATCTGTTTCAGGTTTTGTACCTAACCCATTCGCTAACACAGCTACTCAAGCTGCAGGTGCTATTTATCCTGTAGGTACTGTTGCTGGTGTTCAGGTTTATACTAACCCAAAATGGGAATGGACTAAAGAAACAGTATTAGTTGGTAGAAAAGGAGATGGAAATGGACCTGGTCTAGTATTCATGCCTTACCTAATGGCTGAATCAGTACAAACAATTGCTGAAGGAACTATGGCTCCTAAAGTAGCTGTTAAATCTAGATTCGCATTAGTTGAAGCTGGTTTCCACCCTGAAACACAATACGTTTCATTTGATGCTGCTGTAGAACTATAATCTAGAACTACAAAGTATTTAATAATATTAAGGGACCCTTTTGGGTCCCTTTTTTTGTTTATTAAAAGGATATATAATTAAACTAATAAATCTATACTAAAGATGAGATTAAAAAAGAGATTAGATTCTTTCTCTAATTTTACTAAAACTGAGTCTATTTCAGAAAAGGTAGAGACAGAAAAGCCCATACCTTTATTAGAAGCAGGCGAAGTACAGGCATTTGTCGACACGATGGGCGAACCTGGATCTGGATACGAACAGGGTAAGGCATATGGCAAGGCATTTACAGCAGCGGTTGTCGGTGGTATAGTTTTAGCTATTGCAATTAAAAGGGCAAGAGTAAGACTTGAGAAAAAGAAAGCCATCTATAAAAAAATGGGCCCACAATTATTTATTTTAGAGGCTGACAAAAGACTAATACCAAAAAGAGCTGCTTTTAAGAAAGACGATCAGCTTAAAAAACTTATCGGAAATAAAGAATTAAAAATTAAAGCAAAATTTAGTCAAAAAAAGGCAACCTACGCTTCTAAAGCTGGAAAAACTCAAGGAGACCTTGAAAAAACCGATGCTGGTTTTTTAAAAATTACCAAATCCGAAGAGGAAACACTTAAAGCGCTTACCGCGGCTGCCACAGAAAAACTTAAAAGAGTTACAGACAAGGAAAAATTAGATATTGACCGAGAAATACAAGATTGGAAAGCTAAATGGAAAAAGATTGAAGATAAATTAGACCCTTCTAGTCTTTTTGATGGAATTAGCGGAGGTAAAGGTCTTGGAGGAGTTAAGGCAAGATGGGCAGAATGGAAAATAAAACAAGATAGGAAGCTTTCAGATGCTGCTCTTAAGTATGAATTTAAACAATACGATGAGTACATTGAAAATGAAAAAGACCTTAAAGAGATTAAGAATCGTAGAATAACAACCCATCAAAAGTTTATTGAAGACCTAAATAAAAGAGGAGACGATGTTGATACAAGACTTGCAGATCTAGAAAAAGAGAATAACGAGGTAGACAGAGAGATTAAAAAGGTAGACAACGATCCATCTATGACAGATGCCAAAAACTTCCAATCTGATTATATAACAGCACTTGATGAATGGAAAGCAGAATTAGCTGCTATTGTTCAAAGCCGGGGAATAAACAATGAAGACAAGAAAAAAATAGGAGATGCTAAAACAAAATGTAAACAAGCGTATAAGCAAATGGACTCTGCAACATATAAGGTTTTAACAGGAGGAGACGCTGAAAAAGCAGGAATCTTAAAAGACGCTTCTAAGAAACAAAATGATGAAATAGAACTCAGATGGACAGAATTTAAAAGCACAGTCACCTCTAAAGTTAACCAAATTGCAAAAGAAAATAAAAAGATAGAGCTAGATAAGTCAGGAGGTGATCAAGATGTCAAAGATAACGCAGATGATAGTATTGCTGACAAGCAGGCTGAAATTGACTCAGCGCAATCAAAACTAGCGCAAGAAAAACAGAGTCTTACAATGGCCTCGTCATCAGGAATGCCAACCCAAACAATATCGGATGATATTAAAAAAACAGGGGAAAGAATTGTAACGTTAACAGGCGAACTAAAGGAATTGAAGGACAAATATCCAAAAGTAAAAAACAAACTAAAATTAGCAGAAATGAACTTTGAAATATCAAAAAATAATCTTGAAATAGCTAAATTAAATAAAGAAGACATTGATAAATCTGAAGAAGCACTTTCTAAAGCAGATATTAGTTTGCAAAAAGCTCAAAGTAAAAATGAATCTTTAAAAATAAACAAAAGATATATAATATTAGAAAACCAAAATAAAATAAAAACTATGAAAAAGTTAAAAACACTTAACGAATGGTTAACATTAAAAGAATCAGCTGATTTTGCAGGTGATAGAAGCCAGACAGTTGGCCAAATAGAGCCATTTAATAATACAGCACAAAGCAATCCAGAAGCCACAAACTCTGACCTAACAGGAGAAATAGATATTATTCTAGATAAATTAAAAGACCTAGAAAGTGGATTAGATGAGGATGCAAATTCGATGATAATGGAAGGACCTGTAGATTTTATTAAAGATTATATGAAGTCTGGAAAAGTAAAAAGTCTTCAAACAAAGGCAAATCAATTAAAGAAAAAAGAGGCCAAATTACAAAAGGTAGGGCAAAATTCAGAAGACCCTAAGCAAAAAGAGAAAATCTCTCAGCAGACAGACGGTGTTAAAGACATGATTAAACAGACTGAAGGAAGTATCGACGATATTGCAGATAATGCAGGACCATATACCTCTAAAGTAAAAAATGTTTTAAGAGCCAAAGGAAATCTAGAAGTTATTAAGATAAAACTTAAAGATGGTTCAATGGATAAAGCAGCAGCTAAAAAGAAAATAAAGTCAAATAAAGAGACTATGGCAAAAGGAACTGAAGAGCTTAAACAGCTGTCAACAGATAACGCAGATGCTGTAGCAAAGGCTAAAGAGAAGGAAAAAACTGCTAAAGGCGGTAAAGAAGGAGAAACTACTACTGCTAAAGCTGAAGGAGAAACTACTACT
>TARA_Y100000385_G_scaffold216126_1_pt1 | contig 10394 bp, 19 predicted proteins | sample TARA_Y100000385 | Tara Oceans TARA_Y100000385 (sample SAMEA2620980) | marine metagenome | biome: marine biome (ENVO:00000447); feature: surface water layer (ENVO:00002042); material: "saline water (ENVO:00002010), including plankton (ENVO:xxxxxxxx)" | depth 5 m
ATATAACAATATCCAATATTTGGGCTAATTTTAAATGCATATTGTATAACTATATTATTTATAATTAATAAAACAGCAAACAATATTACAAAAAATAATAAATTTTTATCACAACTAGTTAACAATTTATTTTTTATTTTATTATTTAAAATTAAATATAAAAAAAAAACCCATAAAAATAAATGTTAAAGCTAAAAATATATTATTATCATATTTACTATTATCTATAATTTTTAAACTAATAGTACCAATAGCGGTAATGAATGTTGCTAAAAATGATAATGTTATCCAATTATAATTCATATTATATAATTTATATATTTTATATATTTTATAATATGAATTATTTTTCATTACTATAATAAATAACAATACTTAAACCAATAAATGATAATAAAATACCTAAAAATGTTTTAATATTTAATGTTTCTTTAAATAAAAAATAAGAAAATAATAATATTAATATTATACTTGAATTAATAATTAAATTGCAATAACTTATATTTGAACTTTTTGAAAAAGCTTTTGAAATTGATATATTAATAGCTAAAATAATAAAGGCTAAAAGTATTGATAAAGTAATAATAATATTTGAATTTTTATCTTTTAATATTATTTTAATAGTTTCAATATTTAAAAATAAATAAACTAATGCTATAAGTCCAATAAAAAAGAATGTAATTGCTAATGAAATATGTGTATTATTAACATTATATAATAAAATATATTTATGTATTAAAGAATGTAATGCAATGAAAATCATTGCAATAAAAGAATAAAAAATCCAATTATAATTCATTTAATATATTCTGATAAAATAAATAAATATTTTAACAATAAGATAAAATAATTTCTATTATTTCATTTGGTAATTTATAAAAATCAAATAATTCAAATAACCCATTATATGTATTTAATAAATTTAAATAACTATATGGTTGATTATAATTTATAATAAATTGTGCTTCTAAATATTCTAATAATACATTATCTATTTTAAAGGATGGTGTCCAATTATGTGAGCAAGTAATACTAGAACAACAAAAACAATCAGTAGATGATAAATTTAAAAAGCGTGGTTCAATATTATATTGTAATTTATAAAAGAAAGATAATACTTTATTATCATATATTTTATTATTTTTTGAATTAATTAATGATAAATACTTATGATAACCTATATTATTATTATTATTATTATTATTAATATTATTATTAAATTTAGTTATAAAATATGGTTTAAATGGGTAAGAATTTGGTATGTGACATTCTAATATTGTTTTATTACTATTTTTATTTGTTATATTAAGATTTAAATATTCATTATTATCAATACTATTATCATTACTATTGTTTATAATATAAACTTGAATATGAAATAATCTCAAATAATTTTGTATATTTTTGGAATAATTTGAAAAATTTTTTTCATTATAAAAATCGTGTAACTCTTTATTTACACGTTTTAAAGAAATGTGTCCCATTAAAATATATTTTAAATATTAATTATATATATTTTGAATAAAAAATACATATTAACAATTTTATTTTTCATATAATTTCTTTAAATTCTATATTTACATCATAATTTTTAATACTCATTACACAGCAATTAGAAATAGATATATAACAATTATTTTTTTCTTTAATAGTATTCATATAATTTTGTATACCTTTACGTGATGGACAACTTTTATTAAAATGATAAAATATATTCATAAATATAATATTCCAAAAACATAATGGATAATTATTATATTTTTTAATATTAAAAGTAACTCTGTCTTGAAAATATACAATATCATTTAGAAATGGTTTAATAATTTGTTCTTGAACTAAATTATTCCATTCATAAGATTGCATACTAAGACCAATTAAATTTTCTTTTACATTTGGAGTAAAAGCATCTTCAATCTTTGGATAAATTTCATTTCTATATTTTCCACGTATAGACCAATCGGGAGTAGTATCTTTAAAATATGGAACTTGATAAAGATTTGCAAATTCATAAATAGATTTTTTATAAAAATCAATCATTGGTCTTCCAATATTTACATTTTCAATTATAGATTCTTTTTTAATTACTGCTAGATTTAATATATATCTACCACGACAAACATTTGCAAAAATATTTTCTACAATATCATCTTTATGATGTCCGAGTAAAATCATATTAATATTTTCTTTAGCAATTATTTCTTTATAAAAATCAAAACGAATTTTTTTTGTAATAGATTCATATTCAGAACGTTTACTATTACTTCTTTTTAGATCTTCAATAACTTTTGTATATAATTTAATTTTATTATAATTACACCAATGAGTTAGAAAATTTTGCTCTTCTTTTGTTTCAACACGATTATTATAATTAATATGTGCTCCAATAACTTCATAACCTAAATAATGAATAATACTAATTAATATCATTGAATCTACTCCACCTGAAAGTGAAATAAGAAATTTTTTATTTTTACTATTTTCACAAAATTGTTTAATAACTCTTACTAAACCATTTTCTAAACTATATTTATATTCATGTATATGTCTATTGTCTTCTGGAATTAATTCTAATATATTTTTATAATTAATAAAATACATATTAGAATATAAAATAGAATCAATAAAATAATTTAACATTTTGTACTATATATGATTTTAATATTTATTAAAAATTTATTTTAAAATCAATTTTTAAAATCATTATTATATAATAATTTTAAAAACAATTAAACAAAATATTAAAAATACATAAAATAATATAGTATATATTAAATATAATAATGTTTAAAAACTATTATGAAAAATTAGGATTACAAGATAATGCACCAGATGATGAAGTTAAAAAAGCATATAAAAAATTAGCAATAAAATATCATCCAGATAAACAAGCAAATAAATCTGATGAAGAAAAAGCGAAAGCCGAAAAAAATTTTAAAATAATAGCAGAAGCATACGAAATTTTAACCAATAAAGATAAATATAAACAAAATAATTTTAATAATATACGCACTGCAAGAGGATTTGTAGATCCACATGAAATTTTTAATCAAATTTTTAAAGATATGAATATTGGAAGTTTTCAAAATATTAATACATCAAATAGTCGCTCAAATATATCAATAGTTATACCTGGAAATATTAGAAGTAATTGTGTAATGCATACATCATCAGTATCAATACAAAAAGGTAAGAGAGTTGAAACAATTCAAGAAACAATTAATGGTATTACTAAACAAAGAGTTATTATTAGTGATCTTAATAATAGCCAAAATATTAGATAATATATTATTTTTAACAAATAAATAGTATATATTAAAAATTAAAGATACAAATTAAAATATATCAATAATATATGTTATATTTTAATTTAAAAAAATTATTATTATTATTATTTTCATCACAAATTGATTGTTTTAGAATAAATAATAATAATATAAAAGTTGTAAATAATAATAATAAACAAAATAATATAATTATGAATTATGATATATGTCCTAGTTATTTAGAAAAATATACACAATTTTTAAATCAAGAACAAGGAGAATTTTTAGTTAAAAAAACTGCTGGAGTTTTTCCACAAATGGATAGTGTTTCTAATTTTGTTTTGCATACAAATGATATATTAATAAATAAAGTATTAAATAATAACGATTTATCAAGTGATATAAAAAAAAATTTGGTATTATTTTTAATACATATGACACAAAATGGTGACTCAACTGGATCACATATATTACAATTTTATAATGACTTGGTTAATTGTTTACTTTAAACTTATTTGTTTAAAATTGTTTAATTTTATAAAATAAAAATTATAATATTAAATAAAAAATAATATATAAAATTATAATGTCGCGCGACAACGTAATTGCAGTAGCAAAATATAAATATAAATATTATGTATTACCTAACTTAAATATGGAAAATCAATTTAATACAGATTATATTAAGCAAATGTTAGATTCAAAAAATTGTAAATTTACACGTGACAGAGGAAAGGCATTAATTATTGGACATAATATACAAAAAAAAATTGATACAGAATATGGTGTAAATGAAATATATATAAAATAAATTTAATAATGGTTTTGCAAAATATTTTGAATACTTATGTTCCTTTGCGCGCCCAAATTGAAAATAATTCTAATGGAAAGGCTAAGATTGGATGTGTCGCGTTCTCGCCAAAGTTAAATCATCAGTGCGTTTTATGCGTTTGGCCACAACCAATACAATCTTAATAATAAGGCATGTGACCAAAACAAAGATAATATTCATGCTGAAGTGGATTGTGTGCAACGTCTTAAAAAATCTGAAAAAATAGCACATATAAATTTAATAGTTTTTAGAACAAATAATGCAGGAGACAAATTAATGAATGCCAAACCATGTGAATGTTGTCTTAAAACTATCGATTTTACCTTAAAACGAAAAAATTATAAATTAAAAAATTTATGTTATAGCGATGAAGATGGTAATATTTGTAAAATATTATAATATTAATAACAAATATAAACATATTTTTTTATTATTTAATAAAAAATATGTATTTAGCCGGACTAATTCGAGCAAATCGTGCAATAGCGGCCTCTTTAATATATCCTGAACATCCAATTCAAGCAATTGCAATAAGTGAAGTATCAAGTGTAATTATACCAGTATTAAATCCCAATTTATTTCCACGTATATTAGGAACAATAATAGCAGTTATGTATCAACCTTATTTTGCCCATTATTATATTAAATCATATCATAAATTAAATAATATGCATAATGAAGCAGAAATTTGTACTTTATTATTATTTGTTTTAGTTATGGGATTTCAATATATAAATTAATAATATATTAACTATAATATTAATTTAAATAAATATTATTAAATTATATTAATGACATCGTGCCCGAGCGGTTAAGGGGACAGACTTGAAATCTGTTGTGCACAGCACGCGCGAGTTCGAATCTCGTCGATGTCGTTTTTTTTTGACACCGTGGCCGAGCGGTTAAGGCGACGGACTGCTAATCCGTTTCCCAATGGGATCGCGAGTTCGAATCTCGTCGGTGTCGTTTTTTTTGGGGATGTAGATCAATTGGTAGATCGCTCGCTTTGCATGCGAGAGGTAGCGGGATCGAAGCCCGCCATCTCCATTTTGCCTGATTAGCTCAGCGGTAGAGCGTCGCACTTGTAATGCGAATGTCGGTGGTTCGAAACCGCCATCAGGCTTAAAAGTTTAATATTAAAGCACACCCACATAGTGTGTGGGATATATTGGTTCGATTCCTTTATCTGCCTTAATTCTTTATATTTTAAAAATATAAAGAATTTTATTATAATATATATAAATGGATACTAATTATAATAATGATCATTTAAATGTTGTATATTTAGAAAATATAGAAAATTATGTAGTAATAAATGAAGAAATGTATAAAACTATAATATCAAGTATACAATGTAATTATTTATTAATTTTATTTACAATGAGCTGTTTTGCAGGATTACTTTGTAGTATTAAAAAACCAAAAAATGATTATGTTTTAATACAAGATGCAAAACCTGTAAAAGGTGAAGTAATTGATAAAGTTTAATTTTTATATATTAAAAATAGTGCAATACTATCTCCAATTGTAGATTTTAAAATTTCAATTAATGCTGAATATTTAATATTATTACTTTTAATATTAAATTTTTTATAACTATATTTTACATTTAATACTTTTAATGGAAATACTAAAAAATTGGCTATTAATGGTGCTAAAAATTTATTATATTTTAAATTAGAAATATACAAGCTATAAAGAATACTATAAAATAATAGTTCTCTCAAAAATGTAAAAAAAATAAAATATTTATATTTTGGTAAAGTATTTAAACGATTATAATATTTTTGCATTTTTAAATAAATAACACTTGGACTAATAATAAAAGCTGTAAATATTCCACGCAATGATTTATTTAATATAAAATTAGAATTGTCATAAACAATATTTTGAAATGCAAAAACATTACACATTGCAAACATATATTTTAATTCATTTAAATTAACAGCTATAGAACTATTTGTTAATATTTTTGTTTGTAATATATCTATCGGAAGAGTAGATAATCCTCCACAAGTAGCACAAGTAACTTTATATAAATAAGGAACAATACATTTCATAGATTAATATATAATTTTATATATAATTTTATATATAATTTTAAATATTAATCATAAATATATCCTCCCATGTAATCAGGCCATTGTAAATCATAAATAATATCTATATTATTATAGATTTTTTTTATGATAAAATATAAAATTATTAAATAAATCATAATTTATTCAATAATTTTATATTTAAGTTTTTATAAAGTATGATGAACAATCCATACAACTATTGCAATAAGCATACTTCCAAAATTATCTAACATTTGCAAAATTTCTATTGATCCTTGTGCTATCCATGGTTGATCATGAATATATGCCCATTTTACTGTTTCTGCTACTCCTTCACTAACTTTTGATGCAACATTATAATCTACTTCTGCTAACTTATTCATAGCAATAATTGTTATTGGTCTTGGTATATTAATTAAAAATGTCATAATATATTATAATTAATTATATTATTTTATATTTATTATTTATTAGTTTTAATATATGTTTCTTTGCATAAACTTTTAATAATTCTATTATCAATTTCTTCACTTAATTTTCCAATAGTTGAAACCATATTACTAAAATCTTCTTGTTTTAAATCATCATTTATAAAATCTGGATTGTTAGATTTCCAATTTTGTAGTGCATTATAATTTTTTCCTGATGCTTTTTTTATTGCATTTTTTATTTTTTCTTTATTTTCATCTTTAGTCCATTTATCTTGTTCTTTAATATATAAAGTTTCTCTTTTAATGTCGGTACAATGCATAGGGCGTTCATATAAACTTAGTTTGTTCATATTTTCTACTATTGCATTACTAAGACCTAATGCTAATCCATTCTTTTTTGTATAATCTAATTGTTCTAAGCTAATTTCAATCGATTTTATAAATTCATTCATATTTAATGCATCTTTGCATTGTTCATTTAAAAATATATTAATATTTAATTTTTGATTATTATTTATAGTATTATTATTTCCTACTTTCGGAATCAATTCACTTACTTGTGCTCTCAATTCATTATTTTCTTTCATTATACTATTTTTAATTTCATTGTTTTCATTTATTAATTTACATACCAAACTTTTCAACTCTTCATTACTATTTGTATCTTTAACAAGAGGTAAAATTGAATTAATGTTGTTATTATTTTTTATAAATTCACATTTTTTTTTATGAACACTTAAACTCTGACGATATTTATATGATTTACCACATTCACAAATGAATATTGTATTGTGCCTTTTTTCATCTGTGCTTGTCAACATTTTATGTTTACGTGTGTTTAAATGTCTATCATATTTACTTTTATGTGATGTATTAAAGTTACATTTTTCACAAATAAAATTTTGGTGACTTTTTTGTCCCAAATTTGTCAACATTTGTCAATATATATATGTTGACAAAAAAAGTCCCTAAATTCTTTTTTATAAAAAATATTTTTTCTTTTTTAAAAACAAAAAATATATTTTTACAGCATATATGGTTTAAATGTTAAAAATTAATAATTTTCATTTTTCAAATTTTATAAAGTATAACACATTTTAAAAATGGACATACTTTTATATGTCCAATTCCAAAAAAAATGGTAAATCATTTTTTCAAAAAAAACATGCTAAAATCAACTATTTTTAAAATGTTAGCATTTATCATAACAATAAATATTTTTGCATTTTTTCACTTTTTTATAATATATATATAATATATAAATGTCAAAAGATCCATTTAGATTTTATAGTAATAAAATGAAAACCAAAGATTTAGTAAATAGATTTGCATGTGAATCATCAAATACGCATACACGAATACAAGATGATAAAAATGTGGAATTATTATATTGTTATTTAATTGAACAAACAATAGAAAATTATAAATTATATTGTATATTAGTTAAACAAATGAATAAAATAAAAAATGATTATAAAAATAAGAAAATACCAGATAAAATAAAAAATGAATTTACAGATTTAGATAATGAAAAAAATAATTATAAAAAATTAATAAATGATAATATGAGTAAAATTGAAGATTATGTAAAAACATTACAAGAAAATAATAATAAAGAATATAATGAATTTTATTTAAAAGCTGTTTATGAAAATTCAACAAATATGTGGAAATTTGTTGAGCAATAAAAATATGTATTAATTAATATATTATATTAATGGATGAAAATGAAATAATGGATGAAAATGAAATAATGGATGAAAATGAAATAATAGATAATAATGATTTTTTTTCTAATTTTGAACTACCAGATATAGAGGAAAATGATAGAAATATTAATAATATAACATTCTTTTCTGAAAAAACAAAATTCAATACTCATATACAAGAAAAAATAGAAAAACTAGATAAACGCATGCGTTATGTTAATTATAAATTTGAAGATTTGAAATATAATTTTAAAAAATTCAGTATTTTAATTATATATTTAGCGACATTATTGACCTTAATAGAATCATTAATAAATAGTATAGAATTAAATTTAGATAAATCTCTTGTAAAATTTATAAATTTTATACCTATTTTAATAAGCTGTGTTATATCATTATTAGCATCTATAATAAAATTTAATAAATATGAAGAAAAAATAGAAGATATAACAAGAGCAACAGAAAAATGTATTGTTACTATGTCCAAACTTAAAGGTATTAAAGAAAATATATATTTTTGTAATGAAAATACAAATTTAAGTAATTTAAAAATACATTATAATAAAAATATTTATCAAGAATATTTAGATAGTAATACACATATAGAAAAACAATTAATAGATAGTGATTATACAAAGTATATGAAGAAAGTATTAAATAATGATGTAAAACAAAAAGAATTAGTTATGTTAAAAGAAAAAAAAATTAATTTATTAAAAATAAAAAATTCAAAACCTATTCGTGATGTTTCTTATATAAAAATAGATATATTAAATAATGTAAAATATGATAAAATAAAAAACTTCTTTAATTGTTGCTAATAATATTTATAATTTAATAATATTTCTTTTTCCTTTTATTAATACTTCACCTATTTTATTTGTCTTAGTTAATTTTTTTAAAGTAGTATAACATATTTTCAAATCTTTTAGATTTCTATATTTACTATGTGTTTTACATAATTTAGCACCATAATTTAAATAATTATTTAAACTATTATCATTAAATTCGTCTATACAAGAATACATAATAACATAAGATGAAGGAAAACTATTTAAATGAAACCAAATATAATCAGAATTAATTTTTTGAGCTTCTTCTAAAATGTCCCAATTTTCTTGTGCATTTTGTCCTAATAAAAATTTTATATTTTCAAATTCATAAGTTTTCATTAATTATTATATATAAAAATAATAATTAATCAATTTTTATATATTTTTTAAAGAATTTCATTCATATTTGATGGTGCTAATTTTGTATTTAAAGGAATTATATAATCTATTTTTTTAAATAATCTTTTTTACAAGATACAATTAATTCTTTTGAACTAACTATACTTTTATAATGACATAAATTTTCTTTTTTTGTATAAATAATAACATTATTATCCCATCTTATAGTATCATTTATATTTAAATAAAATTCTTCTTTTTTACTACCATAATTAATAATAATATTAGTATGTTGTAATGCAATTAATTGATATTTACATAATGTATCATTTGAAATATTTTCAAGATAATAATAAAACATATTATTATTATTATTATTATTGTTATTGTTATTAATACATAATAATTAATCAATTTTAAAAGTTAATTAATATATATATATATATCCATTATAGTATATATCCAAAAATTTATTTTTTAAATAGAATAATAATTAAGTATACTTGCAAAACTTAGCCAAACAACTAGAGGTATCAAGAGAAAAGATGATTTTGATAATAAATTTTTATTAATTAAATATAATGTAATCAAAATAGTAATTAATATATTAATTAAAGCATATAATTTATTATATGTAAAAAAAATACTCCATATTGATAATAAAAACGTTAAAATACTATAATAAGGTGTTAATTTAGGTTGTAAATACCAAGAATATCCAATTAATGCAAGAAGAATAGGCCATACAATTCCAAAAACATACGCAGGAGGTCTAAACCATATTTCTTTTCCAGCATTATTGGTAACAGGATAATATATACTTACAATATAAACACTTACAATAGGTATAATTAAATAAAAATATTTATAGTTTATCATTAATAAATATAAATATTATTTATTGTAAATATAAATATTATTTATTGT
>TARA_Y100000385_G_scaffold112047_1_pt1 | contig 10374 bp, 8 predicted proteins | sample TARA_Y100000385 | Tara Oceans TARA_Y100000385 (sample SAMEA2620980) | marine metagenome | biome: marine biome (ENVO:00000447); feature: surface water layer (ENVO:00002042); material: "saline water (ENVO:00002010), including plankton (ENVO:xxxxxxxx)" | depth 5 m
AAGGAGTAGAAGAAAGGGGGAAATTTGCACATAAAGACAACTTTTACCATACACTTGAAGTAATTGATAATATCCGAAAAAATACTGAGAATATTTGGTTAATATGGTCTGCACTACTGCATGATATTGCAAAACCACAATGCAAACGATTTGAAGAAGGTCATGGATGGACCTTTCATGGACATGAATTCATTGGAGGTAAAATGGTTTCCAGAATTTTTACAACATTAAAACTACCTCTCAACGAAAAAATGAAGTATGTAAAGAAATTAGTTACACTTCATTTAAGACCTATTGTACTGTCTCAAGATATTGTTACAGATTCTGCAATTAGGCGTTTACTTTTCGATGCAGGAGATGACATTGATGATCTAATGACTCTTTGTGAGGCAGATATTACCTCTAAAAACCCAAAGAAAGTTACTCGTTATATTAAAAACTTTAAACTAGTAAGAAAAAAACTAAAAGAAATAGAAGAAAAGGATCATATCAGGAACTGGAAACCACCAATTAGCGGTGAAGAAATAATGGAAATATTTAATATTAAAGCGGGAAGAGAAGTTGGCATCTTGAAAAATTCATTAAAAGATGCAATATTAGATGGGAAAGTAAAAAATGAGAAAGAAGCATCAATAGAATTTATGAAACGAAAAGCTAAAGAAATAAATCTAAAATCAGATGATTAAAATCAGAATAACATTAGAAAGTAAAGAAGATGTAATCCGTGAAATTCTAGTGAATCCGGAAAATAATTTAGAGTATTTACATCAAAGTATTATCAAAAATCTGAAACTAGACGAATTTGAAATGGCTTCTTTTTATATTATAGATTCTAATCTTGATCTAGGTGAAGAAATACCATTGTTTGACACATCAGAAAAAGATGGAGATGTAATCACTATGAAAAATATGCCAATTTCTTCTGTTCTTTATTCTAAAGATTCCAAGCTTATTTATATTTATGACTTCATGAATATGTGGAGATTCTTTGTAGAATATTTAGAATCATCAGAAGAAATAACCGAAAAATGCACTCGTAAATTAGGTGAAATTCCTGAAAAAGCTCCTGACTTAAAATTTGAAGTTGAATGTCAAGAAGAAGTTGAATCTTATGAAGATATGCTTGAGGATTCTTTTGATGATAATGAATATGAATACTAAAACTCTCATTGTCATTTTAGGCCCTACTGCAATTGGAAAAACCTCAATTAGTATTAAACTTGCAAAACACTACAACACACAAATTATTTCTGCAGATTCCAGACAATTTTACAAAGAGTTGAAAATTGGAGCAGCTCCTCCATCTAAAAAAGAACTTTCTGAAGTACAACATCACTTTATTCATAACCTCACTGTTAATGAAGATTATAATGTTGGAAAATTTGAAGAAGATGCACTAAGAAAAATAGAAGAACTCTTAAAAGAAAAAGAAAAGATTATAATGGTTGGTGGGTCAGGTCTATATATAGATGCAATTTGCAAAGGATTTGATGAAATTCCTGATATTTCTAAAGAAATAAGAAATAAGGTAATTTCTTTATATAAGGAAAAAGGTATTAAATTTTTACAATCAGAATTAAAAGAAAATGATCTAATTTACTATAATAAAGTAGATATTCAAAATCCTCAAAGATTAATGAGAGCGCTTGAAGTAATTTATTCAACTGGTAAGCCATTCTCAGACTTCCGGAAAGAACAAGTAAAAAAACGATCATTTAATATTGTGAAAATTGGATTGAATATGAATAGAGAAGATCTTTATAAAAAAATTAATAAAAGAGTAGACATCATGATAGAAAACGGTCTCTTAGATGAAGTTAAATCTCTATTAAATCACAGAAACAAAAACTCTTTACAGACTGTTGGATACAAAGAATTGTTTGAATATTTGGATGGAAAATACAGCCAAGAAGAAGCTATAGATATAATAAAACAAAATACAAGAAGATTTGCAAAACGACAAATTAGCTGGTTCAAAAGAGATCATACGATTACGTATTTCTCAAGTAATAAGACAAAAGAGATTATAAAATTTATCGGATAATTGTTACAGTTCCTTTTATCTTTTTAAGATCATTTCCTAAATCAATAACATAAAAGTACGCACCGTCTTCCGCATCATCTCCTGATCGGGTTTTTCCATCCCAAAAAGTGTTATCTTCTGATTTAAACACTAATTTTCCGTATCTGTTAAAGACTTTCACTTTAGAGTCTGCATAGAAAAAAGCATCTTCTAAATTCCAAACATCATTCGAACCATCATCATTTGGAGAAAATACATTCGGAATACAATCTGAAGAAATAACTGCAACATGAAATACCGCATCTTCATTACATAAATTCTCATCTGTTACAGTAACGCTATAAGCACCTGGGTTTATATCTACACTTATTTTATTTTCTGTTTTTCCGTTACTCCATAAATAGGTGTAATCACCTGTTCCCCCTTCAACAGTAACTTCTAATTCCACTTCTAAGTTAGTAATATCACATTTTACAGTATCAAAATCAGGAGAAAGAGTTAATGAAATATCCTCAATATCAAGTTCAATATCATTTTGTCTTCTAAAACATCCATTTTTATCTGTAACTTCTACCCAAACATTTTCATCTCCTGGGCAAATATTAGCTTGTGCATCAGAAGTTCCAGTACTCCAAAAATAAGTATAACCCTCAGAACCCCATAGTAGAACATCTTCATAAACTGTTGTAGTACTAATATCTACAAGGTCATTTGGCAAATTAAATACCACTTCAACACCAACTGTATCTTTACAATTATTATCATCTGTTGTAATACAGTAATACCAACCTTCACATAAAGTATCAATACTATTATCTGTTTCACCTAAAATAGAACCCATATCTTCATCATACCACTGATAAAAAAAAGGAGAAGTTCCAGAATTAATTGAATCAACCTCTACCACTGCAAGAGTTTGTGGATTACCATTATCTTCATTAAAATAACTAACAATGGTTTCTAAGATATACGCTTCTACTTCGAAATAATAAGTAGTAGTGTCACCACAAGAATCGGTAACTATCACCCATTGTGTTCCTAATGACAAATCATATACAGAAGTAGTAGTGTCACCATTACTCCAAATATATGAATAAGGCTTTGTTCCTCCAGAAACTGCCACAGAAGCTGTAGCACCAACATTACAAGTAGCTGGAGTAAATGAAAAATCTATAATCTCTAATAATACTGGCTCAGTTAATAAAACGGAATTACTATCAATACATCCGTTATCATCCGTCACTATAAGTGTGTAATTACCTGCTGTTACTACAATCTGACTCAAAGTATCAGACGTACTCCAATTATAAGTATATGGAAGAGTTCCACCTTCAATTAATGCGTTAATTAAAGCAGTTTGTCCTCTGCAAGGTAGAGGGTCTGGAAAAGCGGCGAAATCAATTATTAAAGAGTCTGGTTCAGATAATACGATGGTATCTAAAAAAATACATGATAGAGCATCAGTTGATTCTAAGATATAAGTACCTGCCATTAAATTACTAATACTAGTATCATTAGAAGTAAATCCATTTGGACCTGTCCAGGAAACAGTAGTATATGGAGGTGTTCCTCCAGTAAGATTGATATCAATACTCCCAGATGAATCTCCAAAACAAAATGGAATGGTAATTGTGGAATCTAAATTTAAGTTAGAGTTTTGAAAAATAATAAATTCTGTTGCCTCCTTACATACGCTATCCTTAATAATTAATCGATAAGTTCCAGCAAATAAACTGTCAATACTACTAACTGTTGTGTCGAATATTAACCATTGAGTTGTATCGATTGACCATTGATATTCATAATACTCATAACCTAAAGAATTACTTAGAGGTACTCCTCCAACAATAGAATCGATTTGTAAACTTCCTGAACTCTCTCCAAAACATTCAACATCTGTATGTGTAACATAAGTTTCAATAGGATGTTCAACAGTAAGGGTATAATCCAAAGAATCCTTACAACCATAGACATCATCTATAATATACGCTTTATATGTTCCAGATGAAACATACATTGAATCTAACACTAGTGGAAGTTTTTCTTCCCAGTAGAATGACAAATTATTCTGATGACCTCCAGAAACGCCAAGAATCTTTATTCCAGCTTCATGATGCTTACAGAAAAAAGAATTATAATCAGGAGGTGATACCTGTAAGTCCTTCAATGAATCCGGTTCTGCTATAGTAATTGTATCACTAACAGCAGTACAACCAAATGGATCAAATACGTGTAAAGTATAATCACCTGCAAATAAAGAATCAAATTCAACTTTAATGTGTTTGAGTTTTATAGTCGTGTCAATATTTGTAGAAATAACGTTGCTATCTATCCATCTAATTATATTAGAAGATGAGTCTTTTAGATAAAGAGAATAATAATATGGTCCTTCAAATTTCCCCCCTTGAACATTTAACTCTATTGAACCTGTATTTGTTCCTTTACATCCTACAGAGTCAATCACTATATTTTTTAATTGAATGGGATCTTGTTGAAACATCATTGAGGTGTCAATTTCTCTTGTTAATGAATCAAGTGGCTGAAAAAGACAACCATTAGCATCATAAACATACAATAAATATGGAACGCTATTAGTGTTCTGATATAAATTAGATATAGTTGTAAGATTTTGACCCGAATCGTATAGAATTCCATCTTTGGTCCAATAATAATTGTAATACGGATTAGTAGTTGAACTATCTATGAAAGGGGTTCCTCCAATAACTTCGAACCTTAACTCACCTGTAGAGTCTCCAAAACATTGAATGTTTGTCTGTCCTGGCACGGATGTTATACTACTCATTGTATCACAAGCAATAAGATATGTATTAGTAGTGTCAGATAATGATAACAATCCATCATATACAACAACCCTATATGCTCCACACTCGGTAAAGGACATAGTAAATATACTGTCAAGAGTTCCTGGAGAGGTGGTGATTGTTGGCCAAAGATTAAATAATGAGTCATATCTCTGAAGAAAATAAAACACTTGATTGATGGGATTGTTAATAGCCGTTGTAATAGATCCTTCGTGACTATTACAAGATGTTAACTGCATATCTTCATCAACAATAGTTATTTGTGAGTTACTCTCAAAAACAATAAAAACAAAGGAGAGAATAAATAAGATTCTTTTCATGTAAAAAAAGTATATTTTCTTAATAAATGCAAATATACCTAAATTATAGTAATAATTAAATACTTACAAATCAGAAAAGTCTATTGTTAAACCTTCAGATGCAACAATTGATTTATCAAAAATTGATCTTACCTCATTTAATAATAATCCTTTATCCTGATATCGTTGAGAGAAATGACCAATTAACAAATTCTTTACTGAAGATAGATTTGCAATATTTGCAGCATCAATAGTCGTTGAATGGTTCGTTTCATTCGCTCTAACTGATCTATCTTGCATAAAAGTTGCCTCATGATACAATAATGTAACATTCTTTATTTTATCTACTATTTCTTCATGATATTTTGTGTCCGAACAAAAAGCATAACTATCCGGGGTTCTATTGTCTTTTGTAATCTCTGTATTATCAATCTTTATTCCATCTGTAGTTATAAAATCTGACCCTTGTTTTATTTCTTTTAATTTATCAATAGGAATATTGTATTCCTGCACCTTATCAGATAATAATTTTCTTGGAGAAAGTTTCTCTTCAAATAAGAAACCATTACAATCTATCCCATGATTTAATGGAAAAGTTGAAATTTTAATCTTTTTATCCTCAAACAAAACCTCATCAACATCTGGAGTTATAGGGTGGAAAAATAATGGATAACAAAGTTCTGTAGAGGCAATATCTAACTGAATATCAATAATCTTCTTTAACTCTGGATGAGCATAAATATGAAGTTCCTTCTCTCTACCAAGAAGATGCATACTACTTATTAATCCAATGAGTCCGAAATAATGATCACCATGCAAATGACTTATAAATATTCTACTTATTTTCTGGAATTTAATTTTGTATTTCCTTAGCTGAACCTGAGTTCCTTCTGCACAATCAATTAAAAAAAACCGCTCATTTGCATTTAGCAACTGAGCGGTAGGATTTTTATCAACTGTAGGAATAGCAGAACTACATCCTAAAATTGTAAGTTTATACGACATCTACTCTGAAATTATCATTCTTTTAGAAATAACTCTTTCGTCATTCTGAACAGAATAAGTATAGACACCTGTACTTAATTTGTCATTAAATTCAATAGTATTTAATCCAATATCTGATTTAACATTTTTAGAATACACTATTTTTCCAAACATATCTGTAATCTTAAATTTTATCATATTAGATTTAAGAGTATTAAACTGAATTGTAGTGTTATGTTTTGTAGGATTAGGAACATTCTGCAACAAAGTAAATTCATTTGAATTAAACATCTCATAAGTAGATGTATTAGAAATTACGATATTATATCCAGTAATTGATTCATAACTACCTAAAGCGTCATATAAATCTGTTTCTACAGGAACATTAATACCAAATACAGTTATTGATCCATGTGTATACACATTAATTACAAGCTCAATCGGATAAACACCAATCGGATCATTTGTGGTTCCATCTACATAAGCACACGTTAAATAATTACCCGGTAACATACAACTGGACATATTGACTAAAGATTCACAATTTAACGTAAGTCCATTTGGTAATCCGATTACATCAACTAGATCCATACTATCAACAGGCCATCCTCCAACAAAAGTGGAAGAACCTAACGTATCTATATATAAGATACTTGAGTCCCCTCCGTTAGCTTCCAATAATGTAGATGGAGTTTTAACTGTTAAAGTTGTAGAATAACTTTGTGCTTGTAAAACAGTTGGTAAACCCTGAATTGTATCCGGCCAAATTGCATAAGAGGAATCTTGGTACTGAGGATCTGGAGTACATTGAGAATAAGCGTTTGTATATCCTAAAATAAGTGTAAAAGCTAGTAAAATATTCTTCATAATTTTATTTATTTGTTATTATTAAAAATCTAATTGTCTTTCAATATCTTCCATTTCTATATAATCAAAGGCCTCTTGCATTGTTGGAACTATATTTAAATTTTCATCAAACTGATGAGTAGAAACAACAACAAAAGAACCTTTTTTCGGATCAATTGATTGGCCAAATGTAATCAAATTATTTTTAATAATCTCAATTACTTCTGATGTTACATCTGACATGTCTGCAATAAAATTAGTAACATCACCTGTGAAATTTAATTCTCCTATCTCACCTTGCTCTGATACTTTAAAAACCAAAGTATTTCCGTTTACTAAATCATTCATCTATTTGTTAATTTTCTGAGCTAACAAATATATAACCGCCATCCTTATTGCTACTCCATTCTCTACCTGATCTAAAATTATTGAGTGTTCCGAATCCGCTACATCCGAACTTAATTCTACTCCTCTATTTATCGGACCAGGGTGCATTATTACAATTTCTTTATCTAAGGAATCTAACAACTCTTTATTGACACCATAAACCATAGAATATTCTCTAAATGAAGGAAAATAATTTACATCTTGTCTTTCCAGCTGAATTCGTAATATATTTGCTACATCACACCAGTTAAGTGCTTCTTTTATATTTGTAAAATGTTTTACCCCTAAAGAATCAAGATATTTTGGTATTAATGTAGAGGGGCCACAAACCCTAACTTCAGCATCTAGTTTTTTAAGACAATGGAAATTAGACAATGCTACTCTAGAATGAAGAATATCTCCGATAATTACAATTTTTTTCCCTTCTACACTACCAAGTTTTTCTCTAATCGAATACGAATCTAACAAAGCTTGTGTAGGATGTTCATGAGACCCATCACCTGCATTTATAATTTTCGACTCTACATTTCTAGACAGAAATTCAGCTGCTCCAGGATTTGGATGACGCATAACTACCATATCAACCTTCATAGCTAAAATATTGTTTACCGTATCAACTAAGGTTTCACCTTTTTTTACTGAGGAGGAAGATGAGGAAAAATTCACAACATCTGATGAAAGTCGTTTTTCTGCAAGTTCAAACGAAAGTCGTGTTCTTGTAGAATTTTCGAAAAATAAATTCGCAATGGTAATATCTCTAAGTGTTGGGACTTTTTTAATGGGCTGATTAATAATTCTTTTAAAATTATCTGCTGTTTTAAAAATTAACTCAATATCTTTTTTCTTCAGATTCTTTATCCCTAAAAGATGATCTACCGATAATTTACTCATTTTCAGAATTTATTAAAATTATTTTATCTTCCGAGTGAGAAGATTCCCATCTTACAATTATTTTCTCTTCTAGTATTGTATCCACTGTTCTTCCAACATAATTTGGATGAATAGGAAGATCTCTAGTTAATCTTCTGTCAATTAAAACCATTAGTTCTACTTGTTTTGGTCTACCAAAACTAAGTAAGGCATCCATAGCTGATCTTATTGATCTACCAGTAAATAACACATCATCAATTAGAACAACTCTTTTTCCTTCTACAGAGACGTTCATATCTAATTCTTGAGCTTCAATTGGTACATCTCTCCTTCCAAAATCATCTCTGAAAAATGTAATATCTAGATTACCAGATTGTATATTATTACTAGAAATCTGATTTAGTTTTTCCAAAATTCTTTTTGAAAACTCTACTCCTCTTGGTTGAATTCCAACAAGAATTGTATCTGAAAAATCTCCATGATTCTCAATTAGCTGATGTGATAATCTTTCAATCATTATTACAAATTGATCACTACTTACTATTTGTTTTTCCATTTTCATTTTATACCGACAAAAATAGTATAAAAAAAGTCCTAATAAAAATTAGGACTTTTTTTAATTACTCACCTTCTTCTTCAAGGTTATCTTTCAAACTAGACAGAGAATCTAAATCACCAAGTGTAGATTTCTGTTGTGTTTCTTGTATTTTTTTCACAACTCTCGCTGTAGTTGATTTTTCTTTCTTTTTGTTTTTTATTTCCTCGTCTTTAAAAGTAGAGGTATGAGAAACTAAAATTCTCCTATTTTCCTTAGAAAACTCTAACACTCTAAAAGTAGAAGATTCACCAACGGTAAGTTTGCTATCATCTTCCTTTACAAGATATCTTAACGGGGAAAAAGATTCAACATCATCATCTCCTAAACTGATAATCGCTCCCTTAGCAAAAATTTCTGTAACAGTACCATCAAAATCATTGCCAACAATATATGTAGTCTCATAATTATCCCATGGGTCAACTTCAATTTGTTTATGTCCTAAACTAATTCTTCTATTATCAATATCAATCTCTAAAACAATTACATCTATAGATTCTCCTACTTTAGTAAATTCTGCTGGATGCTTAATTTTCTTTGTCCAAGATAAATCTGAAATGTGAACAAGACCATCAATACCCTCTTCTAACTCAACAAAGATACCGAAGTTTGTAAAGTTTCTAACTTTTACAGCGTGTCTAGAACCTACAGAATATTTTTTATCGATAATTACCCAAGGATCTTCTGTTAATTGTTTAACTCCTAATGACATTTTTCTTTCCTCTCTATCTAAAGTTAAAATCTTTGCTTCAATTTCATCCCCTACTTTATAGAAGTCTCCCGCACTCTTTAAATGAGTTGACCATGACATTTCAGAAACATGAACTAAAGCTTCAACTCCTGTCTGAATCTCAACAAACACACCATAATCAGCAACAACAACAACTTTCCCTTTTACTGTATCCCCTTCTTTAATTTTTTCATCTAAAGAATCCCAAGGATGTTCACCTAATTGTTTTAAACCAAGTTGAATTCTTTTCTTTTCTTTATCAAATTCTAAGATTACAACATTAATAGTTTCGTCTAATTTTACTACTTCTTCTGGATGAGAAACTCTACCCCAGGATAGATCAGTAATATGAATTAATCCATCAACACCTCCTAAATCAACAAAAACACCGTATGATGTAATGTTCTTCACAACACCTTCAATTACTTGTCCTTTTTCTAATTTAGACATGATTTCTGCTTTCTGTCCTTCAAGGTCTGCTTCAATAAGTGCTTTATGAGAAACTACAACGTTTCTGTAAGCTTCATTTACTTTTACAACCTTAAATTCCATATCTCTACCAACATACTCATCATAATCTCTTATTGGTTTAACATCAATCTGAGAACCAGGTAAAAAGGCTTCAATTCCAAATACTTCAGCAATCATACCTCCTTTAGTTCTACTCTTTATTTTACCATGAACTACTTCTCCAGTTTCCAAAGCAATATTTACTTTTTCCCAGGCTCTTAAAACTCTAGCTCTTCTGTGGGATAAAATTAATTGGCCATTTTTATCTTCTTGTTTTTCAACTAAGATTTCAACTTCATCTCCTATCT
>TARA_Y100000385_G_scaffold143439_3_pt1 | contig 10358 bp, 9 predicted proteins | sample TARA_Y100000385 | Tara Oceans TARA_Y100000385 (sample SAMEA2620980) | marine metagenome | biome: marine biome (ENVO:00000447); feature: surface water layer (ENVO:00002042); material: "saline water (ENVO:00002010), including plankton (ENVO:xxxxxxxx)" | depth 5 m
AAACGGCAAAATTTGGGGGTGATTTAGCAGTTTGGTAATAGCGAGTTCATGAGTTTACGATCTTTTGAATAATGTGTGGTTAGAAATTAAATTAATGGAAATAATCCGTCACCTAGATTCCCTTGTATTGTTTGACAAATGACCACGTTTGCGCCACTTTTCGAAATGCCGATGATTTCATTGTTTGTAAGGTGAGTTGCATGGATTAGATGATATCTGTTGCTCATTTCTACATTGTCCAACATCCATTCAACAGGTCTCTTGTTTAATTATGAAATACTGTCCTCTATTTCTTTAAGTTGCTCCGAAATGTGAATGTGAAAAGGAATGTCTCGAGGTCCCGTTTTAGCTAGCTCAGCAATATCTTTAGGTTCAACACCGCGTATTGAATGGATTCCAATACCAATATTTGCTCCATTATATTCTTTACAATCATTTTTACCAAACTCTAAAAGTTGCAAATATTCCTCAATTGTTGGGGTGATAAATCTTTTTTGCCCCTCCAACGGTGCTTTACCAAATCCACCTTTCTGACAGAAAATTGGGACTAGTGTAATGTTTATTCCTACAGTTTTTGCAGCAGAAATCAAGCGACTTCCCATTTCTGAAAGATTATTGTATTGCTTCCCATTCTTATCATGATGCACATAGTGAAATTCAGCAACGTTTGTATAACCGTGGCGCACCATTTCACTATATAGCATGGTTGCAATCGCTTCCATCTGTTCAGGTGAAACGTTTAAAGCAAGCTCATACATCGATTCTCGCCATGACCAGAAGTTATCAGAAGTGTGAGAGATATCATGAACTTCAGCTAAACCTGCTATGGCATATTGAAAGGCGTGAGAATGTGCGTTTTGAAATCCAGGTATAGCGTAACCATCAAAATTTTCTGTGTTTCGCGTTTTATTATTTGAATCAATTGATGTTGTAAAACCATTATCATTTATCGTAATTACAACGTTGGATCTCCACCCATCATTTTGTAAGATTCCCTTGAAGCTAAATTTTGCCTTCTCCATTGCTAATGATTCATAGCAAATGTACTTAGCTTATACCACCAATATAGTGACCTGGGTCACATTTGACTAGAAATGCTTAAATGATAGAAGCCTAATCTCTTGCTTCAAGTTACTCTGTGCATCGGCTAATTTGAAAATAGGAACGTAATGGCCTCCACCAAGTTCTGCGGCTTCTCGCATTTCATCTTCATCATTGGATTTATTCTTTATCCCAACCACCGATAGAGTGAGTCCTTTTTTCTTGTAGCGTTTGATGTATCGTTTGTAGTCATCTGAATTTCTATTGAATGCCCCATCGGTGATGATGACAACATGATTAACGCCATTCTCAATCCTTGCACGGTGCGCTTGTTTGAATCCAAGTTTAATTCCTGCTCCGCCCGAAGTGTATCCGAATGCATGCAAATTGGAAACTTCTTCCTTGATTTTGTCCTTATTCGCACCTGAAGTAGGACGCAATAGAACTCTAGTATCAGATGCGTATGTCACAATTCCCATTTTATCCTGAGGGCGAATCATATCAGTTAGTTGCATCATGGAGTACTTCATTAACTCAATTTTGTCAACTTGTTTCATTGACGACGAGACGTCTAACACGAATACAATATTGACTGGCTTAAAGTTTTGAGCTGTAAACTCATCAGGATCGAGCTTTTCAAGTGCAGGAGGAATTGGTGCAATTGAAGTCATCGTATCTCTGGTTACAGAAAGATCAGTTTCTAACTCCTCATTGATTTCAATAATGATTTCCGTTAGTGGAACTTCTGTAATAACTGTGGTGTCCGCAGGTGGCACCACAATAACCGGCGGCAATTCTTCTGGACCTCTCTCAAGTTCTACAACGATATAGTTCCTTTTGAAATTTACGTAAGCTCCAAGCTCTGCTGGGTAATAACCTTCATGCTGCGCATAGAAATAGCTCAGACCAATTGTCGCTTCTTCCTTTATCGTGCCTTTTTTATCTGTGAGATCAGTCCAGATTGGTCTACCACCCTGCAGCATAGTTACTTTTGACTTGCTTAAAGGTTCTCGCGTCTCTTTGTCAATTGTGACAACTGTTAGATCGAAGTTGTTTGGATTTCTTCCGCTTTGACGGTCTGTAAATGACGGGCAAGCTGTGAGCATGTTTCCTCCAGTTTGAGGGAGTTCACGCATACTTCCAATCATTTTAATGGTTGTAGCCTCACCACGATCGCTTGTGAAGACGTCTGCTGAATAGCTGAATCTTCCCTTCTTATCCGGAGTGACGTGTAAACGAATTAGAATTGAACTATCTTTTTCAATGATCTGCTTCGAGACGATATAGGTTACTTCGACGGGTTTTTTTACGCTCAACAACCATTCTTGTTTGTCTCCAATGTTTGTGAGTTTTAAATCAAAATAGCGCGCAGAATATGGCTCCAAATCACCGAAATCGTGTTTGACTGTACTGAATTCGATTTGAGAATACACAAGGTTATTCAGTAATACGAAACAAATGAGTATGAGTTCTTTCACCATATATTATAATCAAAAAACGTTCCTAAGGCAACTCGGTTACACCTTATCTAAGGCAAAAAGATAATAATGATTCTTGAAATTCATCTGGAGCCTCGGCATGAAGCCAATGACCAGCGCCTTTAATCGTGTCAAATTCTACGTCGGCAAATTGCTCTTCAATGTCGGAATATTGTTCTTCAAGAATATAATCTGAAAGTTCGCCACGCATGAAAAGTGTTGGAACCATTACTTCTCCCTCAGGGAGTGCGGAGAGAATTTCAGGCATTTCACGCTCAAGAACTTTGACGTTCATTCGCCAAGCTAGTTTTCCTTTTTCTACCCAATATAGGTTCTTAAGTAAGAACTGCTTCACACCTTCAGATTCAATATGTGGACTCATTTGTACTAAAGCTTCACGGCGGGCTTTTAGTTCTTCGACTTTTACCGAGTTTATTCCCCCGATTATATGATTATGGTGCATTGGATAAGAGGTAATCCCCATATCTAGAATGACCAATTTTTCGAGTAGTTCTTCATGTTTTTGAGCAAAATGCATGGCAACTTTACCACCCATTGAATGCCCTACTAAGATGAGGTCTTCCAGTTGTAGATCCTCGTAAAGTTCTAATACATCTGCTGCCATAATTTCATAGGAGAATTCATCGCTCCAATCAGAATGGCCGTGATTTCTTAAGTCAACTAGAATTACTCTATAATACTCGGATAGCTTGATGGCTTGAGATTGCCAATTGTCAGAATAACCGAACAACCCATGGAGGATCATCATTGGTTTTCCACTTCCCATTTCCCTTGCGTGTAATTTCATCAAGATTCTTTCTGCAAAAGTAGTGAGAATCTATTCAAAAAGCTCTCTCATAATTTCACCTTCGCTCTTAGGCAATTTAAACTTTAACATATATGCTACTGTTGAAGCGATGTCTACTTGTTCATAACTCTTTGTGACAGTTCTTCCGCCTTTGAAATCAGGTCCCAGAGCGAGCAGACTTACCTTCTGACATCCTTCACAATTGTCACCATGACCAACAAATTCATCTGCAACTCCAGGTGAGTGCCTACCGTGATCATTAGTTATAAGTAAGGTAGTTTTGTTCTTGTATATTGGATCATTCTGAATGAATTCCCATAATTGGGCAACATAGGTGTCTGTTTGATTAATTCCCAGTATATAGGCATTCCAGTTTGCTTGATGTCCAGAGTAATCTGGTTCGCGGAAGTTGATTAAGGTCAAATTTGGATGATCCTCACTCAATATGGTGAGTGTCGCAGCGAACGTTGTACTATCATCTCGATAACCAGTCCCTAAGCCTAAACCTCCAATTCCACAATTAGTTGATGGCATATACTGATTATTCCAATCCGTGTCCTCACAATTGGCCAAAACAGCCAGTTTATCCTTGCTACAGATTAGCCAAGCTTTATTGGCAGCGGTAGAGTTTTCTTTTCTCCATAATTGAAATAAAGAAGGGTTCGCTGGTAGTTCTAATCCATTATTATCGATCGTTTGGTTAACCCCAGTCAGAATTGAAGTATGACCGGGAGTTGTTGATGTCACTCCAGTGTTCAAAAAGTTAGTAAAAAGAACTCCTTGTGATGTTAGGGCTGATTGATACGGTATGTTAGTATGATTAGGATCGCCCCATGTTTCGCTATATCTCGGTCCGTCGATGACAACAATAATTACATATTCTGTCGTAAGATTTTTATATGGATTGTCCTTTCTGCACCCAATGAGCACTAAAAATAGGATTAGAATATTTAAGTATTTGATATACATTACCGTACGCAAGATAAGGAATTATTCTGCAGCGTATTTTTCTTAAAAAAGTCTTGGAATAGGGATATTGTTGGCATGGCTAGATTACATCTTTTTGAATTCGAAGATTTACAATGGTTTCCCTCTACCATTCGAGATTACATGACCGATTTTCTCCAGGTGGTATCGAATAAGTTTGACTTTTATAAACCGATTACGCCAATTCTGAAACGGGGAGTTGACGCATCCGATTTTTAGAGAAATAATCGATCTAGCCTCAGGAGGTGGTGGGGGCTGGATTAAACTTGGTGAACATATTGCGGATGAAATACCAGATGTCAAGGTAAGGTTGACCGACTATTATCCTAACATTAGCGCATTTAACCATACGGTGAAGAAGCGACCGGAATTGTTTTCTCATGAGGAGGAATCTTTAAATGCACTAGATGTTCCAAAGAATTTAAAAGGCCTTCGAACGGAGTTTCTATCATTTCATCACCTTAAGTCTGGTGATGCTCGACAGATTTTGCAGAACGCAGTTGATGCAAATAGTCCAATCGCTGTATTCGAAGCGCAGAAACGCTCGGGTGGTGATTTCATAAAGTTCTTCTTATCTCCAATGAATGTACTCTTGATCACGCCATTTATAAGACTGTTCAAATTTGGGAGAATTTTATTTATTTATCTAGTTCCCCTTGTTCCAATTTTCGTTTGGTGGGATGGTCTAGTATCTGTTTTGAGAACATACTCCGAAAAAGAATTGAAAGGACTCGTTGATTCATTAGACAACAAGGATGCTTTCGTATGGGAGATTAGTTTTGTTAAAAACGGAGCAATAAAAATATACTACTTGCTCGGAGTTCCGAAGGTCTAAGATGTAAGTAGGCTGGAAAAAATTTCCAGTAGATTCGGTAGTTGAAATCCAGATCCAGAAGACATGGTAACAGTGGACTCTTCTTCGTCAGATGATTCAGTACTTGTTTCAACTTCAACAGTGTCATCTTTACGCGACTTGATTTTCGTTGTAGTACTCTCACCAACTGTAAATTGTCCATCATTAACTTCAGTTACAATTTCTACGATCTCGTCGGCTGAGATTAGTTCTTTATCAAACTGAATGGTTGCAATATCTGTTTCGCGATCCTCTTCAAAGTCAAAATTACACTCTCCGATCCCTTCAACAGTTTTAAGTTCTTTGCGAATACTTCCTCCGCAACCCATTTTGCATACCATTCCGTCAATATCAAGTTTTAAAACTCGATTAGGTGTTACGTCAGCAACTCTTTCTACTTTTTCGCCATCAGAATTTTCGGTCAAATCAACATCGGTTGTTGATGTGCTACAAGAAAAGAGGATCGTTGCAAGTCCTAGTCCAAATAATAGATTTCTCATAAGAGTTAATATCAAGAACAAATGTACGGTAAAAGAGGATTTGATAGGAAGAAAAAATGTTAAAATCAGAGGAGTCTAATCTCTTTTATTCTAAATAGCGCAAAACTCAAATAAATAACTTGGTTTACGTTAAGCGATCAAACATTCACCGGTCATATCAATAGGTGCATCAACCCCTAACCTAGCTAGAAGTGTTGGAGCGACATCGGCTAGAATTCCATTTTTCAACTTGACTTTATCATCTGTTACCAGAACGACAGGGACAGGGTTCAATGAGTGTGCTGTATTAGGTGAGCCATCAGGATTAACTGCAAAATCGGCATTTCCATGATCCGCAATTACAATAAACTCATAGCCATTTTCCTGACCAGCAGTTACCACATCCTTTAAGCACCGATCTACTGTTTCAACTGCTTCTATAATTGCATCATAAACTCCAGTATGACCAACCATATCAGGATTAGCAAAGTTCAGACAAATGAAGTTTGGCGAGTTGGTTTTTATCTCAGCTACAATTCTATCTCTCACTTCTGGAGCGCTCATCTCTGGTTGCAAATCGTAAGTCGCAACTTTCGGTGAGTTAATCAAAAGCCTCTTTTCACCCGCATATTGTTTTTCTCTTCCACCGCTAAAGAAGAAGGTTACGTGTGGATATTTTTCGGTTTCTGCAATTCTGACTTGCGTGCGGTTGTTTTTAGACAGAACTTCGCCAATGGTGTTGACGAGGTTATCCTTTTCAAAGATTACGTTAATTCCTACGAACGATTGATCGTAGCGAGACATCGTGTAATAATCTAAGGGAAGTTTATTCATTCCGAATTCTGGAAAGTCTTTCTGGGTTAAAGCAATCGAAATTTCTCGAGGCCGATCCGTTCTAAAATTGAAACATAGGAGAATATCTCCATCTTCGATGGTAGCAATAGCTGCTCCATTTTTTTTTATCAAAGATGCTTCAATAAATTCATCAGTGATATCATTTTCATAAGCCGATACAATGGCATCTTCCGCTGATTCAAAACTATTGCCAATTCCTTTAACCATAAGGTCATAAGCTTTTTGAATTCGTTCCCAGCGATTATCTCTATCCATCGCGTAATAGCGACCAATAACAGATGCGATTTCGGCTGGTGTGTCAGCAATATTTTTTTCGAGATTTTTCACAAATTGCAGACCACTTTTTGGATCACAATCTCTTCCATCGGTGAAGGCATGAATAAAAACATCCGCGAGCTGATATTCTTTTGCTATTCGACATAGTTCATGAAGATGATTTTGTGAACTGTGAACTCCACCTTCGGAAACTAGTCCCATGAAATGGAGCTTCTTGCCCGTGTTCTTTGCTTTTTCGAATGCTTGTACTAACATTCCATTTTTTGCAAAATCACCCTCTTTGATTGATTTGTTAATACGAGTAAGTTCTTGATAGACGATTCTTCCTGCTCCAATGTTCAAGTGACCTACTTCCGAGTTGCCCATTTGACCATCCGGTAACCCAACATGTTCACCACATGTAAGTAGTTCCGCGCAAGGGTAACTTTTCATCAAATCGTCCATAAATGAAGTACGTGCATTGAAAATTGCGTCTGATTTGCTTTTATCACCTATTCCCCAACCATCTAGGATGATTACTCCAATATTCTCAGTCATTTCGTAATTCTATTTGGATATCTGCACCCTGCGGTGAGTTGTTTTTATAGTTTATTTTTCCGCGATGTAATCGCACGAGTTCTCGCACAATATAAAGACCGAGACCTGATCCCTTTTGTGTCCTTGTATCCTCATTTCCGGATCGGTAAAACTTTGAAAATATTTTTTCTTGGTCTTCAAGCTTCACTCCCGAACCATTATCCTTCACACCAAAAACAAAGCTTCCAGAGTCTACTTTGGCATATATTGTAACCTCGGAGTCATTACCAGCGTATTTTACAGAATTCTCAACAAGATTGGATAAGATCGTCTCAATTAATAATTGATCACCACTCACCAGTGTTTTTTCATTCGCATCAAGAATAAATGATGTCTGTGGTGAAAGTTGCTTGAAACGTTCGATTGAAGATGCACACAATTGATGAAAATCAAATTTTTCGCGGTTTAACTGTAATGCTTTATTTTCGAGCCTCGAGGCATTTAGAATGTTATCGATCATTCGTTCTAAGCGATCGTTTTCTTCATTAGCTTTCACGAGTAATTCATCGAACTGTTTCTTGTTCAGGTTTCTTTTTAGTATTGTTTGAATATACAAACGATTGGCGGCAAGTGGAGTTTTTAATTCATGCGTAACCGACAATAAAAAATTGTTCTGTCTTTCGGAAAGTTCAATGTCTTTTTTAATCGACTTACGAATTTGCCAGATCCCAATAATTAGAATGAGTAGAAAGACAGAGCCTTCTCCCATTATCATAGTTACGCGCCTGTTAATTTTGTAAGATTCTGTTCCGGCCTCTTTGGTTAATTCTATGAGATGGTAGCCCCACCAACAGAATTGAAGGATTACATAAATACTTAGTACGTACAATATGAGTTCCGTACGTCTTTTCATAGCTTTTAATATGCCCGTTCCAGGATGCCTTCTTTCCAGTTGATAAATGCCTTATTCACAACTTTATTTCCGCCTGGAGTTGGATAGTTTCCTGTAAAATACCAATCTCCCGTGTTATTTGGGCAAGCCTTGTGCAAATTTTCGACTGTCTGGTAGATTATTATAACTTCCGCCGAAATCGAAGGAGGAGTTAATAACTCTGAAATTTTACGAGAAATCTGCTCGTTCGTGAATGGCTCGTAGATCTGTTGGATAGCGTTCTTCTGATCAACCCTTGGCAGTTTCGCTTGTTCTAAACAATCGTGGTATGCCTTATCGATGATCTGTTCTTGATCAGAATCTTGCAATAATGCTATTGCAGCTTCAAAGGCGATAAAATCACCCATTTTGGCCATATCGATCCCGTAACAATCTGGATATCTAATTTGAGGCGCAGAAGAGACTACGACAATTTTCTTAGGCTCAAGTCTATCCAGAATTCTCAGAATAGATTGCTTCAATGTGGTACCGCGTACGATACTGTCATCAATAATAACAAGGTTATCACTTTTCCTTCGAACACTTCCGTAAGTGATATCGTAAATATGCGCTACCAAGTCATCCCTAGAATCATCTTGGGTAATGAATGTTCTCAGTTTTGCATCTTTAATCGCGATTTTTTCAACACGCGCTCGTTTGAGTAATATTTCTCTAATTGTATCAGGATTTGGATTTGCTCCAAGAGCAATGATTTCCTTAATTTTATCTTCATTGAGGTGATCTTCTAATCCTTTAATCATTCCATAGAATGAGGTTTCAGCCGTGTTAGGAATGAATGAAAAAACGGAGTTCGCTAAATCGTGGTCAATTGAATCTAAAATCTGTGGAACAATTACCTTCCCTAGTTTTTTACGTTCATGGTAGATATCAGCGTCATTTCCACGAGAAAAATAAATTCGCTCAAAAGAACATTTAGCGGGTACAGTTGGCTCATTAATTAAAACTTCACTTGTACGACCGTCTTTTTTGATGATAATAGCATGCCCAGGCTTCAATTCTTGAATTTGCTCAGACTTCAAATTGAAAGCAGTTTGAATAACTGGTCTTTCCGACGCTACCACACAAACTTCATCATCCTCATACCAAAATGACGGACGAATACCCGCTGGATCTCTAAGTACAAATGCATCACCATGCCCAAGCAATCCTGCCATCGCATAGCCTCCATCCCAATCTTCCGAGGCGCGTTTCAATATCTTTTCTATGTCAAGATTCTCACCAATATTCTTGTAGACCTCTTCATTGGATAGACCTGCCTCTCTCAAAGGAGCGTACATCTCTTCGTTTTCTACGTCCAAGAAATGACCAATTTTCTCTAAAACTGTAACTGTATCAGATTTCTCTTTTGGATGCTGTCCAACATTCAATAGTACGTCGAAAAGCTCATCTACATTTGTAAGATTGAAGTTCCCAGCTACTACAAGGTTTCTAGTAATCCAGTTGTTTTGTCTTAAAAATGGGTGGCAGCTTTCAATTGAATTTCTACCAAATGTCCCATATCTCAGATGCCCAAGAAACAGCTCCCCTGTAAAGCCAGCATTCTTCTTGAGGTATTGAATGTCTTCCAACTTTTCTGGACTTTTTTCACCAATTTCTTGGAATCTTCCATTGATGTGATCAAAAATATCCTGAATGGGTTTTGAGTCACTAGATCGACGTCGAGAAATATATCGTTCTCCTGGCTTCATGTCCAGTTTTATGTTCGCAACTCCAGCGCCGTCTTGACCTCTGTTGTGCTGTTTCTCCATCAACAAATGGAGCTTATTTAGCCCATAAAAGGCCGAGCCATATTTGTCATAATAGTATTGAAGTGGTTTCTTCAATCGGAGCAGTGCAATACCGCACTCGTGTTTTATCGGATCACTCATGGCTAAACGCTAAATATTCGGGACAAATTTACACATATAAACGAGTGGAATCAAAGAATTTCGGCTTAGTTTTTGTCTATGTAAATTGGCAACCATTTTAAGATTTAAACGATTTAGTAGTACACGACTGATTTATATTTAAATGTCGTTGAGTTTATGGCTGTTAGAAGTCATAGAATTGTTGTAATTTTCCATCGTAATGAGAAATGTATTTATCACTGTACTAACACTGGCATTGTTTGGAT